>OHKQ01001084.1_pt1 | contig 9759 bp, 5 predicted proteins | sample 1568891 | NCBI WGS metagenome assembly OHKQ01 (sample SAMEA3879596, study PRJEB24766) | human gut metagenome | biome: human-associated habitat; feature: feces | place: USA | collected 1985/1987 | reverse complement strand
GACGACCGCCGCCAGTGGCGGAAACAGGGAGTCGCTGTTGGGGCCGCGGCCAGCAGGATGTGAGCGACAGCGAAGCAGACGCTGGGAGCCGCAACCCGGGCAGTGGCACGCTGCAGGCGTGACGGAGAGGTTTTGCTGTTTTAGCAAGAAACAGAAAGGAAAACCACTATGCCGGAGCTGACCGACCTCTCCGTTATCCGCACCCTGTGCGAAAAATACGATTTCGCGCTCTCCAAGGGCTTTGGACAGAACTTCATCATCAATCCCGGCCTGCCGCCCAAGATCGTGGACGCCAGCGGCGTCGATAAGAGCTGGGGCGTGCTGGAGATCGGCCCCGGCATCGGCGTGCTGACCAAAGAGCTGGCCCAGCGCGCTGCCAAAGTGGTGTCCATCGAGGTGGACGAGCGCCTGCCGCCCCTGCTGGCCGAGACCATGGCGGGCGTGGATAACTTCAAGCTGGTATTGCAGGATGTTCTGAAAGTAGACCTCCGCGCCCTCATTGAAGAGGAGTTCCCCGGGATGCCGGTGGCTGTCTGCGCCAACCTGCCCTACTACATCACCAGCCCCATCGTCATGAAGCTGCTGGGCGACCGCCTGCCCATCCAGAACCTCACCGTCATGGTGCAGAAGGAGGCCGCCGACCGTCTGGCCGCTGCCCCCGGCACCCGGGCGTCCAGCGCCATCAGCTGTGCCGTGAGCTACTACGCCACCTCAAAACTGATGTTCACCGCCGCGCCGGGTAGCTTCTACCCGGCCCCGAAGGTCACCAGCGCCGTTGTGCGGATGGACATCCGCCCCACTCCCGCCGTACAGGTGGAGGACGAGGACGGCTACTTCGCCCTCATCCGTGCCGCTTTCGGCCAGCGCCGTAAGACCGCCGCCAACGCCATCGCCAGCGGCCTCGGCCTGCCGAAAGATAAGGTCATCGCGGCCATCGAGGCGGCGGGCTTCGACGCCCGCATCCGCCCCGAGGCCCTGACCCTCGAGGACTTCGCTGCCGTACAGCGGGAGCTGAAGTAAGATTTTATCAGAATAAAACGCCAAGGCCCTCGCAGTTTGGAACAGAACTGCGGGGGCCTTGGTCGTTATGTGGAAGGAATGGAGGATGGTAATGTGCTTACCTCAGCAGTGCGGTGTGGTCTGCGCCGCCCACGGTGAAGGTGGCGGTGGAGCCGCTGTGGCTGAGGATGAAAGGTGTGCTGCCCGCACCGAGGGCTGCAACATCGGAGAGGGAGAGGGTAGAAGTGCAGCTTTCGGTGGAGAAGACAACGGTCTCGATGTTCTCAGAGCGGAGGTCGATCAAATCGGAAAGGTCGCCCTGCAGGGACGCCGTCTCCTGAGCGACATAAATGTAGAGAGTATGGTTGATCTGGCTCAGCTGGACCAGCTGGACGTTCTGGATGATATTGGTCTGGGCCGGGTCGAGGACACGCAGACCGGTGGAGATGCTGCTGTCGCTGTTGTGGGAGACATCGCGGTACTCCACCTCATTGCAGACCTCGCAGATGCGGTACTCGCGGCGGCTGTCGCCTTTGACAGGCGTCCAGTCGCTCCACTGATGGCCGAGGGCGGGCAGCTCCTCCGTCTCAGTGACGACACAGCCGCTGATGGTGCAGCTGCGCTGACGCTCGCCCTTCTCGGTGCAGGTGGGCTCTTTGGTGATGACCCACTCGCCGAAGGTGTGGGTCTTGCTGACGGGGATGACCTCAGTCTGGGTATCGTCACCGCGGATGCAGTCACGGTGCTTGGAGCCTTCCTCGACACAGGTAGCGTCCCGGTCGATGACCCACTCGCCGTACTCGTGGCCGAGGGCCTTGATGGCCTCAGTCCGGGTATCGCCGCAGACGGAACAGGTGAAGGTCCGCACGCCGTCGGCAGTGCAGGTGGGCTCCTTCGTGACGACGCCTGCATCCCACTTGTGGGTGCTCTTATCCACCGGGATGCTCTCGGTGTAGCTGTCGTTGCAGACGACGCAGGTATAGGTCATGATGCCCGGCTCGGCGCAGGTCGCGGCCTTGGTCACGACGCCCGCGCCGTAGCTGTGCTGGCCGGTGGCGTTGAGCGTTTCGGTCTTCGTCTCGTTGCAGACCTCGCACTGGTAGGTGACGGTGCCGTTCTGGCCGCAGGTAGCCGCTGTCGTGGAGAGGACTTTCCACTGATGCTGGCCGGTGGCGGGGATGCTCTCGGTCTGGGTAGCGTCGCTGCGGATGCAATCACGGTGTTTGGAGCCTTCCTCGATACAGGTAGCGTCCCGGTCAATGACCCACTCGCCGTACTCGTGGCCGGGGGCCTCAATGTCCTCAGTCCGGGTATTGTGGCAGACGGTACAGGTGAAGGTGCGCACGCCCAGCTCAGTGCAGGTGGGCTCCTTCGTGACGACACCCTCGTTCCAGGTGTGCTGGCCGGTGGCGGGGAGAGTGTGACGGAACGTGGTGCCGCAGTGGTCCACCATGCAGGTGTATTCGATGTAGCCGTCCTTGCCGCAGTTCGGCTCCTGACGGTCGCTGACTTTCCAGTTGTGGACAGAAGCGATGTCGCCGTACTTGGCCTTTTCTGCCTCACTCATCTCGGGCGTTACGCGGTCGTGGGAGTGGAAAGTGGAATGGTTGGCCGCGTAGGCACCGTTGTGGAAGAGCCGCGAGATGATGGTGTCGCTGCCGCTCTTTACGAGCCTCACGAGGGCCGACCTGCCGTTTTCCGCGAGCTGGATGACTTTGTCCAGCTTCTTGCCGTCGCTGCTTTGGATGGCATTGTCGGCGTCGGGGGCGGTTGCGGTGATGTCCAGCGCGGAGTCGGTATTGCTGATGGAGACGCTGCCGCCGCCGATGGCAGGGGCTTCGCTGGTGCCGGTGGCTGTGATGGTGCCGCCGCTGATGGTGACATCGGCGTAGCTGCCGCCGATGCCCGAAGAACCGGAGTTGCTATGCTTGTTGCCTGCGGCGTTGACCGTGCCGCTCTTGATAATCACGCTGCTGCGGCTATTATGGCCCGAGCCGATGCCGGCAGCGGAATCGCCGCCCGTTGCTTTGATGGTGCCGCCGTCGATCACGACGTCCACCTTGCCGGAGTCATAGCCTGAGCCGATGCCGGCAGCGAGATTGCCACCCTTGACGTCTTTGAGTTCGGCGTTACCGGAGATGTTGACCGTGGAAGAGCGACCGTAATAGCCCGAACCGATGCCGGCGCCGCCGTCCTTGCCCTCGGCCTTTTCAATGGTGCCGTCGGTGATGTTGATGGTGACAGCGCCCTTCTTGCTGTCGTTTTTGGTGTCACCGCTGCCGCTGCCGATGCCTGCGCCGCCGTATTTGCCGCCCGTGGCGCTGACGATATGGGCGTTGTCCTTGATGTTGATGGTGGTGGTGCCGGCATTCAGGCCTGCGCCGATGCCCGCGCCGCTATACCAGCGCTTAGAGCTGGGCACATACTCGCCGCCGCCCGTGGCCTTTTCAATGGTGCCGTCGGTGATGTTGATGGTGACAGCGCCCTTCTGGTTGTTGGGTTTGCTGCCACTGTAGCTGCCGCTGCCGATGCCTGCGCCGCCGTATTTGCCGCCCGAAGCGCTCTTGATGGTGCTGTCGCCGGAGATATTGATCTCGGTCTCGCCGGAGACGTTGGAGCCGGAGCCGATGCCTGCGCCGCTGAGCCACTTGTCGGAGTGATTGCGAGAGTCAAGGCTGACGCCGCCCGTGGCCGTGATTTCGCCGCCCTTGATGTTGATGGTGGTCTTATTAAGGGCGTTGCCGCCGGAGCCGATGCCGGCACCGGAAGCCTGGCAGGACCCGTTCTCTTTGCCGCCGCCCTCAGCCGTGATAGTGCCGCCCTCGATGTTGATGATGGTGCTGCCGTTGCTGCCGTTGCCGCTGCCGATGCCCGCAGCGGTGGAGCCGCCCTTGGCAGTAACTTTTGTTGCACCCTTGATGAGGATGTCGGTGTTGCCCTTGGCTCTATTGCCGCTGCCGATGCCTGCGCCGCCACCGCCGCCAAGGGAGGAATTACCGCCGCCGGTGGCCTTAACGGTCACGCCGTCGTGGAGAGTGATGTGGGTGTAGCCGGTGGAGTGACTGCCTGAACCGATGCCCGCGCTGCCGTCGTAGCCGTCGCCGCCGCCCATGGCCGTAACAGTGCCGCCGGAAATATCAATGGTGGTCTCTCCGGAAGAACTGGTACCGGAACCAATGCCTGTGCCGATGTCTGCCGTGGCTGTGACATTGCTGCCGGTGATGTAGATGCCGGTCTTGCCCTTGGCGCTATCGCCGCTGCCGATGGCAGAACCAGAATAATTCGAAGCCTCGATTTTGCCGCCGTTGATGTGGATCTCCGTGGCGTTGGTAGAATAGCTGCCGCTGCCGATGGCTGCACTGGGGCCGCTGGAGGCTGTGACGTTGCTGTCAGTGATACGGATAATGGTCTTGAAGGTGTTCGGATCACCTGTAGGAGGACTGAAGACGTCTCCTTCACTGCCGCTGCCGATGGCTGCGCCGGTGCCGCCGACGGCCTTTACCGTGCTCTCTGTTATCGTGATGTCGGCGTTGCTCTGAGAGCCGTAGCCGGTGCCGATGCCTGCGCCCGAGGTATTAGTGGAAGCAGCGGGGGTCTCCAGAGTGCTCACAGACGCGTTGCTGATGGTGACGTAAGTTTTGCCCTTGGCGTAACGACCGCTGCCGATGCCGGCACCGCCGTAGGCAAAAGCACTTTTGACACCCTTTTCGGGATTCGTATCGTGGATGTTGATGGTCGTCTCGCCGGTGGAGGATTCGCCCGAACCGATGGCTGCGCTGCCGCTGCTACCTGCGGACACGAGCGCATCTCCGGTGATCTCGATGTTGGTCGCGCCGGAAGACTCTTTGCCGCCGCCGATGCCCGCGCCGCCATCCGTACCCGTGGCATTTTTAATGGTGCCGCCGATGATGTTGATGGTGGTAGCCGTGGAGGAGTTCGAGCCGCTGCCGATGCCTGCGCCGCCGGTGCCGCCGGTGGCTTTCTGGATGAAGGCCGCGCCGGTGATGTTGATGGTGGTAGCCTTGGAGGAGTTCGCGCCGCTGCCGATGCCTGCGCCGCCGCTGCCGCCGGTGGCCTCGGTGATGATGCCACCGGAGATGTTGATTTCGGTATCGAAGGCGGGACTTGCGCCCGTGCCGATGCCCGCGCCGCTGCTCTTGCCGCTGCCGCCCTTGGCAGACTCGATGATGCCGCCCGAAATATTCACAACTCGATTGCCGCGGATGCCGGTGCCGCCGCCCGCCGTGCCGCTGCCGCCGGTGGCCTTCTTGATGGTACCGCCCCCAATATTCACAGCGCTACTGCTGCGGATGCCGCTGCCGCCGGTGCCGTCGACGCCTGCGCCGCCAGCAGCCTCCTGTATCTCGCCGCCGGAGATGGTGAGCCAGTCGCCGACGGAAATGCCTGAGCCGCCGGTGTAGTTTTCCCCGCCGGCATTGCCGCCGGTGGCCTTCTTGATGATACCGCCAAGGATCTCCATGGTCTGCCAGCCAAAGATGCCGTTGCCGCCGTTCTTGCTGCTGCTTGTGCCGCCCTGCGCGGTTTCGATGATGCCACCGGAGATGGTGAGCTTGCTGTCGCCGTGGATGCCATCGCCGCCGTCGTCATCGGTAGAATCGCCGCCCTTGGTGTTGATGGAGCCGCCGGAGATGGTGAGGCCGCCGCTGCTGTAGATGCCGTCGCCGCCGCTCTTGCCGGTGCCGCCCTGCGCGGTTCCGATGGTGCCGCCGGAGATGGTGAGCTTGCCGTCGCTGTGGATGCCATCGCCGGCGTAACGGTTGTTGGAGTTCTTATCGCAGCTGCCGCCGGTAGCGTTCGTGATGGTGGCGTTGTCGGAGATGGTGAGGTTGCCTTTGCTGTAGATGCCGTGGCCGGCGTTACGGTTGCTGGAGTCACTGTCGCAGCCGCCGCCGATGACATTGTCAATGGTGGCATTGCCGGAGATGGTGAGGCCGTAGTCGCTGTGGATGCCGTCGCCGGCGTCGTAGTAGCGGCCATAGCCTTTGCCGCCCTGGGCTTTTTCAATGTGGCCACCCTGAATCGTGACGGTAGTATTATTGCTGTTGCTGCCGCCGCCGATGCCGTCGCCGGTGCTGCCACCCACGGCCTCCTCGATGGTGCCGCCAGAGATGGTGATATTGGTATTTCTGCTGTTGTCACCGCCGCCGATGCCGGCACCATAGTCGCCGCCCTGGGCTTTTACGGTGCCGCTGGTGATGTTGACGGTGGTAGTGCCGGAGGAGTTCGCGCCGCTGCCGATGCCGGCGCCGCCCTGCTCGGTCTGCGCCTCGATTTTGGCAGTGCCGCTGATGGTGATATTGGTTTTGCCGGTAGCTTTGCAACCGCTGCCGATGCCGGCACCATCGGAGGCGCCGATGGCGGTGATGTCGCCGCCTGTTATCTCAATGTCGCCGGCGCCACTGTCGCTATAGTTGCCGGTGTTCCAGACGCTGCCGATGCCAGCAGCGCAACCGGCGCCTGTGGCAGTCAGGCTGCCGGTGTTGTTGCCATCGGTATTTCCGGATGTGATGGTCAGTGTGCCGGTGTCCTTGCCACCATCGCTCTTTTCGTTGTGCTCGAGGCCGGCATGGTAGTTGCCGCTGGTGAGAGTATTTCTGCCCACGAGCGTGATTTTCGTGTTGCCCTCGCCCTCGACGCTGAGGGCGGCGTCCTTGTACTCGCGGCTGACATCGATGTTGACATTCTCCAGCGTCACGTTGAGGGTGTTGTCATTGCCTGTGGCTTTGTTGATGATTTTGATGACGTAGTTGGTGACGTTTTCGGCTGTGTTCTTGAAGTTTTCCGCAGCACGCTCCAAGACCGTGGTCGATTCGTTCGGGGTCTCATCGTCGTCATTGGCGTTGGCGACATTGAGGGATGGGCCGGTGTACGTGATCTGGCTTCCCAGCACAGGGCTGTCGCTGGGCTGGGTCTTTTTCGTGAAATCAGTCTCGTTTTTCTCGCCGCCGGTGGTGCCGCCGGTCTGGTTCTCGTTTTCCTCGCCGCCGGTGGTGCCGCTGGGCTGGTTCTCGTTTTCCTCGCCGCTGCCCTTGGTGTCGCCGAGGTAGACCTTGTCATTGTTTTCGCTGTCTTCTGATGGGGGCGTGGCCGACATGGATTTGGCGGGAGATTTTGCGGGGGTGGTGCCTTCAGAAGAGCCGCCGCCGGGGGCGGGGGTATCCTCTGAGCGCTTGCCGCCCTTGATGACGATCTTGCCGTCGTTGTCCTTTGTAGCAGTAGGATTTCCCGAGTGCTTGACATAGGTGCCGCTTTCGTCTTTGGTGATGGTGATGTTACCATCGCCTATGTAATAGACATCCGCATACGCCGGTGCGGCCATGCCGGCCACCATTGCGGCTGTCAGTGCCAGCGCCGTCACCCGGTGAGACGCGGGTCGGGGGGGGGCGGCACCCGCAGCGGATGCCCCAGAACGCGCATTGCAAGCTTGCGATAAGAGATCATAGAAACCTCCTCTGAAAAGTGTGAGTTTTGCACAGAAGCTCCCAACAAAGCGGCAGGAGCTTGTGGAAGAAGCATAAATGTTGAATCTGATTTATTCTACCACATTCCGGCCATAATGTGAACAAATCTGCGTGAATCGCCGTTTTTTGTGCGTGAATCGCCTCGCGGATGTCTTGAAACGCCCTGACGACAGCGCTGCATGGGCCGACAGCGGGGCCGGGGGCAGACAAAGATATTGACAAGCGGGGCGGTTTCTGGTATTCTACTAAAGTACCCTGTGCAAACGATACTCGCTGGTGTGGCGCAATGGCAGCGCAACTGATTTGTAATCAGTGGGTTGCAGGTTCAACTCCTGTCACCAGCTCCAAAAAGTCCTACGATATACCGCTGAAAAGCGGCGTGTGTCGTGGGGCTTTTGCTTTTTGGGAAAAGGTACGCAGGACTGTTCAATAAAGAAAAAAGTGCTATAATACTTATAAGCCTGAAACTTTACACGAAAGGATGGGTGTGTTATGAGTACAAGAGAATTGGCGAAGAGCTTGATTGACCAAGTGCCGGAAAACAAGCTGCCGTATATTATTGCCTACTTGCAGGGGGCTGCTATTCCGGATGAAAGTGAAACACCGAATGCCGACACGCTGGAAGCCTTTGAAGAACTGGACAACGGCGGTGGTCATACCTACAACGGGCCGGTTGAAAATCTGATCAGCTCGTTGCTGGAGGATGAAAGTGCTTGAAGTAAAATACTCCACTAGATTTAAGAAAGATTTGAAAGTGCGCCAGAAGCGGCATTACAATATGGCTTTGCTTCAGCAGGTCATCAATGTACTGGCCGTTCCTGAACAGCTCCCGCCACAGAATAGAGATCACAGCTTGACGGGTAGCTACATTCCCCATAGGGAATGTCATATACAGCCGGATTGGCTGCTGATCTACTACCAGACAGATACGGAGTTGTATTTGTACCGCACCGGCACACACGCCGATTTGTTCGGCCTATAAAGGAAACAGGAAAGAGGCCAAGACCTGACAGAATGGGTCTTGGCCTCTTTTTCTGCAAGGTATGCAGAAAAATCATGCCGCCCGGCGGGGCGCGGGTATTGAAATCGGCTCATCGCGCGATTATAATTGGTTCAGCTAAGCAAAGAACGTCCAAATGAAAGGGGATACCATGCCCGAATTTTCCACCATGCTGGACCTGCAGGCGCAGATGATGCTTCTGCTGGCCATCGGCGTTTTTCTGGCAAAGAAAAAGCTCATCACCGACCAGGGCCGCGCCTGTCTGACCGACCTGCTGCTCTTCATCATCCTGCCTGCAAACATCATCCAGTCGTTCCGCATCGAGTTCAACGCGGAAATTTTCCGCAGCACCCGGGACATCCTCATCCTGTCGATTTTATTGCAGGTGCTCTACGGCGTCGTCTGCGCGGTGTGCTACAACCGCTACCCCTTCGCGCGGAAGGCCGTCATGCAGTACGGCACGGTCTGCTCCAACGCGGGCTTCCTCGGAAGCCCGCTGGCGGAGGGACTCTTCGGCGGGGTGGGGCTGCTGCTGACGTCGTTCTACCTCATCCCCCAGCGCATCGTGATGTGGTCGGTGGGGGTGTCCTACTTCATGCAGGACGCCGCCCCCGCCACGCCCGAGGAAAAGAAAAAGCACCGCCTCGCAGTGCTCCGCAAGACCATCACCCACCCCTGCATCGCGTCGGTGTTCGTGGGCATGGTCATCATGCTGACCCAGTGGCAGCTGCCCACCTTCCTCGGCAAGGCCGTCCAGTGTACCAGCAGCTGCAACATGACCATGTCGATGTTCCTCATCGGGGCCATCATCGGCAGCCGCGACCTTCACCCGCTGCTGGACAAGGACGCAATCATCTACTGCATCATCCGGCTCTTCCTGATGCCGCTGGTGGTGCTGGTGGGATGCCGTGCGGCCCATGTGGGCCAGCTGGCCACCGGCGTGGCCGTCGTTCTGGCCGGTATGCCGATGGGCGGCACCACCACCATCCTCGCCGAGAAGTACGGAGCAGACTCCACCTTCGCCAGCAAGTGTACGGCCATCTCCACGGTGCTGTCGCTCATCACGACGCCGCTGTGGTGTTTGGTGGTGTAATAAAAAGCAAGCGTCCTCGGAAAAAATCCCGAGGACGCTTTTGTATAATTGGCAGGCTGTCCTTTGTACAACCTCTCAGTCTGCTTCGCAGACAAGGCCGGGTTGCGGCTCCCAGCGTCTGCTGCGCTGCCGCTTGCATCCTGCTGGCCGCGGCCCCAACAGCGACTCCCTGTTTCCGCCGCTGG
>OHKQ01001077.1_pt1 | contig 9834 bp, 7 predicted proteins | sample 1568891 | NCBI WGS metagenome assembly OHKQ01 (sample SAMEA3879596, study PRJEB24766) | human gut metagenome | biome: human-associated habitat; feature: feces | place: USA | collected 1985/1987 | reverse complement strand
CAATCCTAAAATAGGGTTGTTCACTGTGGGCGGATTCTATAAAAAGATCAAAAATTTCATATATACACGTTCGGCTTATTTGCTTGAAGGGACTGCCACAGATCCGGCCAACTTCGGATTGGCTTCGAGCTTGGTCGGTTCCGGTATTACTTATTCGCTCAATAGTCCTTATGATGCGACAATTAAGGGTATCGAAGTTGACATCCAGACACAGCTGCGTCAGCTTCCGGGCTTGCTTAAAGGTGTTGTCTTAGGTGCCAACATTACATTGATGGATTCTAAAATGGGCTATTTTGAGACGACCAAGTCTCGTGTGAAGAATCCCGATTATATAGTGGGGGATGGCAGTAAGCCTTTCTTGCCCGTAAACAGAGATACAGTTTATTATGACCGTCTGCTCAAACAACCATCTTTCTTGGCCAATTTCTCGTTAGGATATGATTATAAAGGTTTCTCAGGTCGTTTGTCTTACACTTATCAAGGCAATATCCTTGTGGCTGAACAGCATCGGGCGGACGGAGCTGATGTCGAATCAACAAGGGCATTCTCCAAATGGGATCTCCAACTGAAACAGCGTATCAACAGGCAGCTTTACGTCTATGCAAGTGCATCCAACATTTTTAATTGGTCTGACAGTAAGGAGAGAAATGTCACGGGTTATCCTTCCAGTGTTGAGATATATGGCTCTTCTTTCTATATAGGCGTGAAGTATGATATATTTAAATAGTGGGATCCGGTATTGACATTATATTAAAATAAGAGAAAGGAATTCTAAAATGAAGACGAAATCAGGATTGTCTCATAAGACAGCAGAAATCAGATATTGGAAACTTGATAAGACTTCCGTCAAGTTGTTTCTTGGAATAATGGCTGTATTGTTGTTGTCCGGATGTGAACCAAAAGATACGTTTGAGGAGGAGCATATTACCATTCCACAAACGGGACAAAAGGTTGTGCGGGTTGAACCGGACGATGGAGTGACGAGAGTAAATTCTCTCCCGAAAGCCATAAAGGAAAACGGCGATGCCATTTATGAGTTGGAGCGCGGTGGAGTTTATTATCTGGAGGGTAAGAATGTCATTTCAAATCATGTTACCATTAGAGCTACATACGGGTCTGGAGCACTTCCTACAATTCAACCTGTATCAGATGCACAGGGTGCTCTCAATTCCGACATGTTGCGTTTTGAAGGTAATGTTACTTTTAAGAATGTATATTTTAACGGAAAAGATGCTGCTTCCAACAACATCATGCAGCGTCTCTTCCGTTTGGACAAGAAAAATTTGAGATTGCGTTTCGAAGGATGTTTTGTTGAAAACTGTCGTAATTTCTGTATACGCACAGACAATAATGGCAGCAAGGTGTATATAGACAACTCGACTTTTCGCAATTTTGCACTGACCTCAGATCCGGCCAACGGGCGTTTGTTCGATTCTCGGGGAAATGCTCCTGATACACTCTCTATCATCAACAGCACCATTTATAATCTTACAGGTCATCTCATTCGTTTCGATGGTGCTGTAGCCAATTATGTAGAACTGAAGAACAATACGATTTATAATGTAGGCTACCATTTCCGTATTGACTATGCCATGAAGGCTTACATAGAAAACAATATTTTTGCCAATGTAGGGTGGAAGGCCGGTTATAAAGCAGACTCCCCCGGTGCTTTTTGGGAATTGAGAGAGTTGGCAAACGGTGGTGCCTATCATCCTATGGATATTCGCATTTGTATCCGTAACAATAATGTATATACAGATCCGAAAATCAAGGCACTCTATGTCAAGTATCCCGGTAATATAGAGCGCGTCCCTCTCAATTCTGTTGCTCAGGCTATGATTGCCGATGGCCGTCTGGTCTACGAGAACAATATCTCTGAGGTCTTGACATTTGATGGTGCATCTCCGCTTCCAATGACTTATATAGAAAAATTCTTTGAGGTGTTGAATACAGGTATGTCTCCTTGGGCAGATTTGCCTTTTTATGTAGACGAGAATGGAATGGATGGGTTTACTAATGGTGAGACATTCACGTTCAGGTATTCTCCTTCGTCCACCTCTGCCACGGCTTCTACTACGCAAGGTCCTTTAGGTGCTCCCGTATGGAATCAATAGAAAAATAGTATGCTAAATATTCACTAATTGAACAATAAGTCCATGACGAATCTGTTGTATAAATATTTACGTTTGGAGGTTTTCTTGGTTGCCCTGTTTTTGGGTTTGTCTTCTGAAATACAAGCTCAAGATATTTTAAAAGATGTTCAGATGAAAGCCTCTCATCCTCGTTTGCTGATGGGCAAGACCGATGAAGCATCTGTAAGGGCAGCTATAAGAAAAGATCGCTTTTGGAAACAGATAGACAGTCTGCTTATGGAAGCTGCAAATGAAGCGTTGTCGTTGCGTGCACCTCAACGTATTGTGACAGGACGGCGTTTGTTGGATGTTTCCAGGGAGACATTACGCCGTATTCTGCTGCTTGGTTATGCCTATCGTATGACGGGAGATAGCTGCTATGGTCAACGGGCAGAGCAGGAGTTGCTTGCAGTTTCGGCCTTTTCCGACTGGAATCCAAGTCACTATTTGGATGTCGCGGAGATGACAACGGCTGTCGCCATTGGTTATGACTGGCTGTTTGGCATGATGAGTAATGCTACAAAAAACACTATTCGGCAGGCTATTCTTACCAAAGGCCTGAAACCTTCTTTTGATGTTCGGTATAATGACTGGCTAGAAAGGGAGAATAATTGGAACCAAGTTTGCAATACGGCTATGGCTTATGGAGCACTTGCCATTTACGAGGATGTTCCATCTTTAGCTGATAGTGTTATTCAGCGTTCCATTTCTTCCATACATAGGCCGATGAAAAACTACGGCCCTGACGGAGCCTATCCGGAGGGATATTCTTATTGGGGATTTGGAACTACCTATAATGTTATGCTCATTGATGCTTTGGAGAAATGTTTTGGTACCGATTTTAACCTGCTTAAACAGAAGGGATTCTTGGCGACAGCGGGGTTCATCCTTCACATGGTGGCTCCTGATCATGACTCGTTCAACTATGGCGACAACAAAGATTCCGGTAGGATGAGTCCTGCTATGTTTTGGCTGGCTAAGCGGAATAAAGATCTCTCATTGCTGTGGAATGAGCGCAGTCTTTTCAAGAATGGCAGTAAAAAGAAGTTGATGGATTATCGTTTCTTCACACTCGCCTTGTTATGGGGGGGCGGTGTGGACATGCACAATCTGCCTGAACCGCTGCAAAAGACTTGGATTTCACCTGCTGCCATGACACCTGTTGCTCTTATGCGTACTTCTTGGAATGATAAGAAGGCCATTTACCTTGCTTTCAAGGGTGGAACTGCCACTTCGAGTCATGCTCATTTGGATGCTGGCTCTTTCGTGATGGTGGCCAATGGAGAGCGTTGGGCGATGGATTTTGGGCGGCAGGATTACAATTCGTTGGAATCATTGGGGCTGGATATATGGAATAAGGCACAGAATTCAGACCGTTGGAAAGTTTTCCGCTATAATAACTTGGCCCACAATACACTTACCTTTGACAATCGTCTACAACGGGTGGAAGGCTACGTATGTCTGGATGGCACTTCCTCGTCATTCGATCATCTTTCAGCATCAGCAGATTTGACCCCTGTTTATGCGGGACAGGTAAAGTCAGCCAAGCGTCGGGTCGAAATAGTGGAAGAACAATATGTATTGGTGAACGATGATATTCGTACCAATGAAAAGCCCACTACAATGCGTTGGACGATGTTGACCCCTGCCAATGCAGAATTGAAAGGGAAGAATAAAATTGTACTCAACCGTAATGGAAAGCGTTTGGTCATGGAAATAAGTGCGCCCGTTAAAGTACGCTTACGGACATGGAGCACTGCTCCCACAACTTCTTACGATGCCCCAAATCCCGGTACAGTGCTTGTTGGATTTGAATCTGTGCTACCGGCCAACAGCCAATATACGTTTCGAGTTAAGTTAATGCCAGAATAATAATTCATTAGATATGCTCATGAAGAAAATATTATTTATAGCGTGCTTGGCAGTGTTTCTTTCCGGCTGCAAACAATATGATGGGATGCAGGCTGTCATCAACAAAGGCATCAAACGTTCGGTCGAGCAGACGGAATTTCTTGCCAAAGCTATGGAGGCCGACCATGACAGTCTGCCAAGGAGTTACACTAAACAAACCGGGCTTGTCAAATCCGATTCGCATTGGTGGTGCAGCGGATTTTTTCCGGGAGAGCTGTGGTATCTCTATGAGGCAACAGGCAGTCCTAAACTAAAAAGATATGCGGAGATTTATACCCAACGTGTTGCAGAACAACAATACACGACCGATAATCACGATATAGGTTTTATTTTGATGTGCAGTTTTGGGAATGCCTATCGTTTGACTCACTCAGCAAACTATGTTCCGGTCTTGCTTAATGGAGCACAGTCTCTGTCCACTCGCTTTAATCCGGTAGTGGGGCTTATTCGTTCTTGGGACACTAAGACAGATAAGTGGCAGTATCCTGTCATCATTGATAATATGATGAACTTGGAATTATTGGAGTGGGCTGCCCGGCATTCCGATAGTGCCAAGTTTGCTAAAATAGCTTCCAGCCATGCCCGGCTAACGATGAAAAATCATTTCCGGCACGACTTTAGTTCCTATCATGTCGTGTCCTACGATCCTCGTACAGGCCTGGTGGAAAAGAAAAATACCCATCAAGGATATGCACATGAGTCGGCTTGGGCACGTGGGCAGGCTTGGGGACTCTATGGTTATACAATGATGTTTCGCGAAACGGGAGATTCCGTTTATTTGAACCATGCCAAAGGTATTGCCCGTTTCATTATGTCGCATCCTAATATGCCTAAAGACAAGATCCCTTATTGGGATTTCAATGCTCCCGACATACCTCATGCCAAGCGCGATGCTTCCGCAGCTGCCATTATGGCTGCAGCTTTCATAGAATTAAGTTGTTTGACAAAAGAGTCTCCTGACTTTTCCAAGCAGTGTTTGAATATGGCAGGTATGCAGTTGCGGTCACTCACATCTGATGAGTATCTGGCGAAGAAAGGAACCAATGGGGGATTTATTCTCAAACATTCTGTCGGCAACTATCCAAAAGGAACGGAAGTGGACGTTCCCCTTACTTATGCCGACTACTATTATGTAGAAGCATTAGTTCGATATAAAAAACTGTTTCAGAAACCGATCGTAGATAAATGAAAACATTCTTAATTTCAGATAGCTTGTAGATTCCCTGACAGTTGAAAGCTTTGGGCGCAAATTCTTCTATGAGGATTTGCGCCTAAAATGTATTTGATTTGGAGGTGCTGATATTCAGATTGATGTCGAAAGAACATCGTGGGCGTGTCAAGGGAGGGGGGATTTGACAACCTCCCCATTCCTTCAACGGAGGGTGACGGTGAGGGGCTGGCTCAAGGCTTGGAGAAACGACTCGGTCTCAAGTGCCCACTGGGCGAAGTTGCGGATGTCGTAATTGCTCCATGCTGCCCCGAAATAATAGGTATATTTGTTCCCTTTGTAGTTGTCTATCATGCCTATAGCGTGGCTTTTGTCTTCGGTGACAAAGGTTTTGTTTGCTCCTTCGGGAAACAGCACCCCCACATAGATCTGCGAGTTGTGGACATCCGGTCTGTCGGTCGGGTCTGCATAGCAAATGTAGTCGCTGCCGACTTTCAGGTCGCCGGTCTTGTGGAGCACCACTCCTGTAGCCAGTGTCAAGGGTTGCCGAATGTGTTCATACCACACTGTCATGCGGTTGAAATGCGCACCTTTGTCCAAGCTTATCCGCCGGTGTTCCACTACTCCGTCCTTGTTGGGCGCATAGTCCAGTTCTACCGTAAACCTCAGGGGACCGTTGTCCAAGATGCGGTAACGCTCATAGCAGTAGGGGAAAATCATCGTCCGGCCATTCATCAAGGCCGGTGTACCGCATCCGAGGGTCGGACCGACTGCGTATGCGTCCATTCCCTCTCCATGATCGAGGTGAAACGAGGTGGCTTTGTCCACGGAGTCATTCAGCATTTCCAGACCCACGCTCCTGAGGGAGTCAGCCAAGAGATTCCCCTTGTGGTCTATCTCGTAGCGTTTTTCCACGACAGGGTAGGGCACGTTCTTCACCCATACATCAATGCCGTATGATTTCTCTCCCGTCCGTTGCAAGGCCGGCCCATAAACGCGATAGGCGCAACGATCGTTTTCCCATGCAATGTCATCTTTGCGCAGGGGGTACATCTTTCCGCAGACATAGGTTCTCATGGGCTGCGGAGTACCTTTCATCACTTGATAGGTCGCCTTGGCATGAGGTTGCACGCTTACTTCCATCAGTAGCTGTCCGTCGTGTGAAAGCTGATAAGGAAGTTCCTGCCCGAGCGTGTTCTTGATCAGAAAAGTTTCCGATTCAGCCAGTCCGGCATGTTTCCGGAGCGCATCCAAGTTAAGTTCTATCAGTTCGTGTCGCTGGACATCGCTGTTGTTGGATACGACAATCAAAGTTCCCGCTGCATGGGCTGGTATGGTTATTGCCGCCAGCAGCACCAAGAGTTTTCGAAGTATAACTGTTTTCATAATCTTGATGGTATTTTCTAAATGGTATAAGTGTAGTTTTATCTGCTTTGTCGAAGATTTGTCAATGGACAGTCTGGGAAGACAGTGGAAGCCTTCCGGGGCTAAATCACACCGTAGTGGCAGAGTGCGTGTCTGACGCCTTCATCGTCCACGGAGGTGGTCACGAAATCGGCTTCGGCTTTCACCCGCTCTCCGCCATTGCCCATAGCCACTCCGATGCCTGCCCGGCGGATGATGCTGATGTCATTGCCGCCGTCACCGAAAGCCATTGTCTCGTCTGTGTGCAGTCCCAAGTGGGCCGTCATGGCAAGTAGTCCTTTGCCTTTGTCGGCTTCTCGTTGGGTGATGTCGGTGAACTCGGGAGACCATCGGCCGCTTGTGCAGTCGCTGATGGTAGCCATCAGTTCCGCTTCCTTTTCTGCCGTGATGAAGGGTGTCACCTGCAAGATGGGTTGCCGCATCACGATGTCGAGGTCGGCAAAGCGGAAGTCATGGAGTCCCAACCCGTCACGAAACACCTTGTCCACAATGGGTTGGTGTTGGTACACGGCAATGTCGCGCTCGCCTACCACGATGGTCGGTCTCTGGCTGTGGGCGCAGGCTTGCAAGATGGTGTCCACGTCAGAGTGGGCTATCTCGTGCCGGCAGACGGTGTTGTGGCCGATGAAACAGAGAGCTCCGTTATGTAGCCGTCGATGAGCCCGGCTATCTGTCCCAGATTGGTGATGAATCCCACGGGGCGGCCCGTGGAGATGTATATTTTCACGCCATTGGCTTTGGCCCGGTGCAGGGCGTCCACCGTGGAGGACGGTATGCGGTGGGTCTTGAAGCTCACCAGTGTGCCGTCGATGTCGAAAAACAGTGCTTTAATAGCCATCTTCGTATGGTGTTTGTGATTCAGGAACATCCTGCCTTTCTCAACAGGTCGTAGTCTTTGGCCAGTCCTCCGATGCCCGTTTCTTTGTAGAGTGAGGGCAGGTCGTGCCCGGTTTGTTTCATTACTTCCACCACATGGTCGAACGACACACGGTGGCGGCCGTCGCTGAACGAGGCGTAGAGTTGGGCATCGAGGGCTCGGCAGGCGGCAAAGGCATTGCGCTCGATGCAGGGTATCTGCACCAGTCCGCACACGGGGTCGCAGGTCATGCCGAGGTGGTGTTCCAGGCCCATTTCTGCAGCATATTCTATTTGCGACGGACTCCCGCCGAAGAGTTGGCACGCTGCTGCCGAGGCCATGGCGCAGGCCACGCCCACCTCGCCTTGGCAACCTACTTCGGCCCCTGATATGGAGGCGTTGAACTTGACGATGTTGCCAAACAGTCCGGCAGTGGCCAAAGCATGGAGCATTTTCGACTCGCTGAACTCGTGGCCTTTGGCCAGTTGGTAGAGCACGGCCGGCACCACGCCGCAGGCTCCGCAGGTGGGGGCGGTGACGATGGTGCCCCCCGAGGCATTCTCCTCGCTCACGGCCAGTGCGTAGGCGTAGACCAGTCCGCGGCTTTGCAACGAGTGCTTGTAACCGCGCGCCTTGATGTAGTAGTTGGGGGCTTTGCGTGCCAAGTTGAGTGGCCCGGGCAGTCGTCCCTCGTGGTCGAGTCCGCGCTCAATGGCTTCCTGCATGGTTTGCCACACAGTGCGCAGATAGTCCCAAATCTCTGCCCCCTCGCATTCGTCCACATATTGCCAGTAGCTTTTACCGCTGTCTTCACACCATTGCTGTATTTCCTTGAGTGTGTGCAGCTGGTACACCGAGGGCGAATAGAACAGGTCGTCTTTGCCTTTGCCCTCCGAGAGGGCACCTCCACCGATGCTGTAGACTGTCCATTCGTCGGTCACGTGGTGGGCTCCGTTAAAAGATTTGAACACCATGCCGTTGGTGTGGAAAGGGAGTACGATGTCGGCTTTCCACACGATTTCCACGGGAGCTATCGGTTCGAGCACAGCCTTGATGGTCACGTCGGTCATGTGCCCCTTACCTGTGGCGGCGAGGCTGCCGTATAGGGTCACCTCAAAAGCCTTGGCTTTGGGATGGCTGTTGGCAAAGATTTGGGCGGCCTGTTGTGGGCCCATCGTGTGGCTGCTCGACGGGCCTTTGCCGATGCGGAAGATTCTCTTCAATGATTCCATGTTTGTTGATGATTGATGGGATGATTTGGTGGCTAACGGGTCACGCTCACTTCTTTGTCGAAACCGCGCCTGTCGCGCAGCACAAACTTGTAGGTGTGCCCGTCGGCAAACCGGTAGGCTGTAAATTTGCGGTAGGAGTCGATGGGCTCGTCGTTGATTTTCAGCACAATGTCTCCCTGTCTCATGCCGTTCTTGTAGGCATCGCTCTTGTGCCAGATGAGGCCGATGGCGGCTTGGTCGTCCTTATCGATAAAGGCCACTCCGAACTGTCTGTTGCTCACACTCACGCTGTCAGCCCCGTTGTAGGGGGAGAATGTGAGCTGCTTCTTCCACGGATTCACCACCACACTGCCGTAATTGAACAACTGGGCACCGATGCGCGAGTCGCCTTGGGTGGTGATGGCGCGCACCCGGGCGAAGGAAAAGTCGTCCCATTTCAACCGGTCAAGGTTTAGAAAATACACGATGTCTTGTTTTTCCGTGCTGTTCGTGCCTATGGCGAAGTTGCCGCGGGCCTCTCCCTCCACCTGTGTATTCACTTGCTTGCTTTTGTATCGGTGGTCGAAGAAGTGTTCGCGGTTCATCTGGTAGAGTTGGCGGGCACCGGTGTCAAACAGGGCGAGGTCGGTGTGGCGCATGAACGGACTTACGAGCACGTAGGGCACAAATCTGACCAATTTATATTTCAGCGTGTGTCCCGGTTCGTTGTCGAAGTAACCTTTGATATCTGTGAGTATCAGGCATTTTCTCTTGGGGTCTATCTTGCCCGCAATGCCTTTATTGAAAAGATCGAATCCGATGATGCCGTCGAAGTTGTTACGATAGACTTTGCGTGATTTCACGGCGGCCACGTAGTCTGCTATGGTCAGTCTGCCCAACTGCATTTCAGGCAGTTGCACCACGAGAGTGGTGTCGGCCACGCCATTGGCATCGTATGAAACCACATGGCCGAGTTCCTTGACCACCGGCACGTGCGTGCCATAATATAGCATACCTTGGCTCGACCCCGTATCGAGATTAAACCGGTAGGTCTTCTCGCCGATCCGTATGGGCACATAGAGTTGGTCATCGTCGAGTTCCAGAGGGATGGTGTCGACAAAGTGGTGTTGC
>OHKQ01001072.1_pt1 | contig 9877 bp, 4 predicted proteins | sample 1568891 | NCBI WGS metagenome assembly OHKQ01 (sample SAMEA3879596, study PRJEB24766) | human gut metagenome | biome: human-associated habitat; feature: feces | place: USA | collected 1985/1987 | reverse complement strand
CGCCTCGTCGGTGAAGCTGTTGCCTGCGTCGACGTTCATGCCGTAGAAGGGTCCTCCGTCGGTCTGGTCGGCGATCAGCCAGCGGCGGGTGTCGAAATAGCGCAGTTGCTCGAAGCAGAGTTCGATGCGCCGCTCGTTGCGGATGAGCTCACGCATCTTCTCCTTGCTCTGCGCACACTCCTCCAAGTAGCCGTCGTCCGTGCCGCCGACACCCGCACGATGACGAATGGCCTTGATTACATCGTAGGCACTGTAGGCATGAGAGCCCTTGCCCTTGGGACCGAAAGCCTCGTTGGCGGCCTCGGCATAGTTGAGGAATATCTCGGTGAAGCGTATGCGTGGGGTGTAGTGGTACTGCTGGCTCTTGTTGGCAGGATCGAGGTTGATGTCTTGCCGGAGGAGCTTGCGCAGGTAGTAGCCCGTGCGGGTGGAAGAGCCGGTCTCCTTGTCGAGCGCGTCTTTCGTGGTGCCGTCGGCTGCTGTGTTGATCACGGAGTTGTTCACACCCACCTTCGAACCGTTGACCACCACATAGGCTGCCAATCTCGGGTCGCGCCCTTCATAGGGTGTAGCGGCATTGAACTTGCTCTTGTCATCGGTGATGGGATAGCCGTTGGCGGCCGGGAAAGCATCCACGAAGTTCTGCGTAGGATTGATGCGCCCTTTGCCATAGAGCGAAGGAGGATAGTTGTCGGACTCAAGCGTGTTGCTCTGGCTTTTCTCTCCGCGCCACAACACCTCTTTCGGGTTTGAACCGTTCTGCAATCCCTCTATCTCGTTCTTGTTGCAATACCATGTCCAGCCTGTGGGATCCATTCCGGAAACGCCCCCGATGCGGTCGAGCACCTGCGCTGCGTAGTCGGCTGCCTGCCGGTAGTCGGTGCCCGACTGGTCGCTGTAAGCGGGGCTGGCGGCCAAGAGGGCAGCCTTGCTGCGGAAAGCTTCAACGATGGAGCCGTCCATGCGGCCGTTGAACTTGACACCGAACACGCGGTTGTACCGGCTGACATCGGCCCCCAACGACTTGCAGGCCTCGGGGATTTGCGCCTCAGAAGTAATGTCTGTATATTTGGCGGGCAACAGTTCGAGAGCCTTCGCACAGTCGTCATAAATGGCTTTCATGCAGTCGGCGAACGTGTTGCGGGGCACGTTGAAATTGGAAGCGGAATTTTCCGGCTCGGTCACAATGGGCACACCAAGCAGATTGCCCTGCTCGTCGTAGCCGCCGTGGGCCTGCAACAGATAGTACATATACATGGCCCGCAGTCCGTAGGCCTCCCCTTTCTCACGGTTGCAATACATCTGCGAGGCTATCTTGTCGTCGGCCCAATGCACTTGGTCGGCCTTGCTCAAAAAGAGGTTGAGATACATGATGGCCGAACGGCAGTCACGCCAACGCTCGGCGGGATTGTTGTCGGAAGTCCATGCACCGGCCGTCAGGCGGCGGTAGCTGTTGCCGGCATCGTTGCTCACGGCATCGTCGGTAGCCACCTCGCTGAAAGGGAAGTCCCTGCAGGGGATGCGCGTATAGCCGTTCCCCAATACGCCTTCGGCATAGGAAGCGTCCTTGGTCATGTAGTCGATGCCGAGGTTGTTCTCCAAAGCAGGCTCAAACATCTCGTCACACGAACTGAACGATGCGAGTGCCACTGCCGAAACCAGAAGGATTTTGATATTCTTTGTTTTCATGTCGATCGATTTTAGAAGTTGACTTTTACACCCAGATTGTAGGCACGGATCTGCGGCGCACTGCCGACAGCCGTCTCCATATACTTGCGTTCCTTGGCGATGGTGAGCAGATTGCCGCCGCTCACATACACCGTGGCACCTTTGACAAACTTGCCTGAGAACAGACTGCCGGGCAAGTCGTAAGTGAGCTGAACCTTGTTCAGCCGCACGGCATCGGTGCTATAGGTCCAGAAGTCGGAGGTCACGAAATTGAGTTCTCCCCCTTCGGTGGTCAGACGGGGATAGGTGGCCGTGGCAGCTGTGGCCGGTGTCCAACGGCCCAGCACCATGTCAGAGTATTTACGGTCGCCATAAGCCCATGCGTAGGCATTGTTCTTAATGGCTGTTGCACCGAAGTTGCCGGTCATGTTGAGGAAGAGTGTGAAGCCTTTATACTTGGCCGTGAAGTGGAAACCGAGGTTGAAGTCGGGAGTCCAATGCCCCAAAACCACTGCATCCTTGCTGTCTATCTTGCCGTCGCCGTTCTGGTCTTTATACTTCAAATCACCGGGCTTGGTGTTGTTGTTCACCACGGCTACACCGTCGGCATAGCCGGTCACCTTGCCGTCGGCACCCCTTACGACATCTTCCTCACCGATGAAGCCGAGGCACTGATAGCCGCGAAGCGCGTCGATGCGGGCACCCTCGGCCTTCAACCAGTCATACTCCACGTTTTCGCTGACGCGGGTGTTCTTGGAGGAATAAAGCATTCCGGTAAGCCCGGCCTGCAAGTCCATTTCGCCCACACGCTTGTGTACATTCACGGTGAAGTCAAAACCGGTGCGCCGCTGGTTGTTGTAGTTGATGTAGGGCAGGAATGTCGACTTGGGCCAGTAGGTCATGAAGTAGCTCGGATAGGAAGTCGAGGGAGTAGTGAGCAGACCGTTGGTGGCTACATTGAAGTAGTTGGCATCCAAGGTTATCAGCCCATCCCAAAGATTAGCATTGAGCCCCAGACGGAACTCTTTACGCTTAACGAAGGTCAAATCGTTGTTAGCCCCGCGCTGAGAGTCGGAGGTCTGCATGGAGTTGGCACTCTCGCTCCATCCCCACCATGTTCCGGTGGCAGTGAATATCTGGTCGTACATGTAGTAATTCTCAATATCGAGATCTTCGTTTACGATGCCGTAAGAGGCCGTGAGCTTCAGGTCTTTTATCCATTCCGCATCCTTCATGAAGCGTTCCTTGCCCAACCTCCAGGCCACGGAGAGCACAGGCGACACAGCTTCGCGATGTCCTGGGGCCAACTTCGGCGAATGGATGGCGGCCATGGAGAGGTCGGCGTAGTATTTATGCAGGTAATTATAATTCATCTGCAAACCGAGATTGGCGTTGGTCACCTTGTGGTATTCGGTCGAGACGGTGCGTTGATAGCCGTGAGCCAGAAGCGAGGCAGCCACACCGTGATCACCGAATTGGCGGTCGTAGTCGAACTGGGCCGAATAGAGAATCGTCTGCCGGCTGGTAGACCCCTCGATGTTCTGAATGCCCGTGCGCTTGTCGGTGCCGTACTTCTTGAGATCGATGATTTCGTCCTTACCGTTGACATTGCTCCACACCGGCTCGAAACAGGCATACTCATTCTTCAGATTGGTGGTGTAGGATGTGGCGTAGTCTACGGCAAACTGGGTCTTGAAACTCAAGCCTTTAAGCACGCTTGCCAAGTCCATCTTCACTCCGGCATCGAACTGTAGTTGGCGGCTCGTGTAGGTGTGATAGCCTGCGGCATACATCGACGCGAAAGGATTGGTCTGCAAACTCTGCGTACCACCGATGAGATACTTGCCGTCGATGACATAGTTGCTGTTCTCTATCATGGTTTTCATCGAAGGCACAGACTTGTTGATATATTCAAGTGGGATCAGCGGTGTGAGCGGATACTGGCTGGTGGGGCGCAAAGTGGCAGACTGGCTCCAGAAGTCGGAGTTATCATTGCGTGCATCATAGAATGTGGCATTGGCATCCACCCATCCCGTGATCCAGTCGTTGAGCCGCAAATCCACATTGCCGCGAATGTTCAACCGCGTGGTGTGATTGTCCTTTCCCTCTCCAAACTTCATCAGGTCGTTCACATTGTAGAGGCCTATGTTGGCATAGAAGTGCGCAAAACGGCCTCCGCCCTGAAACTCGGCGATGCCCTCATAACGTTGAAAACCCTTCTTCACATAGTCGGAAGAGAAGAAATCAATGTTCGGATAGCGATAGGGATTCACACATGAGGCATAGTTGTAGATGTCTTCGTCACTGTAGACAGGCGACTTGCCGTCGTTGGCCAGCGCTTCATTGTAGAGCGTCATGTACTGGGGAGCACCCAGATATTTCGGATAGCGCTTCGGAGTGAAGAGCGTCCACGCGGCTGCGCTTGGTGGTGATGAGTACGGCCCCCTTGGCTGCACGGCTGCCATAAAGCACCACGGCACTGGCCGACTTGAGGAATGTGATCTGCTCTATCTCCGTGGGCAGCACGTTGTTGGCGTCGCGGGGCACACCGTCTACGACGACCAGCGCCTCGCCCATGTTCCACAGTTGACCGTTGTAACCGCCCACATAGGCCTGCATGTTGTCCAGACTGTAGGTGGAATAGTTCTTCCTCGTGAGGTCGGTCATGTCCACGGCAGACACTCCGCCCATCAAGTCTTCCTTGTCGACAGAGCGGAAAGCCACGTTCACCTTGGCCGAATCGGAGGCAAGTGCCTGTGCCTGCGTGGCTGTCGCAGAGCCCAACAAGCCGGCGACAAGCATGGTGTTTATATAAGTTTTCTTTATCTTCATGGTTTGAAATGTTATTCCATAATCTGATGTTTCTTTCTTTTGATTCTTCCCTCCCGTCTGTCACCGTAAGTGGCAGAACGGAGAGGGACATTCATTCCCGACGTTTATTCCCAACCGGGATTCTGTTTGAACTCGATATAAAGCTGCGTGTCGCTCTTCTTCAACGGCAGCCAATAGTGGCGGGCCGCAAAGTTGCGCTTGAGTATCAGCTTCTCCCTGAATCCGCTGACAGTGCTGTTCTTCGGGTCTTTCTCATCAAGCTGCACCCGGGTGAACTCCTGCGAGGTTTTTATATTATAAGGTGACTTGTCCAACAACAACCATCTGCGGAGGTCGTTGAAGCGGTGTCCCTCGTAGGAAAGTTCAACGGCGCGCTCGCGGCGAAGCTCGCCCATGAAGCCTTCCAGACTCCCGGCATACTTGGTGGCCACATCGGCCACTCCTGCACGCTTGCGTATCTTGTTCACGGCATCAAGGGCTGTAAGCGGACAGTTGGCTGCCTTGCCGGTCGCACTGCCGAAAGCCTCGGCAGCCGCCTCGGCATACATCAAATAGACATCGGCCAAGCGCATCCAAGGAAGGTGGATGTTGAAATGGTGGGAATAGCCATAACCCTGGTCTATCTTGTTGCAGGTCACGTCGATGAACTTATAGAGCAGATAGCCCGTGCGGCTGCCTTTATCCTCCGAACGGTAGGCCCCGCCGGTCTGCAAGTCGGCCGTCTTCAAAGAGGCGGGCTGCTTGCCAAGGTCGCCCTTGATGAGCCGGCAACCATCAAACTTGATGTCGTTGTAGAAACGGGGATCCCGGTCTTTCCACGGATGCGTGTTGTCAAAACCCGATTCGGCATCGGTGAGGGGCAGACCGTTGGCCATGCCGTAGTAATTCACGTAGTTGGCCGTGGGCAAAGTGAGCACACCACCATCGTTGAGGTCGGCGTTGCAGGCAAAGAACTGCTTACTCAACCCCCAGTTGGTATTGTTCCAGCCGTAGTCGGGGCCACGGAAGATGGCCTCTGTGATGGAGTTGTCTTTCGTCTGTCCGGCAATCTTGCCATTCTGGTCGATGGTGTAGAAGTTCTGCGAATACTCCTCGAAAGGCAGCAAGCCAAACTGTGTCTGTCCGCCTTCCACGGCGGCAAGCAGTTCGCCGAACGCTTCGGCAGCACGTTTACACAGTTCCTTGTTATAGTCGGCAGTGCCCCCGCTGTCGCGATTCATCAACGGACTGGCTGCAAAGAGCAGGTCTTTGCCCAGATAGCCCAGGGCGGCAGCCTTGGTCACACGCAGCTGGTTCTTGCCCAATGTGTTACGTCCGGCCACCGTCTGGTCCCAGTCCATGGGGAGCAGGTCGGCCGCCTTACGGAAGTCTTCGGCCGCCTTTTCCGCACATTCCTGATAGGTGGGGCGCGGCAGGTTCAGCTTGTCGTCGGCCGAGAAGGCCTTGTCAATATAAGGCAGACCGCCGAAAAACTGCATCAGTTCGAAGTGGAACCATCCGCGGAAGAAGTAGAGCTGCCCGGCCAAGAGGTCTTTCTCCTCTTTCGTACCGGTAAACCTGTCAAGGTTGGCTATGCCCATGTTGGCCTTGCGGATGCCATACCAGCAGGCCGGCCACAAGCTGTGGCGGAAGCGGTCGCCCCCGGGCTGGAAGTCGTTGCGGTCCATCCAACCGCTCTGCCAGCCGTCGAAGCTGCTCTGCCATCCCCAGAAGTCACCGTTGTCTATCTTGTAGACCATGTGATAGTTGATGCCCACGTTCTGTATTTCGTCTTCTCCCCAGTTCCACGAGTTGGTCCAATAACCCTTGTAGAATTCGGGAATGCAGTTGTAAAGCTCTTCGGTGAATCCCTGAAAGTTCTTGAAGTCTTTGTAGGCATCCACATCCGAGATGTCCGAGTCAGGCGACTTGTCGAGATAATCGGTGCAAGCTGTCAGACCAAAGCCCACCGCCAGCACACTGCAAGCCGCTACGATATATTTATTGAAATGCTGTTTCATTGTCCTTACTGTTACAAGTTGATTTTAAGACCCAAGTTAAAACGCTTCACCGTGGGGTAAGCCCCTTGCGAAGCCAGTCCCGTGCCGGCATAGTTGCTCTCGCGGTCGTCGGGCATACGGCTCCACACCCAGAGGTTGTTGCCATTGAGATAGAGCTTCACGCTCTGCAGTCCCATCTTGCTCACCCAGCCTTTAGTGAACGTATAGGCTACTTCCATGTTCTTCAGACGGATGAAACTGCCGTCGTAGTGGAAGCGCGAACCATTGTAATAGCTCGGCGTGGAGTTGATGCGTGGCATGGGAGCATCGGCGTTGGTATTGTCTTTTGTCCAGAACGAGCCTTCATCAAACACCGTGTCGAGATTCTTTCCCAGTGAGTTGAATCCCACATAGCGGTTCACGTTGCTCACGCCATACCACTGCATGAAGAAGCTCCAGCCCTTCCAGTCCCATCCGATGGTGGCATTGTAGGTGTTCTGCGGCGTACCCGTGTAGCCATAAGGCACATTGTCATTGGAGTCGATCACGCCGTCGCCGTTGTAGTCGGTGATGACATACTGGCCGGGGAGTTTCTGGTCGTCGTTGGTGTCGTGGCGGGTCATGCCGATAACCTCGTCCCAGGTGTTGGCGAAACCGGCCGACATATAGGAGTGGTCCTGCCCGATGGCAAATCCCTGCTGCTTCTGATAGTCGGGCTTCAACTGTGGGTCGTCGTAGGAGAGAATCTTGTTTTCGGCATGGGTCATGTTGAAGTTGCCCCAGAAGTGCATGCCGTTGGCAATGGTCTTGTTGACCCTGAGTTCCAGTTCATAGCCCGCCGTGCGCACCCGTCCGTAGTTCATCACCGGTGCCTTGGCTCCGAAATAGGAGGGAACGGCACGCCTGTCGCCGGGTATGAGAATGTCGGAACGCTTCTCGTGGAAGAACTCGAGGCTTCCGGCCAGCAATCCGCCGAGGAACGAATAGTCCACGCCGAAATTCTGCTTCACGGCCTTCTCCCAATGCACGTCGGAGTTGCCGATGCGTGCTTCTTTATACCATGTGTAAGGGCTGTTGTCTTCGTAAAGGCCGTTGTGGGCATTGCCTCCGTAGGCCCACTGGGTGGCATAGAGCCAACGCTCCCAGATATTGTCGTCGCCCACCTCGCCGTAGGAGTATCGCAGCTTCAGCATATCCATAATCTTTTTTACCGGTGTGAACCACTTCTCCTCGCTCACGAGCCAACCGAGGGCTCCGGAGTTGAAGAAAGCGAAGCGGTTGTCCTTGCTGAATTTCTCCGAACCGTTGTAGGCACCGTTGTACTCGGCGAAGTATCGGCCGGCATAGTTGTAGGTGGCACGGAAAGCCCAGTCTTCGCGATAGTGGGTGAATTCGCTGCCCCGGGCGTTCTCCTGACGGTTGAACACGCCCATCGCCGTGATGTCGTGGTCGCCGAACTTGTTGCCCCAGAAGAGCTGCGCCTGATAGAACAGATTGCGCTGGGTGAGCCCGTTGTTCACATTGCCGCCCGCTGTCGTCCACTTGATGCCTTCCTGAAAGTCGAAGTTGGTGTTGCTTTCCTGCGGCTCCTTCCACACGGTGGCTCCCGTGTCGGGATTGATCCACTTGAACTGTGCATTGTGATAGAGGTCGTTGATGCCTCGTCCGGCCTCTACAAACGTGTTGTCCCACGACACCAGCGCACTGGCCTTCAAACCTTTCAGGAGGAAACTCAAGTCCTGCTCCAGCGTGAAGTCGGTGTTGATACGGGTGGTGGTGGTCTTCTCCACGCCCGAGATGGCCAGGTTCACAATGGAGTTGGGAGCACCCTGCGAGTCGGCGGGGTAGTACCCCCACGTGCCGTCGGAGTAACGGGGCACGAAAGCGTTGTGAGGCGCACTGTAAGCGGCCTGCCACAGCTGCGACTCGCCAAACGACCCCGTGGGCACGCCCCAAGGGCCCTGTTTCACGCCGTGGGAACCGAAGATGTTGGCCTTCAGTGTGGTGGTGTTGGTGAGCCGGAAGTCAAGGTTGGAGCGCACGTTGATGCGGTCGAACCCATAACCGGCCTTATAGCCGCGGTTGTTGTCCCACCGGCGGAACATGTCACCCTCGTGCAGAAAGTCGATCGAGGCGAAATATTTCACAAACTTCGTACCGCCGGAGATGTTCACATTGGGGTTGTAGGCCATGGCCGTCTTTCTGAACACCACATCCTGCCAGTCTACATCAGGATAGCGCTCGGCCTCTTCCAGATTGGCCGGGTTGCGGTATTTACCGATAATGTCCATCGGAGTCATCTTGAGCCACGACTCGGGCTTGAGGCCCAGTTCGTGAGCTGCGGCCTGGTTGCGGATGGTGAGGGCATCGGCACTGCTCATCGAACCGGGGAGCTTCGACACCGTTTTAAGCGTCATGTTCACTCCTATTTCTATCTTGGCCTTGCCTTCCTGTCCGCGTTTGGTGGTGATGAGAATCACGCCGTTGGCACCCTTCACACCATAGACGGCCGTGGCCGAAGCATCCTTGAGCACGGTGATGCTCTCTATCTCGTTGGGATCAAGGTCGTTGAACGAGCGTTCCACACCGTCTACCTGCAGCAGCGGTGACTGTCCGCTCGAAACAAACGTGCCCTTACCGCGGATGTAGATGGCAGCGGCATCGGAACCCGGTTCACCGCTCACCTGCACCGATGACAGTCCTGTCACGGCACCGGCAAGCATGTTGTTGATCGAACCGGTGGGCGTCTCCGCGAGGGCATTGCCCTTCACACTCGACACGGCGCCGGTCACGGTCACCTTCTTCTGCACGCCGTAGCCCACGACCTGCACCTCTTGAATCTGGCTCACATCGGCCCCAAGGGTCATGGTCATGCCGTCACGGGCCGGGGCCGACTTGGCCTTATAGCCCACGTAGGAGACGGTGATGGTCTGCCCGGCGGTGGCCGACACCTTGAACCGCCCGTCGAGGTCGGTCACGGCAATGGCTTTTCCGCCCACGGCGACAGTGGCTCCGATGACAGGATCGCCCGACATATCCTTCACTATCCCGCTAATAGTATATTTCTTGGAGGATTGTTGTACAGACTGGCCACTTTTCTTTTTGATGATAATATCTTTCCCCTGGATAGTGTAGCTAACATTTTGTCCTGCCAAGACCTGTTCTACCACCTTTTCAATAGGTAAATCTTTGGCTAGCACTGTCACAATCTTTTTGGTATTCAGATCGCTTGCTGCAAATGCAAATGAATATCCGTTTTGCTTCTGTATTGTTTCAATAGCCCGCTTTACTGTTACGTTCTTCAACTGCAAGTTGATAAGCTGCGCAAATGAGCTTAGATAAGAGCATAGCAAGAGCAGGACCATGAAAAAGACTTTCTTCTTATTTTTCATAAGTCA
>OHKQ01001065.1_pt1 | contig 9938 bp, 14 predicted proteins | sample 1568891 | NCBI WGS metagenome assembly OHKQ01 (sample SAMEA3879596, study PRJEB24766) | human gut metagenome | biome: human-associated habitat; feature: feces | place: USA | collected 1985/1987 | reverse complement strand
CAGATTCAATGGCAGGGTATGCGCTCGCAAAGAAGAGGTTTATCGGCCGCCAGTTTTTGTTTACCATGATTGTATGTGCAATGGCATTGCCAAAACAGGTTATCTTGGTTCCATTACTTCGTGAAATGTCAAATTTAAAGCTTTACAATACAATCTGGGCAGTTATATTCCCAATTGTAGGATGGCCGTTTGGTGTATTTTTGATGAAACAGTTTTCAGAGGGGGTTCCATCAGAAATACTTGAAGCTGCGCAGATTGATGGGGCAAGTGAAGCGAAAACATTCTTGAGAGTTGTTGTACCGATGATTAAACCAGGAATTGGTGCACTTGCAATTTTTACATTTATAAATAGCTGGAATGATTACTTTATGCAGTTGATCATGCTCTCAAGTACAAGTAATCTGACTATTTCCCTTGGTATTGCAAAGTTACAGGCAGAAAATGCTACGGATTTTGGCTTGATCATGGCAGGTGCAGCCTTCGGGTACAGATCTGTAAAAAGAAAAGGAAAGAATGGAGGAATAAAATGAAGGACATTACAAAATATCAGGGTATCATCCCGGCATTTTATGCCTGCTATGACAAGAATGGAGAGATTTCAACAGAAAGTGTTAAGGCATTGACACGCCATTTAATCTCAAAAGGTGTCAAAGGGGTATATGTTGGAGGATCTTCCGGAGAATGTATTTACCAGCACGTAGATGAGCGTAAAAAAACACTTGAGGCAGTCATGGAAGAAGCAAAAGGCAAACTTACAGTAATCGCACATGTGGGGTGTAATAATACAGAAGACAGCATCGAGCTTGCAGCGCATGCGCAGAGCGCCGGAGCAGATGCAATTGCATCAATCCCTCCGATTTACTTTCATTTACCGGAACATGCAATCGCACAATACTGGAATGCTATGAGTGCTGCTGCACCAGAGCTTGATTTTGTGATTTATAACATTCCACAGCTTGCGGGAACTGCGTTATCCATGAGCCTGTTAAAAGAAATGTTAAAAAATCCAAATGTGATTGCAGTCAAGAATTCATCCATGCCAACACAGGATATCCAGATGTTTAAAGCAGCGGGAGTAAAAGAGAGAGGTGAAAACGGATTTGTAGTATTCAACGGTCCGGATGAACAGTTTGTTGCAGGGCGGGCAATCGGTGCAGATGCTGGTATCGGAGGAACCTATGCGGTCATGCCGGAACTGTTTGTAAAGATGGATGAACTGATCCGCAAGAACAATTTTGCAGAGGCAATGAAGATTCAATATAAGGCGAACGAAATCATATATAAAATGTGTGAGGCAAGAGGTAATCTTTATGCAGTACAGAAGGAGATTCTGCGCAGAATGTATGGACTAGAGCTAGGCAGTGTCAGACGGCCGCTTCCATCACTTGTACCGGAAGATGAAGCCGTTGTCACTAAGACGCAGAAAATGATTGAGACAGCGATTGGGGAACTTTAGAAATTATGGCAGGAGCAGCATAGATATGATCACGGATACATTGGAGAATTTAGACCGATACAGAGGATTACATAGTAATCTGGATAAGGCAATTGAATTTTTAAATAATACAGATTTGGAAAAACTTCCGATAGGAAAGACAGTTGTGGAGGGCAGCCATGTTTTTATGAATGTTATGGAAGCAGAGCTGAGAAATGCAAATGGTGCAGGATTTGAATATCATAAAAAATATGCGGATCTTCAGGTCGATATAAGTGGAAGTGAGTACTGGGAGTATGCCATCACTGGAGTACGGCAAGGAGAATTTGACGCAGGGACAGACTTTGGGCTTGTGGATGGAACCGCATGTTCTGCCGGGACACTGGGAGAAGGAAGGTTTGTATTGTTTTTGCCGGAAGAGTTTCACAAACCAAGTTGTATCAATGAGACGTGTACCCATGTAAGAAAAATAGTTGTAAAGATAGAAATGTAACAGATATAGGGAATCCTGAGGCATATGCCTTAGGATTTCTCAAATTATGAATAAAATACAAATGGTTTTATTTTATGGAAAGAATGGAGATTAGTATGAAGAAACAGGAATTACTGGAAAAAATCAAAGGAGGTCTGATCGTGTCATGTCAGGCATTGGAACATGAGCCTTTGTATACAAAGGAAGGAGGCATCATGCCTCTGATGGCGAAGGCGGCAGCACAATCAGGTGCTGTTGGGATCCGTGCTAATACGGTACGAGATATCACACAGATCAAAGAAGTTGTAGATTTACCGGTAATCGGCATCATTAAAAAAGATTACGAGGGAACACCTATGTATATTACTGTTACCATGAAAGAGGTAGATGAACTGGTTGCATGTGGTGTGGACATTCTTGCAGTACAGGGTACAAGTGCATTACGCCCGGATGGAAGCACTGCAGCACAGTTCATAGAAGCGATTAAAGAAAAATACCCGGATCAGCCTGTGATGGCTGACTGCGCAACGGTGGAAGAGGGTATTGCATGTGCAGAGGCAGGTGCAGACTTTGTCGGAACAACGATGCGCGGCTATACACCGGAAACGCAGAAATGTAGTGACATTGATTTTGAATTTATTCACGAACTATCTGAAAAATGTCCGGCAAAGATTATTGCAGAGGGACACATTCATTATCCGGAGCAGGCAAAAAAAGCGTTGGAAGCAGGTGCGTATGCACTGGTTGTAGGTGGTGCAATCACAAGACCTGCAGAAATCACAGCGCGGTTTGTTTCTGCAATACAGAAATAAAAGGAAGGTCTGAGTATGAAAATTGTGGCGGTTGATATCGGTGGAACAGCAATAAAATCCGGTCTGTGGAATGGAATGGAGCTGATGGAACTAAAAGAATGGGAGACACAGGCATCACTTGGTGGTGCATATTTGATGGAGCGCGTAAAAGAACTGATATATACCTACCGGGATTTTGATGGGATAGGGATCAGTACAGCGGGTGAAGTGGATACAGAAAATGGAAGCATTTATTATGCAAACAGTAATATTCCGGGTTATACAGGCATGCAGGTAAAAAAAATCATGGAAGAGGAATTTCATGTGCCAACTGCAGTGGAAAATGATGTTAATGCAGCAGCACTTGGAGAGCTTAACTCTGGAGCAGGGTATGGCTGTAAAGATTTTCTGTGCCTTACTTATGGAACAGGTGTAGGTGGCAGTATCGTGATAGACCGGAAGGTATATAAAGGGGTATCTTATTCGGCAGGCAGTTTTGGAGGCATTGTGATCCATCCGGAAGAAAAAGGAGGAACAGACAGCTTAGAAGGTTGTTATGAACGCTGTGCATCAACAACAGCATTGGTAAAACGCATAAAAAAAATTGACCATAGTCTGGATAACGGGAAAAAAATTTTTGATGCAATGGAAAGAGAGGAGATCAAAGAGCAGATTGATTTATGGATCAATGATATATGCACAGGGTTAATTACACTTGTCTGTATTTTTAATCCATCCAGGATCATTCTTGGCGGTGGTGTGATGGCGCAGGAATATGTGATATCCGAGATTCATCAAAAAGTAAAAAAACAGCTGCCGCCAAGTCTGCAAAAAGTAGAAATCATACCTGCAAGGTTAGGTAATACTGCCGGAATGATAGGGGCTGCAAGCCTTGCTGAACATTTGTTGAAACAGAAATCCGGTTTGATTTAACAATATTAATTCTTATGGCACAAAGGTTAGAATCATAGGAGGGAGAGGTTTTGATGCAGAAAAATATTTTATGCTTTGGAGATTCTAATACTCATGGATACAATTCAAAAACAGGTGGACGTTTTGGTATTGATGAACGTTGGACAAAATTATTACAGAAAAAGCTTGGAGATGAGTATTATATTATCGAAGAAGGACTGAGTGGCAGGACTACATCATTTGAGGATCCGGTTTTTGAGGGATTAAGCGGGCTTAATGCTATTTATCCATGTATGATGTCTCATGAGCCCTTAGATCTTGTGATCATCATGCTTGGGACAAATGATACAAAGGATCGTTTCGCTGCAAATGCTTTTATTATAGGGAAAGGTCTTGAACGTCTGACACAAAAGGCAATTGACACCCATGCAGCATGGAGAGAGAAGGCAAATGTGCTGATCGTAGCACCACCACCAATCGATTCAGGATATGCCACAACAGCGGTGGCTGGTGAGATGGGTGTCCATTGTGTAGAGAGATCAGAACATCTTGCAAAAGAATTCAAAGATGTTGCGGACAGACTACAGTGTCATTTTCTGGATGCTGGGTCGATACCGGGGATAAAAATGTATCCATACGACTGGATGCATCTAAGTCTTGACAGTCACAGGATTTTGGCGGAATATCTGGCAGAATTTATACCGCAAATACTATAAAATCTGAAAACAGCATTGGTTGACCTGAACAAAGAAGCTGCAGATGAGATTGCAGCTTCTTTTGATGATGTACTTAATCTGCATTATTGGCGTCCATCACTGACTGGATCTGCTCCATAAGCTTGTTAAAGTTTTCTTCATTGTCAATACCGCCTAGTAGTGGCTGGCCTACGATATTCCCATTGCTGTCAACCAGAATGGTCGTCGGAAATGCCATAATGCCTAATGCATATTTACCTGCATCAGAATCAGAGGCAAAGCAGATATTACGGTATTTGGCACCTTGGCTTTCAAGAATGCCCTTAGCCTCTTCAATCGCAGAGTCGTTGCCATCAAATGTATTTACATTCACACCGATTACCTGACCACCCTTTGAGCTGATTGTTTCATTTAGTTCATTAAGCTTGGACAGTTCGGCAACACAGGGCTTGCATCCCGAAAACCAGAAATTCAGGACAGTCACAGTACTATCGGAGATAAGGCTCTGGTCTATTTCATTTCCATCCAGATCTGTGCCTGATATGTTCTTAAATGCATCGGAATCATCTGAGGAAGCTGCCGTATCAACTGAGGATACATAGCTGTCATTTGAAAGAAGCTTCTCTGCAATATCATTTATGTCTTTCTCAATGCCTCGTATTGCTTCAATATCTTTTGTAAGCATATCCAGTTCTTCGGAAGATAAATTGTTCTTGTTATATTCTACCGCCGAAAGCAGAAAATCTGCGTAGTCGGAATCGGATTCTACCTTATCCATCACTTCAAACACTTTATCCCAGGTATCCTTATGGCCATCAAATATTTTCTGTTCCTGTTCATACAGGGCTGCCAACTGTGCCTGAAGATCATCGGTGCTTTCGTCTGCTTCTGTCACAGAGGCTGAGCTTTGCTGCGTATTATTGCTTTCACCTGTGCTGTTTCCGGCACACGCAGTAAGCGATAGTGCTGTGAAAAGTGTAAGGGCTGCGATAATGTTTCTTCTTTTTTTCATGATAAAATCTCCTTAATATTTTACTGTCAGATTACCAAACGCCCTGCAAAGGGAGGTTATTGGTATCTATGGATTGTTTTTACAGGAATGGCATAATGGCTTTCCTGCAAACTGATAGTGAAGGGCATCCTTAGGACAAGCCTTTATGCAGGCTCCGCAGAGTATACATTCCGGATGGTTTTGTGTCCTGAGTATATTTACATCCATCCCGCATGCTTTTGTACACTGGCCGCATCCGATGCATTTAGTCTTTTCAACCTCTATGCTGGTAAGCGATACCTTGTTGAAAAGTGAATATATTGCCCCAAGCGGGCAGATCCACTTACAGAAAGGCCTGTAGAACAGGATGCTGAGTACTACGACCGTAACCAGGATAATGCTTTTGAATGTAAAAAGCCTGCCAAGTGCTGAGCGGATACCTGCATTGAAAAGTGAAAGGGGGATGGCACCTTCCAGCACTCCCTGGGGGCAGATATATTTGCAGAAGAAAGGATCTCCCATTCCGATAGGATTTGTTACAAATATAGGAAGCAGAATCACAAAAACGACCAGGATTACATATTTCAGGTAACGAAGAGGTTTCAGTCTTGCTGTAGAAAGCTTTTTGCCGGGGATTTTATGCAATAAATCCTGAAACCATCCGAATGGGCATAAGAAACCGCATATAAATCTACCCAATATCACACCGAGCAAGATGAAAAAACCTGTAATATAGTAGGAAAAATTAAATTTTGATGAACCGACTACTGACTGAAAAGCACCTATAGGACATGCACCCGCAGCAGCAGGACAGGAGTAGCAGTTTAATCCCGGAACACATACAGTTTTGCCATTACCCTGATATATTTTGCCCTTAAAGAAATTTGGCAGATGGATGTTGCCAAGCAGAGTGGCGGCAGCCTGTATGAGACATCTTAATTTTGCTATTTTTTTATCCAATTCCAACACACTCCAGACATAATTTTATTGCTTTGCCGAGTACCACGGCAGCTTCGCCCCTGGCTGCACCATAGGAAATAAAGCTTATTCCGGTGACAAGCAGCACAAACCTGGCTATTCTTAGTATATTTTTCTCTGGTTTCAAAGTTACAGCTCCTTCTTTATGGTATTGTATTTGACCTATCGACATTTGGATTATACAATAGGAGATGTAAAATCCTTGTTAAGTGTAAAGTGTCCTGCAAAACGTGAAAAAAACTAAAAATATGCCCTACAAAACGTGAAAAACCGCCCTTAATGGTTGCTTTTTTCTTAAAATACCTTAAACTTATCCCAAAATAGTTTTTGGTTTTTTCGTGTAAGTAAAAATAGCTTGCACAATATGAGAAAGGAGTGATGCATTGTGAGTGGTTTTTCTGATTTTGAGACAAATGCTTCTATTCGTGGCTACATATTAAGAAGCCTTGTAAAGGGATGTCATTTTTCTCTTTTGGTAAAAACATTGGCTAATAAAATGATGTCTAATGGTGTGATTAATTCACCAGACATCAGTGACTATCTTTATTATTTAGAACAATGTAACCTGATAGAGTTTTCAAACAAATCAGGTGCACTTAAAGCATTGGCTGATGATGCAGTAGTCAAACTTACCGTTGAAGGAATTCGTTTCATAGAGAACGGTGGAAATGCAGAAATGGGGATTGATTTATGATTGAAAAAGTCAGAAAACCCCGTTCTGATTCGAAAATGTATCAGTTGCCTAAGGATGTATTAGATCAAGTAAATGATATGCTTTTAAATGAAAATATGAAATATTCTGATATTCAATATTGGCTTGAAACAGAACAAAATATGAAAATCAGTCTTTCGTCAATATCTAATTATGCGGTTAAAATATATCAGGCAGCTCAACGAGTTTCAGATGATTTAGAACGCACAAAATTTTTTATTGATTATATTGGAGATAAGAGCGATCTTGATGCAAGTAAGGCAACAACAGCAATTTTAAAGAGCGGATTATTACAGAAAATTGCTACAGCAGAAGAAGAGTTTAATGAAATGCCAGTTGAAAAGGCAGGACGTTTGCTTGTGGAACTAAATAAGGCAGAAATTGCGAGAGAACGACTTGAACTTGATTACAAGAAAAAAATGCAACTTGCTTTTGAAGCTTTTGAAAGCAATATTATGGATGAAGTAAAAAAATATCCTGAAATTCAAGAAAAATTTTTAGATGCATTTAATGAATTAAAACTAAAAATGAAAGACAATTAGGAGGTCTAACACATGAAAAGAGAGTTAAAAAGTGGAAAATTTTTATTAAACCCATTAAACCAGCAGGTTTATATTTTTCCAATTGCAAGCGGAGAAGATATTAAAGAAGATGATTTAGTTGTTGTAAATGCAAAAACATTGCAGGCAAGTCAGCCCCAAAAGGCAAGTGGATATTATGCAATCGGAAGAGCCACAAAAATCATTACTCATCTAAATGGAAATAGATCTGTTATTTGCAGGGATGGTATTTTTTGCGTTGATAATGCAGATGATCCAGAAAATAAAATCCTGTCTTGTGATATTGGAAAAACTTGCTATTTTGCAGGTAAAAATTCTGTGTCATTAGATAATATCAATACAACAGAAGCAGGGGAAATTATTGCAATTAATAAAGAAAATGACTGTATTTTTGTCAAAATAACTGTTGAAGAATAGGGGGAACAAAGTAATGGTATTAACCGGTCAAAATTTAAGAGGTTTAAACGTAGTATATAGTGCTGCTTTTAATAAGGCATATGAAGAGACTCCTACCAACTATCAAAAGGTTGCTATGTGTGTACCGTCACAGACCAGAGAAACTAATTATGCATGGATGGGACAACTTCCCAATATGAGAGAATGGATTAATTCTAGGGAATTGTCAAACCTTATGTTATATGATTATTCAATTAAAAATAAAACATTTGAATTAACAGTTTCTATACCTGTTAATGATATTGCTGATGATCTTATTTCTGTATATACGCCGTTAATTCAGGAAATGGGATTATCTGCTAAAAAGCATCCTGATCTATTAGTGTTTGATTTACTTGGGAAGGGATTCTCAGAAAAAGGGTACGATGGCGTTAGTTTTTTCAGTGATAAACACTCAACTGGTGGCAAAATACAACAGTCAAATGTATGTACTAAAAAATTGAATGCCGAATCATATGCAGAGGCAAGAGCTCAGATGATGTCACTTAAAGGTGAATCAGGGAGACCATTAAATATTATGCCAGATACTTTACTTGTTTCTCCTAAAAATGAAGCAATTGCCAGAGAACTTTTATTTGCTGATCTTATTGCAGGAAGTTCAAACATCAATAAAAATACTTGTGATCTTTTAGTTGCTCCTGAGTTATCAGAACAACCAGATAAATGGTTTTTGTTATCTACAAAACGATATGTAAAGCCTATTGTTTTTCAGGAAAGAGAACGTGCAAAAATTGTTTGTAAAAACAAAGAAACAGATGATAATGTATTCTTCGATGACAATGTTATTTATGGCATTAAAGCAAGATACAATGTTGGCTATGGTCTATGGCAAATGGCTTATGGAAGTACTGGAACAGAATAGAAGGTAGTCAATATGCATGAGATTATGAAAGTATTGCCACTATCTGATAGTTTAGTGGAAGCACCTGAGTATATCAGAGTGCTTCCATTGGGCTATGTATCGTCTGAAAAAGGTGATTTTATAGTTGATGCTGAAAGCTTTGATATGATGAAAACATATATGGAACATAGAGCCATAGACATAGTTATTGACTATGAACATCAAACTTTGAGAGATATGCAAGCTCCAGCAGGTGGATGGATTAAAAATTTGTTTCTGAAAAATGATGGTATTTTTGCTAAAGTAGAATGGACACAAAAAGCTAAGGAGTATCTAAAGAATAAAGAATATAGATATCTCTCACCTGTAGTATTAGTGCGAAAAAGCGATAGAAAAGTTTCACAATTACATTCTGTTGCATTAACCAATACTCCAGCTATAAATGGAATGATTCCAATTACTAATTCTATAAATTCACTTTACATAGATGAAACAGTTTTAGATAACAGTATTAAACAACTTTGTAAAAAATTAAATATTAAAGAAGCTGATGTTATTAGATATGGACAGGGGGGCTTTTAATGGGTTATATAGATTTAATCACTATTGATTATACTAAGCATACAAATATTAATGATGTTCCAGAGAAATATAAACCTATAATTGATTTAATTGGACTTGATAACTTTATAAAGTTATGTATGTTTGCAAATGGTGATGAATTGTATTTTCCAATGTATGACAGTATTTTAAGAAATACAAGGAAACGGCTTATACTTCAGGAATACAACGGCTATAATATGTCAGAGTTGTCTAAAAAGTATAATTTGTCCTATAACCAGATCAGAACAATTATTAAAAGCCAAAATTAGCAATGCGATAAATATGTAGAAAAATTTCATACTGAAAAAGAGCTGAGTTAAAACTTCAGCTCTTTTTTAAAAATCCAATGTTTATAAAGTTTAGTTGCATTAACAGTTGAAGCCAATAAACTGTTAGTTGCAGTTTTGGGGTATTTTGACCTTGAGTCTGTCCAACCGGACCAAATAAGATAAGGAAATGAGTAAATGAATAAAGGCACTATAAATAAAATCC
>OHKQ01001039.1_pt1 | contig 10166 bp, 4 predicted proteins | sample 1568891 | NCBI WGS metagenome assembly OHKQ01 (sample SAMEA3879596, study PRJEB24766) | human gut metagenome | biome: human-associated habitat; feature: feces | place: USA | collected 1985/1987 | reverse complement strand
TGGGAACAGTTGCAGTTGGCCTACAACTACGGCATCGACCGCCTGTGGATACTCAACGTGGGCGATCTCAAACCGATGGAATATCCCATCTCCCTCTTCATGGACATGGCGTGGAATCCCCGTCGCTACGATGCAGCCACGCTCACCGACCACACGCTCGGCTTCTGCCGTGAGCAGTTTGGCGAGGAGCAGGCTCCCGAGGCGGCCCGCATCCTCAATCTTGTGGGCAAGTACAACGGGCGCATCACGGCCGAGATGCTCGACGCTTCGACCTACAATGTGGCCACGGGCGAATGGCGGCGGGTGGCCGACGACTACATGCGCCTTGAGGCCGAGGCCCTGCGGCAGTATCTCTCGCTGCGTCCCGAGCAGCGGGATGCCTACCGGGAACTGGTGCTCTTCCCCTTGCAGGCCATGTCGAATGTCTATCAGATGTACTATGCCCAAGCCATGAACCATTTCCTGTATGAGCGCAACGACCCCGATGCCAACCTCTGGGCCGACCGTGTGGCCGAGGCTTTCCGTCGCGACTCGCTGCTCTGCGCGGCCTACAACCACGACATAGCGGGTGGAAAATGGAACGGTATGATGACCCAGAAGCACATCGGTTATACTTCATGGAACGACGATTTTCCGCGTGACAAGATGCCCGAGGTGCATCGCGTGGAGACCGATGGACGGCCCGGCGGATTTATCTTCGAGGCCCGCGACAGCGTGGTGGCGATGGAGGCCGAGCACTTCTTTGCCTGCCTGCCGTCTTCCGGGGCCCGATGGACGGTGATACCCTACATGGGGCGCACCCGCAGCGGACTCACGCTGATGCCCAACACTGCCCCTGTGGCCGGTGCTTCGCTCTCTTACCGTTTCTCGTTGGGCGCGCTCCGGCCCTCGGAAGTGAACGTGCGTGTGATGGTGAAATCCACGCTCGACTTCCTCAACCGTGGCGGATTGCGCTATACGGTGTCGCTCGACGGCGGTCAGGAACGCGAAGTGAACTTCAACGCCCGGCTCAACGAGCGCAAGGAGAATATCTACACGGTCTACTATCCCACGGTGGCCCGCCGTGTGGTGGAGTCGGTGGTCACACTCCCCGTGCCCCTCTCTCCCGACGGCTGCCACACACTCACCATCCGTCCACTCGATCCTGCCATCGTGTTTGAAAAGGTCTTGGTCGATGCCGGAGGCTATAAGCCCGGTTATCTCATGATGGAGGAGTCGCCGTGCAGGAGGTGATAGGTGTTAGGTGTTGGATGTTGATGATGTCTTTGTCCTGCTGTAAGGACAGGTGGTGGGTGATGGGTGGTAGGTGTGAATGGAGTGTCTAAAGCCCCCCAAGTCAAGGGGGCAGGATAAAGCCCCGTGTCGGATATATAGCACAAACGATTAAAGATTTCGAAAAAGTCTTACACGCATTTTTCCCACGCCCATTTCTCCCTTCAATCTCATCCACCTTATCCGCCCAATCCGTCCCATCAATTTTCCCGCCAAGCCCAAACGACCTTGCAAAACGGCCACACTTGGAAGCTCACTCGGGCCGGATGACAACCTCAAAGAGGCCCTTTCATCGGCTTGTTTTGGCCGAATCATATTCCAAAGCAGGGATGAAAAGCCCCCTTCAGGGGGTTGGGGGTCTGTTGGTGGATTGGAAACTAAAAAAGGGAAACACTTGCGTGCTTCCCTTGCTCATGCAAAGGTACGACTTTTTCTGTCCGTTTGCAAATGTCTGATAAATTGTTATGACATATTTCCAGCTCCCTGCCACTCTCTGAAATAACCAAAAGACGAGTTGAAGAAATCCCTATCAGGGAATAAAGAATAAATGATATGAAAAGAGAAATCAAGATTTTTATGGCCTTGCTGCTCTGCGCCATGTTTCCGCTGGCAGGGCAGTCCGGCTGCCGGATTGTGCATGAGGTGATGCCCTGTAAGTTGTTGCCCGGTATCGCCGAACGTGAATATACCGTATGTCTGCCCGATGGCTACGACCGGTCGACCGATAGCTACCCCATACTCTATCTGCTTCATGGGGGCGGTTGCTCCAATACCGATTGGGCCGTGTATGGCCGTTTGCAGACGGTGGTAGACAGTCTGGTGGCTGCGTGCCGGATGCAGAAGACGATCATTGTGTGTCCGGAGGCCAATAAAGACAAAATGATATGGTTTGACGAACCGGAATGGCCTTTCGAAGATTATATGTTCAACGAATTGATACCATATATCGAAAACCGATACCGGGTGGCCCGGGAAGCCGGCAAACGCTCCGTGGCCGGATTTTCGATGGGAGGTGGCGGAGCTGTGGGCTATGGGCTGTGCCATCCGGAGATGTTCAATGTGGTCTATGCCATGAGTGCCTACCTGCGCCGGCAGCCGTTGGAGTTTCTGAAAAACGACCCGTTGGGCGAATGGCGGCAGCACAATGTGGAGCGTCACAATCCCATCAGGATGGTCGATGGGGGCGACGGAAAAGATGTGGAGCGTTGGCGTAGCGTGAAATGGTATGTCGACTGCGGCGACCAAGACTTCACTCTCGAAGACAACATGGACTTTGTGAAGGCACTCAGAGCCCGGCACATCGGTTGTGAGACGCGTGTGAAAGCAGGCGGCCACAACTGGGACTATTGGAGGCCGTCGCTCGTCAATGCCCTGATCTATATTTCCGAACAAACCGCCCGTCGTTTTCCCAACCCCATGTTGTGGGCCGATGTGCCCGACCCTGATGTCATCAGAGTGGGCGAGTGGTTCTACATGGTGAGTACGACGATGCACCTCATGCCCGGTGCACCGGTGATGCGCTCACGCGACTTGGTGGACTGGGAAACCGTGAGCTATGTCTTCGACCGGCTCACCGACTCGCCTAAATATGACATGCAGGGTGGAACGGTTTATGGAAGAGGCCAATGGGCCACATCCCTGAAATATCACAAGGGGCGTTTTTATGCCCTCTTTGCCCCCAACGACAATCCCGGCGGCGACACCTATATCTATACCACTGAAGACCCCACGGGCCGGTGGACCCTCGTCTCGCGCCTCCGTCATTTCCACGATGCATCCCTCTTCTTCGATGACGACGACCGTGTCTATGTGGTCTATGGCACCGGACAGATGTGCGAACTGACTCCCGATCTGTGCCTTATGAAGCCGGGGAGCGATTGCACGCTTTTCCGGCGGGAGCCCGACGAGACGGGGCTGCTCGAAGGCAGCCGCATGGTGAAACGCGACGGGAAGTATTATCTGCTCATGGTTTCATGGCCGCTGGGCAGGCCCCGGCGGCAGGTGTGCTATCGCGCCGACAGCATCAATGGGCCTTACGAGAAGCGCACAATCCTTGAAACCGAGTTTGGCGGTTTCTCCTACGTGGGGCAGGGCACTATCGTCGACGCCCCCGATGGGCGTTGGTATGGGGTCATATTCCAAGACCGTGGCGGAGTGGGGCGTGTGCTCACGCTCATGCCGTGCCGATGGGAAGACGGGTGGCCCATTCTCGGCGACCGTTTCGGGCATATCCCCACACTGATGGACAGACCTGTGATGGGTGGCGGAAAGCATGGCATCGTGCAGAGTGATGACTTCGAGGGGCCTCATCTGAAGCGTGTGTGGCAATGGAATCATAATCCGGTGGACGAGGCATGGAGTCTCACCGAGCGCAAGGGATGGCTTCGGTTGAAAACCTCGCGCCCGGCCGGAAACCTCTTTGAGGCTCCCAACACTCTTTCGCAGCGCATGGAGGGGCCGCTTTGTTCGGCAACGGTGGCCCTCGACATCACCCATCTTAAAGATGGCGACCGGGCCGGACTGGCTGCCTTCAACGGCGACTCGGGTGTGCTCACTCTCTTGCGCAGTGGAAAGAAGACTGTGCTCGTCATGAGTGAGGCCTCTGTGTCGCTCTCCGATCGTGAGAAAGCTGTCACCGATGTGCAGGAAAAGGAAGTGGAGCGTGTGCCTGTCAGACGGAACAAGGTGTATCTGCGCATAGATGCTGACTTCCGCCCGGGTCGTGATATGGCCATGTTCTACTATTCTCTTGACAACCGCACTTGGCACCGGATAGGCCGCGACTACCAGATGCGTTTCGACTATCGGCGCTTCTTCATGGGCACCCGACTGGCTTTGTTCTGCTATGCCACCCGCCAGACAGGCGGATATGTGGATATTGATGCCTTCGATTATAAGAGAAACTGACCCGGAGGGATGCAAAAGAGAAGACCGCCAAACTGTCTCAAGAGGTTTGGCGGTCTTTTGGATGATGTCCTGTTTGTCCTGATGTTGTCTTGCTTCGGTCCTATTTTAGCTGCGCACCATCCTTGAATGCTTTGCCCACTTCGTGCTCTATCTCCAGATAGGTGTTGTTGAATGGGTCGAAGACGATGGGACGGAGGGCATGAGGATTCACCTTGCCGCGCTCGTCGAGGATGCACTCGTCGGCACTCACGTTTACGATTTCGCCTGTGAGCAGTTCGCGTTCCTCATCGTAGGAGATGAGGCGGCACTCCAAGGCCAGCGGCAGTTCGTCGATGAGAGGGGCATCGACAGACTCGGAGGGGGTGGCGTGGAAGCCCGCACGGGCGAATTTGTCGGGCACCTTGTGGCCCGAGACGATGCCCACATAGTCGCAGGCCACTACTTGCGGGGCTGTGCCCATGCTCAAGGTGAAAGCTCCGCGACTGCGCAGATCTTCCACAGTCTTGTGCCGTCTGTCGAGGCACATTGTAATTTCCGTATGGTTAGTGATGCCCGCCCAGGCTGCATTCATGGCTGAGGGCACACCGTCTGCTCCGTAAGCGGCAATGATAAATACGGGTTGCGGATAGCTCAAAGGCTTTGCTCCAAGATTTTTTCTCATGATGGTTGGTTTTAATGAATGTTGAAAAGTTTGGATAATGGGTGGCCGGTGTCTTGTGACGATTGGCCGCAAACGGGCCTGAGCCCGTGTCTACAGGTTCTGGACATACTGCTTGGGAGTCACGTTCATCTTGCGCTTGAACATCTCCCGGAAGTTTTTGGCATCCTTGAAACCGCACTGTTCGCGCACGGTGTCGATGTTGGTGGCCCCCCGGTTGAACAGTTCCACGGCCTTGTAGATTTTATAGTCGTTGATAAATTCGATGAGCGACATGCCCGTCATGGCTTTGATCTTCTTGTAGAGTGACGAGTGGCTCATGGCCAGACTGTCGGCAATGTAGTCTATGTTGAAGTTCTCGTTGCGCAGATTGTCGTCGATCACTTCCCTGCAGCGCAACAGGAATATCTGTTCCTCCTTCGTGTAGGTGTTCTTTGTCTGTGCGATGGAAGCCGTCAGCTCGGCCGTGTTGCTCTGCGCCACGAGCCGGTCGATGCGTTTCCGCAGCAGCCGCAGCGATATGGGCTTGGTGAGATAGGCGTCGGCACCTTGGTCGAAGGCCTCTATCATGTCTTCCTCCGAGGTTTTGGCGGTGAAGATGATGACCTTGATGTGGGCCAGTTTCTTGTCGCTTTTCAGCGTGTGGAGAAACTCCATGCCGTCCATGTTGGGCATCATCAGGTCGCAGACGATGATGTCGGGCAGTGTGCGGGCAGCCTCTTCGATTCCTTGTCGGCCATCGTAGGCCTTGATCACCTTAAAGTCGGCTGCCAGATTGCGCTCCAGCAACTCCACCGTGTCGTGTTCGTCGTCGATGACGAGGATGGTGTGTGGAGCCGTCGGATTGGCTATCCGCAGTGTCTGTCGGCCTGTTTCGCCCGTCTCGTCCACTGCCGTCTGTGCCTCGCCCGATAGCCCTTTGGGTATGTGGAAGACGAAGCGCGCCCCTTTCTCCACCTCACTCTCCACACGGATGCTGCCCCCGTGGAGTTCCACCAGTTCTTTCACGGTAGAGAGTCCGATGCCGTCGCCCCGGTTTTGTCTCTCGCCCCGCTCCGTGCGGAAGAAGTTCTGAAAGATGGTTTCGTGCATTTTCTCCAATATGCCGATACCATTGTCCGTCACGCTGAAGACCACCCTGTCGGGCTCGTCGGCTATGGCCAGTTCCACGTTGCCCCCTTCGCGGGTATATTTGAAGGCATTGGAGACCAGATTGGTGAGGATTGTCTCCAGCTTGTCAAGGTCGAAATCCAACTCTATGGGAGCGTTTGTCGTGCGGAACGCATAGCTGATGCGCTTCTGTGCGCAGAGGTTATGATAGTCTTCGGTGAGGTTTCGGCAAAATTCCACCACATCTTTATGCTGCAAGTTCAGCTTCGTTTCGCTCGCTTCCAGTTTCCGGATGTCAATAATACGGCTGATGAGGTTGTTCAGTTTCTGCGAGTTGCGGTACATGGAATCAAGAAACGAGCCCGGCACCGTCACGGGCGACTGCTTCTGCTCCTTGAGTTCCTCTATCTGGGCCCCTATGAGAAACACCGGTGTGCGCAGTTCGTGCGTGATACGGGTATAGAAGTTCATCTTTGCCTCGTTGAGTTTCTGCATGGTGCTGCGCTGTACATCCACTATCTGTATGCGGTGCTTGACGTCCAGTTCGTGCAGATAGAGCCAGAGGGCGGCGTATACCACACCTGCCAACAGCAAGGCCCAGAGCAGATAGGCCCACCACGTGGCATACCAAGGCGGGGTGATGACGACATCCAATTCCGTGGCCCGATCCCACTGGCCGTTTACATCGGTGCAGCGCACATGGAAGGTATAGTGTCCCGGTGGCACGTTTGTGTAGGCCGCTTCGCGCTTGTCGCCCAGTTCGCGCCAACGGTTTTCGAGCCCTTCGAGGCGACAGGAGAACTGCACCCGATGGGGCGACTCGTAGTCGGGCACGGCAAAATGGATGGTGAAAAAGTTCTGGTGGTGCTTCAATTCCACGCTTCGGATGGAGTCGCCGTAGAGGTTGAAATGTTCGCCACTGCCGTTAAGCAGGTCGAGTGACAGCAGACTTGCACCCCGATAGGGCTGTTGGTAAAACACTTTTGAGGGCTTGAACATCAGCAGGCCTTTCGTGCTGCCCATGTAGATGGTGCCGCCGGCGAGCAGTCCTGTGCCGTAGGTGAAGGTGTTGGGTATATCCTCGTCGCTCCCGAAGCGCACAAACGTCTGCTTGCGTGGATCAAACTTGAACAGTCCGTTCGCTGTCCCCATCCACAAGATGCCTTGTGCGTCTTCCACGAGTGTCATGAGGTCACCGTTGGTCAGTCCTTGTTTTTCACCGTAGTGGATGGTCTTGTGCGCCTTCTCGTCCAGACAGTAGGTGCCGTTTTGCGTCACAGCAAACCACACCCGCCCGTGGGAGTCGAGCCGGAGGTATCTCACCTCATTGCCCGGCAGGCGCACCTGTCCGGAGTCGGCAGTGTAGTGGGCAGCCACGCGCAGTGTGCGCTTGTCTATTTTGTAGATGCCCCGGTGGTTAGTCCCCACCCATATATGCCGCCCGTCGTCTTGCAGGGCCGAGCATTCCATCTTGCGGAATGTTTCGGGTGTGGCGAGAAAACGCCGTGACTGTTTGTCGAAAACCGCCAGATTGGGCCCGCCCACCCATATCCTTCCGCGCCCGTCGTCGCACACCACCCACACGTTGTTGCCCGTGGTTTCCTTTGTCGGCATGGGATATTGCGTGAATACACCGGTGGACGGGGAGTATTCCACCAGCCCTTTGGTGTAGATGGCCATCCAGAGCGACCGTCCGTCGTTCACGATCGAGATGACATTGTTGCCCGGAAGGTTGCTGTTGGCCGTGTTCAGCGTGTAGGAGGAGCGGTTCGTGAGGTTGTAGAAGCACAGGCCTCCGCCATCAAGCCCCATGTAGAGCCGGTCTCCATCACGTACCACGGCTGTTACGATGTCGTAGGGTATGGCACCGTTCTTGCGTGCAAGCAACTCAAACCGCTCGTTGTGGACGGGCAGGAAGTTCACGCCTCCGCGATAGGTTCCCACCCACAGATTGCCGTTGCTGTCGCTCATCAGCGCGTAGACGGCATCGTTGCTCAGATTGGAGTTGGCCGGTGAAAACTGCTGCATGTCGCCACCTCGCTGCATTATGATGCCCCCGCCGTCTATGCCGAAGACCACGGCCCCACGGCTGTCGGTTGTCGCCATCAGGTTGTCGGGCACCGGCACATCGGCAAGTCTCAGCCTCCCTTTGTCTATGGCCAGTGCCAGACTTTTGTGTCCTATGCCGTTGCCCACATATACCAGTCTTGTCATCTTGCTGTACGACGCCGAGCATCTGAGTGTGGGCGTGAAGTCTATGCGGCAGCGGCTCATCCCGCCGCCCGTCGGCAGAGAGCAGCAGGGCTTTTCCGCGCCCTATCCCCACCACTGCCTGTTCACTGATCTTGCAGAGCGTGTAGAGCCGGTGGGGCAGGGCGGTAAAATAGGTGTCGCCGTCTTTCTTCACGAAACACCTGCCCTTGTGGTCGGCTGTCAGTATGTGGCCGCCCGCCTCCACCATTGCGTTCTGTTGCTCGGTCATGTCGTCGAGCCTGCCACCGACCCATGCCCGGGCACGGTAGAACCGTCCGCTGTTGAAGGAATAAAACTGCAAGGCACTGTTGGAGGCCACCCACAGACCGTCTTTCATAGGCAGTAGGCAGTGTATGTTGTTGTCGGCCAGCGATGTGGAGTCGGAAGAGCGGTGTAGGAAGGTGGAAAACGAAAGGCCGTCGTAGCGACAGAGACCGCCGGCTGTGCCCATCCACACGAAGCCCTTGCCGTCTTGGCATATCGCGTTCACGGAGTTGTTGCACAGTCCCATGCTGTTGTCCACCACTCTGAACTTCTCCGCGACTCCGGGGGTCGCCGACAGAAGCCATGACAACAGCACGGCGCAGACGGTCTTGATGAATAGTTGTGTGTCAAAAGGTTTCATGCTACATTGGTATTTCCCTACAAACTTACGCAGAAAATTCCAATCGCACAAGCATTGGGGCAAAAAAAGTGGACGAGTAAACAAGTAGACGAGTAGACAAGTTGTTTGCCTGCATTCTTGAGGTTTGCATGAAAAGGGCCTTGCTATTAACTTGCCTACTCGTCCACTTGTTTACTCGTCCACTCCCTTACTTATCCAGCAACGACAAGTTCTGTACAAACCACACGTTCATCTGGTTGGCACCGCGATGGTTCCACGCGTAGTAAGGAATCAGCGTGAGGTCGAGCTTCTCCACCTCCATGCCACCGTCGGCAGACTCCCGGAGTATCTGGGCCGGCGTCTTGATGGCCTTCACGGTGAATGGGGCGGCATGAGGCTCAGTGTTGTCGATGCTGTAGTCGTTGACCACGGCAAAAGTCGGCTTCTTGTTGAGCACGGCGTGGAGCACAGCTGCTCCCCCGTTGTCGGCCGACTCGGCACAGTAGACCAGCGGACCGCGCTCCACGGCCACCTTGCCCCGGTCGTCGGCCACCCGGTCGCTGGCCACCACCGTGCGCACCGGCATGTCGAAATGTATGCGTATCACGTCTCCCTTGCGGATGCCCTTCACGGGCAGATACCCCTTGTTGGCATCGGGATCGCCCTCCACACGCTTGCCGTTGACAGTGACACTGTAGGCCGGCTTCTCATCGTCGCTATACCGATAGAGGTCGCTTGGCACCACCCGGTTGCGCACCCATCCCGGAATGCGGATCAGCAGATTGGCCACCTTGGCGCTGCTCTTGGCCACCTTGATGCTGATGTCGCCCTCCCAGGGATATCGGGTGGTCTCCTCCAGCACCACTTCCTTGCCGTTCACACTGATGGTGGATGTGTTGCCCGCAAAGAGATTGACATAGATGTCGTTGCCCTTCACGCCGTAGAGATAACCCGGCAGCGACGGTATGAAGCGGCTCAGGTTGCTCGGGCAGCAGGCGCAACCGAACCACGGCTGGCGCGTGGTGGTGCCGTCAGCGTTGAACTTGTACTTGCCGTCGCTCGACAAGGGGTTGGGGTAGAAGAAGCGGCCGCCGTCCATGCTCATGCCCGAGATGACCCCGTTGTAGAGTGTGCGCTCCAGACAGTCGATGTATTTGCTCTCACCGTGGAGGAGGAACATGCGCTCGTTGAGATAGACCTGTGCGATGGCAGCGCAAGTTTCGTTGTAGGCCGTCATGTTGGGCAGTTCATAGTCGGCCCCGAAAGCCTCTCCTGCGTGGCGTGCCCCCACACCGCCCGTGAGGTAATACTTCCTGCCCACGATGTTGTTCCATATCCGGTCGATGGCCTTGATATAGGCCG
>OHKQ01001036.1_pt1 | contig 10190 bp, 8 predicted proteins | sample 1568891 | NCBI WGS metagenome assembly OHKQ01 (sample SAMEA3879596, study PRJEB24766) | human gut metagenome | biome: human-associated habitat; feature: feces | place: USA | collected 1985/1987 | reverse complement strand
GAGCCATATCCGGCGGAGCGCATCGGCATAGACTCCTGCGGCCGGTCGGCCAATGAGTTTGCTTATATCTCCGTGGCTGCAAACGGGGACAACGGGCCTCAACGTCTTGAGGTCGGTCACACCGACTCCTTCATCGTAGGCCGTCCAAAGACGCTTGAAAGCATCTTCACAGACACTCCGGCAGGCATTACTGTTGACGGATATGCCACTGATTCGCTCAAACCGGTAGCCGTCATAGCGCACGAGTCCGCCCCCATAGGTGGAAATCCAGATGAATCCGAAACTGTCGGCAAAGATATCATTGACATGATTTTTGGGCAGGCCGGCTTTGATGTCGAGGTAGGCCACATTGTATTGGCGGCCCACGCTCTCAGCCATTCCTTGAGCACAGGCAACCGCAACAGACAATACCGACAACAGCAAAACGACAAAATGCTTCATTCGACCTCCACCTTAATTATATATAATGCCTGCCGGGCACACACAACGCAGCTTCACCGGAAGCACCGGCAAAAGAACAAAGAGTGCCGCCGGGATGCCCATCGGGATAAAATGATGCCTGATTCTCATGAGCTTGGTTGCGTTGCCTGATCAAAGGATTATCAAAACAATAGAGTTGGTTTCTGCTGCAAATATACGAAAATATTACAGAACCGACAACTTTTCGGTGTTTTTTGAACACCTAAACAAAATTCCCTTACCACACAGTTAAACCAAGCCCGCATCCTTTCATCTACCGATGAAAAGAAACGTTCACGCATAACCTGTCCGACGGCGTTTGCCAACAAAACGGCTGACAAATGCGAAAAATGCCATCAAATGTTTTGTCATATCGGCGATTTGGACTACCTTTGTCGCATGATTGTACGCTCATCAACAACGCAACGGCTCTTGATCAAGCTCACACTCTTGCTGCTTTTGGCACTTGGCCTCCCAAGCAAGAGCGCGGCGATGGACTCCGTACCCACGAGAGACCGCTTGTGTACTGTTGACAGCAACGACCGCCAAGGCCACGAGGCCGTGCTCAATGATGTGCAGCATCTTTACCGCATCTGCAGTTCGCGCCCCGAGCGGGTCGTTCCTTCTGCCAACCCACTCCCCCCACACGCATCGGGCAGGGTTGGTCTACATCACTTTTATCCACACGCGGGCAATGCCCATACAGGCTTTGGAGTACGCCGCGAGGCGGCTCCTTTCTGTTCGCCACACTCGTGCGACTACTATGTATTCGCACTGAAACGTATGCGCTGTTAGCCGTATCTTGTAGGTTCAAACGCCCCTTTTTTCTTATTTAAAACATCAGATGCACGGACTTCCTGCCACAGGAAAGTCTTATGCTCTTTTCATTCATCCTAACAAGATACAACAATGTCGAATATCAACAACATGGTGATGACACCTGCACTCATCGCCGACGCCCGTGTTACCGTCAAAAGTTCATTCTTCGGTCTCTCCAAGAAGGCCGTATTCACCCCCACACAGAGTCCACTGCGACTCTATCGCTTCGAATACAATGCCGACATGGGAGCCAAAATAGAGCACATGCTCAACAGCAAGGCTGAAGACCTGGAGGCGGAAGTGAAGAAGACAGGCAGCTTGAAGACAGACTCCATCGGCAATATGCGACTGGAAGCCTTTGTCTCTGCCGACGGTGAATTTGCCGCCTTACAGCTCTTCCGCTACAATAATTTTCAAGCCACACCGGTCACCCAACCGCGCTTTTTCGAAGGTGAAGAAGCCAAACTTGTGGCCTCGCTTTTCTAAGAAACAGACGACAATGCTGCTGGAAGGCCAATAAAAAAGGTCTGCAACAACCCGTCAAGGGAAGTTGCAGACCTTCTTATATAGTTGAATGAACTGTCTGGATTTACTTCACCAGCACTTTTTTCACTTTCACCGAACCGTCGGAATAGCGTGTGCGTACCACGTTGACACCTTTCTGAAAGACGGGAATCTCCGTGCCCGAAAGCGTATAGACAGTCGTAGCCACCACTTCGGCCTCAACATTCTCACCAACCGCGGCAACACTCGTGGCCTCCTTATCGCCGGCAAAGGCACTCACTTTGTTTACCCCACTACCCACAGTAACATTCAAGGTGGCACCGGCGTGGGCCGACACCTCCCCTTGCACCTTGGCAACGTCCATAGCCGAGTAGCTGTAAACACCATAGGGATTGAAGAAAGCAGCGCTTCCGCTGCGCTTCTGCTCATTTGCCGCACCGATGTTTCCGGTCATGGTGATATTGTAATCGGTGCGTCCCTTCTTGACGGCATAGCATTTCCAAGGGTTGGACACACCGCTGAACACGTTTTTCTCGGCATAGATGTTGCTTGCGTAGGCGGCACCGATACAATAGTTATTGCCTTTGCAGGAGAAAAGGCAGTTCACAATGTGTACCTGTCCGAAGCGCACACGGGGCATACGCTCGTGGCAACCTTGATCCCACCAGCAGTTGGCAAAGGTGGTGCGCAGATGTCCGCGGTCTTTGGCATTGTTATCGCTGCCGCCCCAAAGGCAGCAGTTGCGATGGTCGGCAGAACCGCCCGAACCACCGGCGTATGGCTTGATGAGATAGCGGAAACGGCACCAAGTGACGGCTATATGGTCGGTGCCGTTGTTGCAGTCGAAGTTGCCGTCTACCCCATCTTGGAAGTCACAGTGGTCTACCCAGATATAGTCGGAATTTTGGAACTGCAGGTTATCGTTACCATCAATGTCATAAGCTCCCGCACTCTTGAAAGTAAGGTTACGCAGGATGATGTTCCTGCAACGGCTGAACGACAGAATGCCCGATTGGCTTACCACTGCGCTGTGGATGGGATTGCTCAACACAGCCCCCGGCAAGCCATAAACTGTCTTGTTGGCAGCATCTTTCACCATCTCCATGCCACTGAAAATGATCGTGCCTTTCACGTAAATGGTCTTCTGACCGGTGCCCGAGAGAGCAGCCAGCAGGTCGGCCTTAGTGGTCACGACCACACTGTTTTTGTTATTGCTGCCCGTAACCGTGCCGCCAACAGTGGCCCATCCAACGGGCGCATTCTTGTCGTAGGCAGACAGGGTGGCAGCAAAAAGGCTAAAGGCTTGACTTGCGAGAGAGACACACAACCCCGCCATGAAAGTGCGTAAAGATAATAAATTCATAAAAGTTGCTTTAAGATTTTTGTTGTTAGACTATTTTTCATGTAGTTTCGAAACGACGCTGCAAAGTTAATATGTAATGTTGTTTCTACATCAATGAATGACAAAGAAACTTACGTAAACGTTTTCACAGCGTATCTGAAGACACCCGCCAACACACTGCAGCTCCCGACAACGCACATAATATAGCTATTGGGGAAGCCTTTCGTTTCGGGCACATTTGTTACCTGCCGGTCCATTGGCACGTCTTTTGCCCCTCTCCTGACAGAGACAATTCCCGAAATATACATCAACAACAAATTAAAAACAGGAGATTAAAACAATGGCAATATTGGAAAAAGGCAAGGTATTTGTAGCCAACAAGATGATTGATTATGCTGATGGTGGCGTGGTTTCCAAGGAACTCATCCACAGCAATTCCGGCAGTGTGACACTCTTCAGCTTTGATGAGGGACAGGGACTGTCGGAACACTTTGCCCCCTTCGATGCACTGCTTCAAGTGACCGATGGGGAAATGGAACTCACCGTTGAAGACACCGTGTTCACCATCAAGGCCGGCGAGAGCTTTGTCATACCCAGCGGAGCACGCCACTCGGTGAAGGCAGCCCGGCGTTTCAAGATGATTATCACCATGATTCGCGAACAGACTTCTTCGGTCGGGCACCATTAAAAAACGGAAGCGAAGGCTTCTTGCGCACGTCCGCCATCACCGGATGAGGAATCAGGGACTAACGCTTTTTGATAGAGGAAAGGGAAAATCATGAGGGCAAACATCAAACGCAACAATCAGAAAAGGGTGGCCATCGTGGGCGGTGGTCTGGCGGGCCTGCAACTGGCTCTGAGACTGCGGCACACTGACTTTCAGGTGGTGCTCGTCGACAAGAACAACTACAACCAATTTCCGCCGCTCATCTATCAAGTGGCATCGGCGGGACTCGAACCGAGCAGCATCTCCTTCCCATTTCGCCTATTGTTCCAGAACCAGCGCAACTTCTATTTCCGCATGGGTGAGGCTCTGTCGGTGGACAATGACGAGAGGGTGCTACACACTTCGTTCGGCACACTTCATTACGACTATCTGGTGCTGGCAGCCGGAGCCACGACCAATTTCTTCGGCAACGCCAACATCGAGCGGGAGGCTCTCCCGATGAAAACGGTCACAGAGGCCATGAAACTCCGCAACACCGTTTTGCAAAACCTTGAAAAGGCCGAAACCGAAGATGACGAACACCGCCGCCAATCGCTGCTGAACATTGTCATCGTGGGCGGTGGACCATCGGGGGTGGAGATTGCCGGAGCTTTGGCCGAAATGAAACGGACGGTGGTGCCACGCGACTATCCCGACCTCGATGCCAACCGCATGAATATCTATCTCGTTAATGCCGACCAGCGGTTGCTGAAAAGTATGGACAGTGCCTCGTCGGCACGGGCCGAGAAAGACTTGCGGGAGATGGGCGTGAACGTGATGCCCGGCTACACGGTTGTGGACTGCCGGGGCGGACAGGTGATGCTCAGCGATGGTAGCAGTATAGACGCTAGGACTGTCATCTGGGTGAGTGGCATCCGGGCAAGCACCATCGGCGGAATCCCACAGACGAGCATTGGCCATGCCGGCCGGGTGCTCACCGACCGCTTCAACAACGTGAAGGGCATGGCGGGCGTGTATGCCATCGGTGACCAAAGTTTGGTAGAGGGCGACGCCGACTATCCGTTGGGACATCCGCAGTTGGCGCAAGTGGCCATACAACAGGCCACCAATGTGGCCGAAAACCTTATGCGGATAAACCGAAACAAACAGCCGAGACCGTTCACCTATCGGAATCTCGGCACCATGGCCACCATCGGGCGTAAGAGAGCCGTAGCAGAGATAGGCCGATTCAAGTTTGGCGGTCTGTCGGCCTGGCTGCTTTGGCTGGTCGTTCACCTGCGTTCCATCTTGGGCGTGAAGAACAAGACCGTGATATTCCTCAACTGGATGTGGAACTACTTCAACTATAAACAGAGCTTGCGGCTGATTTTGAAGTCCGAGTGCAAAACAATAGAAACCAACAAAAAATAAAAAGTATGGAGACAAAACTGACTATCAAGACCAACGCCGACAACTTTCAGGCGTTTGAAAACGAAACACAAGTGGGACAACTCGACTTCGAAATCGATGGCCGCACAATGGTCATCCCCCACACCGTCGTATTCGACGGCAACGAGGGAAAGGGCATCGGCAAGGCACTCGTAAAAGCGGCCGTAGCCTACGCCGAAGCGCATCAGCTCACCGTCAATCCCGTCTGCTCCTTTGCCAAAGCCGTTATCGACCGACAAAACGGTAAGGAAGTGCCCCCACCCTCTTGCGGACTGAGAAGAAAATAAATATTTTTTCGCTACCAACTTATAAACTCGACGCTCCAAACACAGGATAAACCATAATTATTCGAGAATTTTATTTGTTTTCCGTACCTTTGTCCTGCAAACCCAAACTATCCACTCAGGATGAAAAAGATCGCGACACTACTCTTTTCGGCATGCGTGGCCATGAGCACCACCGCACAGTCTGAAGCCCGAACAGCAAATTACTTTCCGCAAGGTAACGCTTTTGTTTGTGTCAACGGCAACAACCGCTATTCGCGCGCACTTTACGGAAGCAACCGAAGCGAATGGCGCCTCGAGACTAGCGATGTCCCCATTTTTGCTACCTACAAGAAGGACGTTTGCCGAAACATCCGCTTCCAGGTGTTGGCAAGCGATGGAATCTTTGCCCTTGACTCAGCCAGCTATTGCATGGCGGGCTACGTTGGTGGACGGCGTGATTACACCATTCGCGATCCACGCTTGGGGAATGGAACACTACGGATGGCCGTTGTAGCTTTCCCCGACCGGGAAGGTGCCATTTGGCGCCTCGTTGGCGACAGCCTTGATGGCATACACGTAGGATGCTTGGTGGGTAACGTTACCGGAAAGAAATTCCACCGATGCGGCGATCTCGGTACCATCGACCAGCCGGAAACAAGTTTCGCCCAACGGCAGGGCGAGAAGCCTTTGGCCACGACATCAGGACTACTGCCAACTGAAGGCCGCGAACTATATTTCGTCTTCGAAAGCGACACTCTTTTTTGCGGTACGGGCAATGAACTGGCAGCCCTATTTGCCTCTTCTGACAGCTACCGTGAACATTTTGCAGGTTCAATCGTCTTTACGACTCCCGATCCATACATCAATCCCATAGGCAGTGCATTGACCATCGCCGCCGATGGGGCATGGGACGGAAAAGTGTGGCTGCACGGTGCGGTAGGATGGCGGATGCCGCTGCCCGGATGGCGCGCAGCTTATATGGGCGACTTTCTTGGAATGCCACAACGGCAGCGCACCCACTTCGACGCATATGCCAAGAGTCAGGTGACCGGCGTGCCCGTTACGTTACCCCATCTCATGGACTCTGCCAACAACCTTGCCCGCGGCACATACCGATGGGGGACACCGATGTATAGCAACGGTTACATCTGTCGCAGCCCGGAGAACAATCGCCAGTTCCACCACTACGACATGAACCTCAACTACATTGACGAGCTTCTGTGGCATTTCCAGTTCGATGCCGACACTGCCTACATGAGGCAGATGTGGCCTGTGATTCGGCGACACTTAGCGTGGGAGAAAAACACATGGGATCCCGACAACGATGCCCTCTACGATGCCTACTGCTGCATTTGGGCCAGCGACGCACTGCAATACAACAGCGGAGCAGTCACGCACGCTTCGGCCTACAACTACCGCGGAAATCTTCTTGCCGCACGAATTGCAGAGATCATAGGTGAGAATCCACAGCCCTACAGTGTCGAAGCCTCACACATTCTCAACGCCATGAACGCCCGATTGTGGCTAAGCGACGAAGGCCATTGGGCCGAATTTCAAGACTTCATGGGGCTGAAACGCATTCATAATGATGCCGCCTTGTGGTCAATATACACACCCATAGATTGCGGGGCTTGCAGCCCGGAGCAGGCGTATGAGGCTACAAAATATGTCGATACACGGATACCGCATATCCGTTTCTCACTCGGCAACGAGCAATTTTCCACAATCTCCACCTCCGATTGGACACCTTACGAGTGGAGCATCAACAACGTGGCCATGGCCGAAGTGAGCCACATGGCACTCGCCTATTTCCATGCAGGGAGACCCGATGCCGGCTTCAAGCTGCTGAAGAGCAACTTGATCGATTTCATGTATATGGGCACCAGCCCTGCTAACTTCGGGCAGATCTCCAAGTATGACGCTAACCTCGGGGAGGCCTACCGCGACTTCTCCGATGTCACAGGCATAACATCGCGAGCACTGATAGAAGGTCTGTTCGGCATAACACCTCAGGCCCTTGACGGGCTATGCATCATACGCCCCGGATTCCCTGCCGACTGGGACAGCGCATCGGTGAAGACCCCATACATAGAATACTCTTTTCAGCGTTCCGGCGGCAAGGTAATACAAAATTTTACCCGCCCGCTGCAAATAGTTATACGGCAGAACACCGGTAACGGACACTATAAAGACACGGCCTTCAGTTCCGACAGCGTGCAGACCATTGTACTGGACACGGTCGGATTCCATGAGGAACCTTCACCCGAGTACGTCATGACGGAAAAAGCTGAAGGCACGGCACTTGACGAAGTGATCACAGAATGCTGCAACCCCGTCAATATCTCAAAGTTCTTCAATTCCGAAGTCACCGACATCTTCAAGAATAAATACCTCTCGCCCCGCTCTCCATACACCACACTCGCCCTTCCCACTCAAGGCATCGGTGACTGGTGTTCGACGAAAAAAACAGCCAATATCAATGATTGCGCCCTCCGAGCCATAGCTACTGGCGGAACAGTTACGATTGCGGGAGTACCCTTCAGTACACCGAGCAAGGGGAAAAACATCGTCTACACCAGCATTTGGGACAACTATCCCGACAGCATTGAGATTCCGCTTTGTGGACGGGCATCGCACGTTTACCTGCTCATGGCTGGCTCGACAAACCCTATGCAAAGTCATTTCGAGAACGGAGTGGTTAGGATAACCTACAGTGACGGCAACTCAGAGACGCTCAGCCTGCGCAACCCTTCCAACTGGTGTCCCATAGAGCAGGACTACGACGACGGTTCTCCGGCATTCACGCTGCCCAAACCACGCCCTTGGCGCATAGGATTGAAAAACGGGGAGGTGAGCAGAACACTATCCGAGTCACTGGCTGTCAGGCGCGCCAGGAACATCTCAGACTCTCCAACATCGAAAGTCCCACCGCTGACAATCGACGGCGGAGCTGCCGAAGTGCTCGAGGTGAGGCTCAATCCTAAAAAGAAACTGCGTAAAATGACTCTGAGAACGACTGCCAACGATGTTGTCATAGGACTGATGGCTATAACGGTCCAGACTCCCCAATGAGTAAACTCAAGACGACATCATCCCCGGTGACTTGCCGTATGCTTGGGGAATTCCATCATATAGACGGACACCAGTTTGAGAAGCAATATTAAGCGGCTAAAGGAATTGGAGCCAATTTACACATCATTTGTACCCTACTAAAACAAAAACAGCTGATAATCAATCGATCATCAACTATTCTTTGTAGCGGGAGGGGGGCACGATCCCTCGACCTCCGGATTATGAATCCGACGCTCTAACCAGCTGAGCTATCCCGCCATCATGTCTGCAAAACGGCTATTGGTGTTTGCGGATGCAAAGGTAACACAAAGTTTTGAACGGGCAAAATTTTTGAGGCGTTTTTTGTTTTTTATGTAAAAAGCATATAGGGAATGACAGAAAAACAGCAGAATGACATCAACTTTTATTCATTCTGCTGTCACGGCAGTCGCCTTTTGGTAGCTCCACCTATTTCTTTCGTTGCGACTTGCGGTTGGCCCGCTGCTCACGGTATTTAGCTTTCTGTCGGGCCGAACCGCTGCCATGTGCACCAGTGATATATTTCTTTTTCTTAGCCTTTGTCTTCACTTTATCTTCCTTGCCTCCACCTTTGGGTGCAGCCTTGAAAGTGATTCCATTCTCAAGTATCTTGTCAAATTCGTCCATAGTTGTCGGTTTGTTAAAAAGCACACTGCCAATGGATTGCAGTTTATCCCTTGGGCTAATTTTTCCCTCTCCGAGGGGAGAGGGGGATAAGGCTTTTAATGATGAAACAATCTCACATGCGTAAACGCCATGGCAATGTCATACTTGTCGCAAGTGTCTATCACATGGTCGTCGCGGATGCTGCCTCCGGCCTGTGCGATATACTCCACACCGCTCTTATGAGCCCGCTCGATGTTGTCACCGAAGGGGAAAAATGCATCCGAACCGAGCGCCACCTTTGTGTTTCGAGCAATCCATGCCTTCTTTTCCTCGCGCGTGAGCGGTTGGGGCTTCTCGGTGAAGAACTGTTCCCAGATGCCATCTTGCAACACATCTTCATATTCGTCGCTGATATAGACATTGATGGTATTGTCGCGGTCGGCCCGGCGAATGTCTTTCTTGAATGGCAGCGCCATCACCTTCGGGCACTGGCGCAACCACCACTCGTCGGCCTTGCTGCCTGCCAGACGGGTACAATGGATGCGGCTCTGCTGACCGGCCCCAATGCCGATGGCCTGCCCGTCTTTCACATAGCACACCGAGTTGCTCTGTGTGTACTTCAGCGTGATAAGCGCAATGATGAGATCGCGCATGGCCTCGGCCGGGAATGTCTTGTTACGGGTGGGAACATCCCGGAAGAGTGCCGGGTCGTCGAGTTTCACCTCGTTGCGTCCCTGTTCGAAAGTGATGCCGAACACCTGCTTGCGCTCAACGGGGGCGGGCTTGAAGTCAGGATCTATCTTGATGACATTGTAAGTGCCTTTGCGCTTGGCCTTCAATATCTCTATGGCCTCTGGGGTGTAATCTGGAGCTATCACACCGTCGCTCACCTCGCGCTTGATGAGCCGGGCTGTGGCTGCATCGCAGGTGTCGCTCAGTGCCACAAAGTCACCGTATGAGCACATGCGGTCGGCCCCACGGGCACGGGCGTACGCGCAAGCCAACGGAG
>OHKQ01001033.1_pt1 | contig 10220 bp, 7 predicted proteins | sample 1568891 | NCBI WGS metagenome assembly OHKQ01 (sample SAMEA3879596, study PRJEB24766) | human gut metagenome | biome: human-associated habitat; feature: feces | place: USA | collected 1985/1987 | reverse complement strand
GTAAGCAATACTTTACGAGTATAAAAAATAATCCCCACGAAATTTCTACTGACCCTTCATTTCACCTCCGATTCCTATATCAGACCTACACTTCAAAGCATTCTAAACTCCTCTCAACTCATACAGAAGGACAGTCTATAAAACATATAATCACTTTTTTCTTAAAAAAAAGCATTATATTGCAACTGAAAAGGAATAGTCTTTTCGAAAAGTTGCAATCAGTTTCCGAAAAGAGCCTCTGAAAACGCAAAACTCTAAAGGTTATCGACAACCTGTTTTTTTGCTTCACCTATTAAAAACCCATGATTATGAAAACCACAGTTTCTCTCTTTTTGTTTGTTACCATTCTTTTGTTGGGAAGCGGATGCAAAACCACAAACCTTGCAACCGAAAAAGTAAGCCATGAACAGGCAATACAAGCCCTGGAACAACATAGTTTCAAAATTGTAATAGAAGAAATCTACGACAAAAGCACTTCCAAAAGACGTCCGAAGCAACGATTCGCATCCGACTGCTACTTCAGCATGCAAGGCAATGAGGTTTCTTACTACATCTCACCCGAAGATATAGGCAACCGGACTAAAAGATCTCCCCGACATGAATGTGGACTTACAGCCACACTGTCCAAAGGAAAAAAGCAAAAGAACGGAGACATTCATTACGAATTAAAGACCAATGGAGAGGCAACCAGAGTTTCCACCATGCTGATAATTCTTTATAAGGATACCAACCGATGCTTCGTCCGGCTGAGCAAAAGCTTTTTAGGAAGTAATTATAACTTTACGGGACACATCTTACCCCTATAAAACATTTCATCTGCCACGGACTGCCGCCGGACTGAAAACGACGGCAGTCCGTATTGTATTCACACAAAGAATAAGCATAGAAGTTCACCATTTCCTATCCGAATTTCAAGTTTTTTAGAATCATAAGTTCGGTTATATCACGCTTTTTTAGTAATTTTGAAAACTTAAAAAACTAGAAGTAAAAAGAGATGAGTGAAGAACTGATACCAAGCAGCGGAAACAATTACTCGGCAAGCAACATCCAGGTGTTGGAAGGACTGGAAGCCGTACGTAAACGTCCCGCCATGTATATCGGCGATATTAGTGAAAAGGGATTGCACCATCTGGTGTATGAGGTAGTAGACAACTCTATCGATGAAGCCCTGGCCGGTTATTGTACCCATATAGAAGTAACAATCAACGAAGACAATTCAATCACCGTACAGGATAACGGTCGTGGTATTCCTGTCGATTTCCATGAAAAAGAGAAAAAATCGGCATTGGAAGTAGTTATGACTGTGCTGCATGCCGGAGGTAAATTTGACAAAGGTTCATACAAGGTATCCGGAGGTTTGCACGGTGTAGGTGTATCGTGTGTAAATGCTCTTTCTACACACATGACAACAAACGTATTCCGAAACGGAAAAATCTACCAGCAGGAATATGCATGCGGAAAGCCGCTCTATGCCGTAAAGGAAGTGGGTACTACCGATATCACCGGAACCCGACAAACTTTCTGGCCCGATGGAAGCATTTTCACTACCACCGAATATAAATATAATATCCTACAGGCACGTATGCGTGAACTGGCATACCTGAATAAAGGTATCACCATTACGCTGACCGACAAGCGCGAGAAAGAAGAAGACGGATCGTTCAAACAAGAAATTTTCCACTCAGAAGAAGGTGTAAAAGAGTTTGTCCGTTTCCTGAACTCGACAAACACTCCGCTTATCGACGATGTGATTTACCTGAATACAGAGAAACAGGGTATCCCTATCGAATGTGCTATCATGTACAATACAGGCTTCCGCGAAAACCTGCACTCGTATGTGAATAACATCAACACTATAGAAGGTGGTACACACGAAGCGGGCTTCCGTACAGCTTTGACTCGTGTACTGAAAAAATATGCTGAAGAAAGCAAAGCACTGGAAAAAGCAAAAGTAGAAATATCTGGTGAAGACTTCCGCGAAGGACTGATTGCCGTTATTTCAGTAAAAGTAGCAGAGCCACAGTTCGAAGGACAGACCAAGACTAAACTGGGTAACAACGAGGTAAGCGGTGCTGTAAATCAGGCTGTAGGTGAAGCTCTTACTTACTATCTGGAAGAACATCCGAAGGAAGCAAAAACGATTGTCGACAAAGTTGTTCTTGCGGCAACAGCACGTATCGCTGCCCGTAAGGCACGTGAATCGGTACAGCGCAAGAGCCCGATGGGTGGAGGCGGTCTGCCAGGAAAGCTTGCCGACTGTTCAAGCCGTACGGCAGAAGAATGTGAATTGTTCCTTGTCGAGGGAGACTCGGCAGGTGGTACTGCCAAGCAGGGACGTAACCGTATGTTCCAGGCGATCCTCCCATTACGCGGTAAGATTCTGAACGTAGAAAAAGCCATGTATCACAAGGCTTTGGAAAGTGATGAAATCCGCAATATCTACACAGCTCTCGGTGTGACTATCGGAACTGACGAAGACAGCAAGGAAGCAAACATACAGAAGCTGCGCTATCACAAGATTATCATCATGACCGATGCCGACGTCGATGGTTCTCACATCGACACACTGATCATGACGTTCTTCTTCCGTTATATGCCGCAAGTTATCCAGAACGGTTATCTGTACATCGCTACTCCCCCGCTCTACCTCTGCAAAAAGGGTAAAGTAGAAGAGTATTGCTGGACAGACGCACAACGCCAGAAGTTTATTGATACTTACGGCGGTGGTTCAGAAAATGCAATTCATACACAACGCTACAAAGGTTTGGGTGAGATGAACGCCCAGCAGTTGTGGGAAACAACTATGGACCCTGAAAACCGTATGCTGAAACAAGTTAATATTGACAACGCAGCAGAAGCCGATTATATCTTTTCCATGTTAATGGGTGAAGATGTAGGACCACGCCGCGAATTCATAGAAGAGAATGCAACGTATGCAAATATCGATGCATAATTCGTAATATAAACACCAACCTCACATCTTACAACGAAGAAGCGCCGGTACTGAAGGAAAATCCTTCGGACCGGCGCTTTTCTTTGATTATCTTTTTATCTGGGCCTTCGTCCGGTAATTACTCTCCGGAAGCGGTTAACAATCTCGTTACCCATATTCACACGGGTACTGTCCACCCGATGCACTGCAGCGGGGGTAACCGCATCTTTATACTTAGCCTTGCCAATGCGGAATTTCATTTTATCCAGATTACCTGTAATATTTACTCCGGCTTTAAACGGCAATGGCGATTTAAGAATGGAAATATGATAATTAAAATTCATATCCAGTCCTTGTTCACCGCCGATAGCCGCTTTATAACGGTCTATCTCTACGAGGAACGGATAAACGGTCACATTACCGTCATGTACCGTCACATTGACAGAAATACTGTCGAATACATTTTCCTTCTTATTCTTAAACATCAACATCTTCGAAATCTCAGCAAAGGTTTCTCCATCCATCAGAACCAGACTGTCCCCTTTGATATGAATAGCCGAGCGCAAAGTCGGGATACGGATATTCATAGCCGAATCCAAGCGGGCATCGGCTGCCACATCAAACATAACACGCCCTTTAAAAGAACGGAGCATGGGCACTATCGTGTCGAGTGAAGGCACGAAATCAACCAGCTTTGCAATATTGATATTCCGGATTTTGAAATCGAAACCAGCATATCCACCACGCGGGCTACTGGCCTTATAAACCATTACCGCTTTCATATCCGCATCGAGAGCGCGCATCGAAAGGTCTTCCAGATGTATGGCCTGATTTTTAATATCCACCGCACCATGCACATTTTCAAAGAGCATTTTTTCAAAAACTACCTTTTTCAAATCTGTCTGCAGTTCAAAATCTATGTTTCGGGGAATCACGAATAACTTCATCTCCGAAGGCACACTGTCGGTAAGCACTTCCGTAGTGTCCTGAGGGAAAGACAATGAATTAATTAATTGATTGCAATCTATCAGATTGGAAGTAAGGGATAAATGCGCTGTCAGCTTCTCGCCTTTCGTCATAGCCCTGTAAACGCCCTCCATATCACCGGTAGCCGTCATGTCAGAACGTCCGATACGGACAGAAGCATTCTTCAGCCTGATTTTCGGCCCATCGACTGTTACCGCTGTCTTTGCCATACGGATGGGCAATCCGAACTCCGGTGTACGGAAACGCAAACGGTCGAAACCAACGATTCCTTTAGGCATCCACAAAGAGTCATTCAATTTCTCGGCTTTCATCTTGATGCCGGCCACATTCATAGCCATACGAGTCTCCGCCGCACTGAAGAAAAGCGAATCGGCACGAAGCGAGAAATCAACCGCCGGCTTTGTTACATCCGCTTCCTGAGGTTCCAAAGCCGCTTGGGCCTTAGCACGGGCACTGTATAACTTTATCGAATCTCCCATCGAAGCACGAAGCTTACTTACTTCCATATCGCACTGCAAAGAAACGATACGGGTAGTATCCTGCGGATTAGTAGAAGTTACGTTGGCAACCAACCGTTCAATATCAGAAGAAACCAAACGGCTTCTCAACACCAGTTTCCGGATATCCACCTGAGCCTGCAAAGTCTCGTTATCACGGAAACGGAAAGTCGCATTACCCAGGAAATTGAAATCTTTAGCGGTATCTTTCAATTCAAAATCATTCAGTTCGAGCTTGCCTCCCAACTTCATACGTCCGATGTCCTGCTTCTTCAAAGTAGAAAGACGACACTTCATTCTCATATCCGCATCCAGTTTACCCCGGATCGTCACACTTTCCTGTAACGGAAAGGTTTTGGCAAGTGCATCCAGGTCAACGGTCGACTTGGTATGAAAAGTGATCAACGGATCATTCAACAAGTCGTCTACTTTCGCATCGGCCAGTACTTCGGTATGCGCCCCCTTAAAGTGGAAGATTTTCAGATTCAGATAAGAAGGCTGATGACGCATCAGATCGACATACGCATCAAAATCCGCCGTCACCTCATCAATGCCATACGGCAAACCCTTGTATTGTGCCGAAGCCTCTTTAATACCGATCTTCAATGACACAGCCGGTAACTTTTTGTCACCATATACGCCTCTCACCCTGCCACTGACAGTAACCTCCCCTTTGGCCGAGGCTTTACTGTCTTTCACATATGCTTTCGGAATCATTCGAAGTACTGTCTCCATAGATGGAGCATGCAAGCCATACTCCAGATCCATACCGATCGTTTTTGCCACAGTATCCCGACGGAATGCCCCGTTCACATCCAATTGGATCCCATTTACATTAAGCTCCGTATCTTTCAGTTTCCAGACAGCAGTCTGACGATCCACCGTAATATCCGTCCGAAGAGAAGTGGCTATCTTATTGACCAGCAATTCCCCCTGTTGCCAGAAAAGTATATTCTTATTGTCGAACTTCAGTCCCAGGGTAGAAACACCTTTTGTCAATGAAAGTCTCAACTTCAGATTAGCATCATCTATCCGCGAATAGATATCCGTATTCCGGTCATCGAAAATGAGATTGGCATGTTTAAGTTCGATATTCCGGATATCAATTTCGCTATTAAAGTCAGCAGACACAGTATCCTCCGGAATCGTATCTGCCGAAGCACGGGTCACTTCCCAGTTTGCCTGTCCGGCCTTGTCCCGGTAGGCATACACTGATACTTTGTCCAAAGAGAGATTATGAACGACGATACGATTCTCCGTCCAATATGCCACCGGGTTTACAGTCAGCACACACTCTTTGAAAGAAAGCAATGAATCGGTTTTACACCAATTACTATCATTCAAAGTTCTGGACACCAGAGAGCCGTTCTTAACTTTCAGTCCAAATTGTGGGAAAGTCGAAAAGAAAGTCAATTCTACGCTTTCCATATCCAAGTGTGCATTCAGAGTCTGATTGGCAGCATCCAGCACGACCGGAGTCAGTTTCTTCGGAGTTACGATAAAATTAATCACGAAAGCAATGGCTACAAGCAGCACCAAGAGTACAGAGCCCAATGTGATGCCACTGATCTTGAGTATCTTCTTTACTTGTCTGTTCATATCATCCCTCTATCCTGTAACTCTTTTACCACAATTTCCAGTTCATCATACCACTCCTGACCAAACTTGCGAATCAACGGTTCTTTCAGGAAACGGTAGACAGGCACATTCTCTTTCCGGCCCAACAATACAGCAGCCTTACACACATCCCACCGATGGTAGTTTACCGCCTTATAAGGTCCATAATTACCTACCCGTATGGGATACAGATGGCAAGAGACCGGTTTATAGAAATTTACTTTTCCCTCCCGGTATGCTTTCTCGATGGCACAATAACAATATCCTTTCTCGTCATAACAGGTAAACACACAGTCCTTTCCGTTCACAATGGAAGTCACCAGATCGCCATCCGGATCGGTATACACCACTCCCTGCTTGTCTATCACGGCACGCGCCTCGGGTGACAATTCGTCCCAAACGACCGGAAGCACTTCCTCCAGTTTCTCCACTTCCTCCAGTTCTACCGGAGCCCCGGCATCTCCTTCAATGCAACATTCACCTTTGCAGGCATCCAGGTTGCATATAAACTTTTCGCGAAGCACATCCAGGCTTACAACAACGTCATCTATCTGAATCATAATTCTATCCTATAAAAAAGGCGGAGTAGAACTCCGCCCTCCTATCTGTTTATCAGGCTTTTACTTAATTAAAACTTGACCGTTCATTTCAGCAGGAGCTTCCAATCCCATAATCTTCAGGATAGTAGGAGCCACATCTGCCAAACGTCCGTCTGCTACCTTTGCATCTTTGTTTTCTGTCACATATACACAGGGTACAGGATTCAAAGAGTGAGCCGTATTGGGAGTACCGTCTTCATTCAGAGCGTGGTCAGCATTACCGTGGTCAGCAATGATGATAGCCTCGTAACCCTGGGCTTTGGCAGCTTCAATGGTATCTTTCACGCAAGCATCTACCGCAACTACCGCTTTCTCAATGGCTTCGTAGATACCGGTATGGCCTACCATGTCACCATTTGCATAATTCACAACGATAAAATCGTATTTATTCTCGTTGATGGCAGCCACCAATTTATCTTTTACTTCATAGGCACTCATCTCCGGTTTCAAGTCGTAAGTGGCAACTTTCGGAGACGGAACCAAGATACGTTCCTCGTTATCGTACGGAGTTTCGCGACCGCCGTTAAAGAAGAATGTTACGTGAGCATATTTCTCTGTTTCGGCAATGTGAAGCTGTTTCATTCCTTTAGCAGCCAGATATTCTCCAAGTGTGTTAGCAACATTTTCCTTGTCGAAGAGAATGTGTACACCTTTGAACGAAGCGTCGTACGGAGTCATACAGTAATACTGCAACCCGGGAATAGTGTGCATACCCGCCTCCGGCATATCCTGTTGCGTCAAAACGACTGTCAGTTCCTTAGCACGGTCATTACGGTAATTGAAGAAAATAACGACATCGCCTTCCTTAATGGTACCGTCTACACTGGCATTCACAATCGGTTTGATGAACTCATCCGTTACACCTTCATCGTAAGACTCCTGCATAGCTTGCACCATGTCAGCAGCTTTCTTACCAATACCGTTTACCAACAGGTCATATGCCTCTTTCACACGTTCCCAACGTTTATCACGGTCCATGGCATAGTAACGTCCGATAATAGAAGCTACTTTACCGGTAGACTTGGCACAGTGTGCTTCCAACTGTTCGATAAAGCCTTTACCGCTTTTCGGGTCTGTGTCACGTCCGTCCATAAAGCAATGAACGAAAGTATTCTCAATATTATATTCTTTAGCAATATCACAAAGTTTGAACAGGTGATCCAGAGAACTGTGTACACCGCCATCTGAAGTCAATCCCATGAAATGGATATTCTTTCCATTTTCTTTTGCATAAGAGAAAGCTGAAACGATTTCCGGATTCTTCAGGATGCTGTTATCACGGCAAGAGAGGTTGATCTTTACCAAATCCTGATAAACTACACGTCCTGCACCGATATTGAGGTGACCCACTTCTGAGTTACCCATCTGTCCGTCGGGCAAACCTACGTTTTCACCGCTGGCCTGCAACTGAGAGTGAGGATAGGTCTCCATCAGATAATCCCAGTACGGAGTAGCAGTGTTGAAGATTACGTCATCTTTCCCGTGGTCGCCTAATCCCCAACCATCAAGAATCATTAAAAGGGCTTTCTTACTCATAATATTCTAAAATTTAATTGTCGTTCTGATTTTCGGGTGCAAAGGTACAAAAAAGTTAATTACGAACACGTTTAATCTATGTTAAGCTATCTCCCTATCAGACAAAAAGGAAGAAAAAATGCAGTGGATTTGAAATGATTTCCTTACTTTTGCGCCGCTTTAAAAATAAAAAACAGAATATGGACGATTCAAACCCGCGAACGTGCAACAGTATTAACTAACACGAACAGAGTCATTCTGCGGTAATGCCTCTGCTCGGACATCAACAAACGAAAGGAGGCAATAAGATGAGAACATATCTTTATTGTGAAGCCGGCTTTGTGGAAAAAGCACAATGGCTTCCGAACAGCTGGGTCAACGTAGTGTGCCCGGACAGCAGTGATTTTAAATTCCTGACCGAAACGCTGAAAGTCCCTGAATCTTTTTTAAACGATATAGCCGATACCGATGAACGCCCGCGAACGGAAACCGAAGGTAACTGGCTGCTGACCATTCTGCGCATACCGGTACAGAACACTCAAAGCAGCCTCCCCTACATCACCGTCCCCATCGGCATCATCACTAACAATGAAATCATTGTTTCGGTATGTTACCATCAGACGGATATGATTCCGGATTTCATCGAGCATACCCGCCGGAAAGGAATCGAAGTGCGCAACAAACTCGATCTGATTTTCCGCCTGATTTATTCCTCGGCAGTCTGGTTCCTGAAGTACCTGAAACAGATAAATATTGACATCACCGCTGCCGAAAAGGAATTGGAACGCAGCATCCGTAACGAAGATTTGCTACGCTTGATGAAGTTGCAGAAGACACTGGTCTACTTCAACACCTCCATCCGCGGCAACGAAGTGATGATCGGTAAACTGAAAACCATCTTTCAAGATACCGACTTTCTGGATGAAGAGTTGGTGGAAGACGTTATCATTGAACTGAAGCAGGCGTTCAATACGGTCAACATTTACAGCGATATTCTCACAGGGACGATGGATGCCTTTGCGTCTATCATTTCAAACAATGTGAACGCCATCATGAAACGCATGACAAGCCTTTCCATCACATTGATGATCCCCACGTTAATAGCCAGTTTTTATGGCATGAATGTGGATATACACCTGGAAGAGATGCCTCATGCCTTCATGCTGATTATTCTGATATCCGTACTCCTGTCGGCTCTTTCTTTTGTTATCTTCAGGAAAATAAAGTGGTTCTGATAAAGGATTGTCTATTTAGGAAACAACTCCAGCTGTCCATCGCCTAACAGGTTGAAGGTCATACGATGATAAGGAGTAACACCGTTTTCGGCAATAGCCGCACGGTGTTTTTTCGTCGGATACCCCTTGTTATGGTCCCAGCCGTAACATGGAAATTCCTGATGCAGCCCATTCATATAGTCGTCACGATATGTTTTTGCAAGAATAGAGGCGGCAGCTATCGAAAGATACTTGCCGTCTCCCTTTACGACGGTGGTGTGGGGAATATCGGGATATTTCCTGAAACGGTTTCCATCGATCAGCAGATGCTGAGGACGGGTTTTTAGCCCATCTACTGCCCGGTGCATGGCAAGAAACGAAGCATTCAGGATGTTTATCTTATCAATCTCTTCGGGTGAAACAATGCCGACTGCCCAAGCGATGGCTTCCCGTTCAATCACTTCGCGCAAAGCATAACGTTGTTTCTCGGACAACTGCTTGGAGTCATTCAACAACTCGTTCTCAAAATCTTTGGGCAGGATCACAGCAGCGGCATAAACCGCACCCGCCAGACAACCACGTCCAGCTTCATCACAACCGGCTTCTATCAGTTCTTCGTTTAACCAGGGTAAGAGCATCGTTTCTTTTATTTAACATGGCAAATGTAATCAATTAAACGGAAATGAACAACAGAACAAACCGAATCTCATCTTACTATCCGGAATAGGAGCATCTACCTTTTCTGCAAAAAGATTAAGAAGAAAGCAAGCATCCGTCATAGCATCTATAACACATTAAGAATAAGAGAACAAGCATCTGTTACCGTAACTTTATCCCGGCCCGCATACCCGGGCTGATG
>OHKQ01001027.1_pt1 | contig 10263 bp, 10 predicted proteins | sample 1568891 | NCBI WGS metagenome assembly OHKQ01 (sample SAMEA3879596, study PRJEB24766) | human gut metagenome | biome: human-associated habitat; feature: feces | place: USA | collected 1985/1987 | reverse complement strand
CGAATCCAGAGAGATTCCGCTTGAGATAACAAAGTTAAAAGAACAACAGATTCAGCAGGAAGAAGGAATCGAACCTGTCATTCAATGGCGGGAAGAATATACAACCAGACTTCACAGCCACCTAAAAGAAATCCGACTTGGGAAATGGCTGGTACTGGCACTCTTCTGGGCCGGCAGTATCATTCCGCTTTTCTTTTTCATCGCAGGAGCCTTGAAGTTCAGCCAGACCATCTACCTGATGGCAGCTTCTCCCCTTCCATTGATTGTATATTATCTGGCGTTTGCGCCTGTCCTGACACTAAACGGAAAGCAAAAAGGCGCCACTGCAGAATGGCAGTCTCACCATATCCGCATTTCTCTCCCTCTGGTTTTGCTTCCTGCATTGTGGCTGATGTCAGTATTTCACTACGGTCTGGAGCAAGTACTGATTATGGAAGAAAAATGGTACACACTGGCATTCTGGTTTGGACTTGGCGCAATCTTTATCATCGCCTTTGTTCTTCGCACTCCAAAACGTCTGCGTGGAGAAGGGCTTTTCATGATCGGTCTGTCACTCCTGTTGGTGGCAGAACCGATGATGTATGCCGGTAATTTTGCCCTGTGTGGAGAGGAAACCCACTATCCGGCAAAAGTACTGGAACGAAATATAGAACAAGACGATGACGATGATTCTCTGGAATATTCTTTGACTGTGCAGTTGGATGACGGAACAGCTTTTGAATTTCCTGTTACTGAAGAGTTGTATGAAATGGAAGAGTCCGGAACAGAATTTGTTGTATGTCAGAGAGGAAATCCATTGGGTGTGCGAATGCTGGATCTGCACTTGCCGCCGGAAAAATAGTCACAGATATTTTTATAAATGGAACTGATAAATCAAAATTACAATAAGGAGAAAAAATATGTTCAATATAATAGAATTGTTATTTCCTGTGATCTTCATACTAATCTTTATAATGATTATATTCACTTTTGCAAAGGGGATTTCTACTTGGCATAAAAACAATAATTCTCCCCGTTTAACTGTATCAGCAAGAATCGTTGCAAAACGCCAGAATACCACGTATCAAAATCATCCAAACGCTGGAGATACCTCAGGAGCTCATGGATATCATACAACATCCAGTACTACTTATTATGTCACTTTTCAAGTGGAAAGCGGTGACAGAATAGAGATGTCTGTATCCGGCTCAGAGTACGGAAAGCTTACAGAGGGCGATGAAGGAAAATTGACATTTCAAGGAACAAGATATTTACAATTCAATATGGAAAATTGAACAACAAATACATCATTGAACAGTGAATATTTCAATGATACAATTCTATCCATTAGAATAAATTATTAGGAGCAATACAGAAACTTATGGAAAAAAATACATTAGGTGAAACAATCTATCATTTACGTAAAAAATCTGGACTGACACAAGAGGCATTGGCAGATGGTATTTGCTCCCCTGTTTCTATCTCAAGGATAGAAAACGGAAAACAAATGCCATCGGGAAAAGTTTTAGAACAACTCCTTGCACGCCTTGGCACAAGTACTTATCAGCTCTGCAATATTTATTATGAAAACGAGTGTCAGTCATCCTTACGCCAAACTTTAGATGAAATCAGTGAACAAGTATCCGCAGGTGAATTTATTCAGGCAAAAAAGACATTACAGCAGCTTTCTACTGAAAAAATGGACATCGCTAATCTCCAGTACACCAAAATGATTCATGTGGCAATTCGTATGCATGATGGTGCTGCAGACAAGCAAATGGAAACTGAATTAACAAGCGCACTCCATCTGACGAAACCAAATATCGACTTCAACGATTTTCGCAGGGAGTTGTTTTCCCCTACGGAGGCTAATATTCTTGTCATGCTGACAGCTGCAAAATATATGACAGGTAAAAATTTAGAAGCGATTCGCATTGGTGAGGAAACTCTGTTTGCCCTGGAACACAGCCATAGCCGCCTTTCTGACTATAAGGTTCTTCAGATCAATTTAGCGCATAATCTAAGTCAAATTCTGAAGGATGAAGGACGATATCAAGAAGCGCTTCTCTATGCAACAAAAGCAGAGAATCTCAGTATTTCCGGAACAGAACAGTTTCTCCTTCCGGAAATTGAATTTAGTATTGCCCAAATACTGAATCATATGCAAAAAAAACAAGAAAGTCGTATGCGTATACAATCTCTGATTCCCTATATGCGCCTGATTGGAAAAAAAGAAATGGCAGATTTAGTTCAAGAATATTTAGAGAAAAACTTAACAAATGATGTAAATTAAAACTATACATGGCTCGATATGGAAACGCCGCATTCTTCCCTTTACAATTTACTTGTCGAAGGGAGGTGTCAAGATGATGAAAAAAATAAAATGGGAAAACATCCTGCTGTTTTTTTTAGAATTGTTAGTAAATATAGCAACTGTAGGCGTCGCGATTTTATTAAATGCGTTAATTGATGCAGCACAAATTTCTATTACTAGTGGAAATACCTACTATTTGCAAAAGACTTTACTGATCAGCATTCTTTACGCTGTATGTTTAGGCATACTGATCTTTTTATCCAATCGGTACAAAGCTTGCTATATCAGAAAATGTTTGCTCGAGATGCGTAATATATTAGCAAGAGGTACTTTACAAGCAAATATCTCTGATTATGAAAATACAGGAAATGCATCCTATGTTACCACATTCAACCAAAATTTTTCTATCATTGAAGAAAAAGTGCTGCAAAACCGTATTTCCATTTTAGACTCTATTATTTGTATTGTATTTGCTGTTATTCTCCTTTTATACATGAATCCTATTATTGCTGTTGTTTCCATTATAGCGATGTCAATACCCAGCTTATTGCCAAATTTTTTCAATAAAGTACTTGGAAAAACACAACAAATGGTCATGGAATCTACAACAGCCTACAATGAAACAGTCTCAGACCTTCTTAATGGTTATGAAGTGGTAAAGACGTACCATGCAGAAGAGCAGATGCTTCATAAGTTTTCTATTGCAGCTCAAAAATTAGAACGTAGAAAAGAGCATTTTTCATCTTTGATGGCTGGTGTATATGGGGTAACTACGCTTTCATCTGTCGTTGTGCAATTCTTTATTATGGGGTTGGCTGGATTTTTCGCAGTCAAAGGATATATTACGATTGGCAGTATTGTCGCAGTCACTCAGCTTACCGGACAAGTGATTTCTCCTGCCTTCGAGCTTTCTGCAAAGATTAGCGAACTAAAGTCTGCCAGACCTGTATTGGATACTTTGCATACTCTTTCTCATCCTGAAATCCATGAGAAAAAAACAGGACACAAACTCAAAAAACATATTTCACTACGAAATGTAAGTTTCAAGTACGATGACAGAACTATCTTAAAAAATGTATCGGCCACTTTTGAAAAAGGAAAGAAATACGCGATTCTCGGAAAAAGCGGAAGCGGAAAAAGCACACTATTAAAACTCCTTGCAGGATATTATCCGGAATTCGAAGGAGAGATTTGTACAGATGAAATCGCAGCTCTTCCAGACAGACTGGCTATGATTCATCAAAAAACTTTTTTATTCAATGATAGTGTTCGAAATAACCTTACTCTGTGGAAATCATACACAGAAAACGAAATTTCAGAAGTTATTAAAAAAGCTGGATTAAAGGAAGTAATGGAACATTTGCCCCAAGGACTTGATACAATCATTGAAGAAAACGGTAGTAACTTTTCAGGAGGGGAATGTCAACGGCTTGCTATCGCCAGAGCATTACTGAGTGGAAAAGATATCCTGCTAATGGACGAAGCAACATCGGCATTGGATGAACAAACCGCAAATGATGTAGAAAACAGCATTTTATCATTGGAAAATATCACATGTATCAGCGTGACTCACAGACTCTCTCGTGAAAATATGAAAAAATATTCAGCAGTTTTGAAAATGGATAATGGAGAATTGCACGAAGATGTTCTATGACATTTCTGCAGAATCAGTAGAAATATATCGAAGAAATCATGTAAATTGTAACCTATTGCCTTACAGAATTGATGCAGATGTGCTATATTGAAAATGCAAAAAGAACAACCGCCCACAAGGGGTTGACCAATTAAAGAATGTACATAGAAAATACCACCCTCACTCGCCAAAGTATCATATCATTTTGAGGGTGGTTTTTCTATGGCTTAAATCATCAGTGACAAATCATGTAAATGAATGTCAGTAGTGATAAAATGAACATTCCAACGGCCATAAGGTCTTTAAAATCAAAGTGATTTTTATTATCGTTCATCAGCCCCCCCATTCTATGTAAAATAGAGGTCATCCACCCTGTAACACGGTTGTTCTACTTGAAGTGTTATCATATTCTTACTGATATTTCAATTCCCTGTTGCCCGTGCAGCCCTTCTCTAATAGTCTGCATTTACTCAAACATCTTCTTATAAAAATCAATTTTAATTCAACCGATCGTTCTCCTTACACAAACACTGCCAGCTTTTTTATGCAAAATCCCAATCCCAAAATCGCCTTTCACTTTCCTCAAGCAAAAGACGATTTTTACGATTTTCTTCTATTGTGCAGTATCCTTTGTAATCAGCTCCACTTCCACCGGGATGGTTTTTTCCACTGTTTCTCCCTGCAAAATCTGAATCGCGGTCTCAACTGCTGTCTCTCCCATCAGATTCGGTTTCTGTGCCACGGTTGCTGCCATTTTCCCTACTTTGACTGCTGCGACTGCATCGTCTGTCGCATCAAAACCAACTACCAGGATTTTCTTGTTTCCAACTGCTTCCACTGCTCCAAGTGCCATCTCATCATTATGTGCAAATACACCCTGAATTGCAGAATTTGCCTGCAGCATATTTTCCATCACGCTCATTCCCTCGGAACGGTTAAAATTCGCGGTCTGTTTGGAAACAACATTCAGCTTTTCATCTGCCACCAAATGGAATCCTTTTCCTCGCTCGATCGTTGCACTGGCGCCGGAAACGCCCTCCAGTTCTGCTACTTTTGCATTTTCTCCAAGAAGTGATACCATATATTCTGTTGCCATTTTCGCACCTTCCACATTGTCGGAAGCAATGGCACAGTCTACGTCTACTCCGTTTACACCACGGTCTACTGAAATCACTTTAATTCCTCTTGAAACCGCGTCCTTCACTGCCGGTGCAACTGCATCAGAATCCACCGGATTTACGATCAGGACACTGATATTTTTTGAGATCAGATCTTCGATATCGCTGGTCTGTTTTGCCGCGTCATCCCCGGCGTCTACCACGATCAGTTTTTCCCCTTCTGTTTTTGCCTTTTCTTTTGCACCTTCACTTAATGTGACAAAGAATGGGTTATTCAAGGTGGAAACGGAAAATCCAATACTGCCGTTTCCGGACATCTCACCTGATGCGTTTTCCGTTTCTCCGTCAATCGTAATGGCATTGCATCCTGTCAATCCAAACACCAGAACTGCCGCTGCCAGTATGCTTACAACTCTCTTCATTCTCATACCGCACTCTCCTCTCTTATCGTCTTCTGTCAGACAATACCGCGATCAAAATTACAATTCCTTTTACCACATCCTGATAATAAGAAGATACTCCCAGGATATTCAATCCGTTATTTAACACTGCAATGATCAAAACACCGATGAATGTTCCCCAGATTTTTCCGCGTCCTCCGTTCATGCTCGTTCCGCCAAGCGCTACGGCTGCAATCGCATCCAGTTCATATCCTTCTCCCAGTGTCGGCTGTGCAGAACCAAGACGGGATAATAAAATCAACCCGGAAAGTGCCGCCATACATCCGGAAATCGCATAAGCTGCCAGTTTTGTGCGGTCAATATTGACTCCTGCCAGATTGGCTGCTTTTGCATTGCTTCCTGTCGCATAAATATGACGTCCGAAAGTTGTTTTCTGCAGTACGAATAAGAAGATCACAAAAATCAGTAAAAACAAGATGACCGGAATCGGAATGTGATAAAAGTTTCCTTTTCCTACCACTTTCAGTGTAAAGCTGTCTCCCAGGTTGGAGATCGGTTTTCCATCCATATAGATCATCGTCAGTCCACGGAACACGGTCATTGTGATCAACGTTGCAATAAAGGGCTGTAATCTGCCTTTTGTTACAAGAAATCCACTGATACATCCAAATCCGGTTCCGATCACCAGCGCCAGGATCATTGCCAGTCCCACCGGCATTCCGCCTGAAATAAATCCTGCACACAATGCCGTCGTCAGAGCAAGTACCGAACCTACAGACAGGTCAATCCCGCCTGTCAGAATGACACAAGTCATACCAAATGCGATGAGCCCGTTAATAGAAGACTGTCGAAGCAGTGATAAGAAGTTCCCCACTGTCCGGAATTCCGGACTGATCGCTCCAATCACAACAATTAACAATACAAGCGCGATCAGCGCTCCCAGATCTTGTATATAATTTGCCGCTTTTTTCTTATTCATTGAGATTTCCTCCTGTCGCCAGAATCATAATATTTTCCTGATTTGCCTCTTCTTTGCTTAAAAATCCTCTCACCAGACCTTCTCTTACTACCATTACCCGGTCAGACATTCCGAGCACTTCCGGCAGTTCGGAAGATACCATAATGATCGCCACTCCCTTTGCGGCAAGATCATTGATAATACTGTAGATTTCCTTTTTTGCCCCAATATCCACACCGCGGGTTGGTTCATCCAGAATCAACACTTTCGGATTCGTGTACATCCATTTTGCAAATACAACCTTCTGCTGGTTTCCACCGCTTAAGTTATTACATTCATGCTGCGGTCCAAAACACCGGATATGTAACTCCTCGATCCCCTTTTTGACCAGCTCTTTTTCTTTCTCTCTCTGGATCACCCCGTGTCTGGAAATACGCTTCAGATTTGCGAGAGAAATATTTTTCATAATGCTCTCTTCCAGCATCAGCCCTTCTACTTTCCGGTCTTCTGTGATAAATCCGATTCCGTTTTTCATTGCCTGTTTCGGCGTTTTGTTCTCAATCTGTTTTCCATTCAGAAAAATCTCTCCCGTCACATGCGGCATATTTCCAAAGATTGCCTGCATGATCTCCGTTCTTCCGGCTCCCATCAATCCGGATACTCCCAGCACTTCCCCTGCATGCACTTCAAAAGAAACCTTTTCAAATACGCCCGGACAGGTCAGATTTTTTACTTCCAGAACACGATCACCGATGCTTACGTTCCGCTGCGGATACCGCTCTCCAATCTCTCTTCCGATCATCATTTTGACTACATCATTCATATCTGTCTCAGAAATCTTCTTTGTGTCGATATAAGTTCCATCCCTCAGGATCGTAATCCGGTCGCACAGTTCAAAAATCTCTTCCATCCGGTGCGAAATATAAACAATGGATACGCCTTTTTCCCGAAGCCCATTGGCCACTTCAAACAGTACCCTGGTCTCACTCTGCGTCAACGCTGCCGTCGGTTCATCCATAATGATGACTTTGGCATCTGCCATCAGCGCCTTTGCAATCTCAACCATCTGCTGCTGTCCTACGGAAAGCTCTTCCATCCGCTGTCCAGGATCGATCTCTACGCCAAGGCGTTTCAAGATTTTTTCTCCTTCCCGGCGCATTGCTTTTTTGTCACATACACCGCACTTCTTTTTGATTTCTTTGCCGAGAAACATATTTTCTTCTACTGTCAGATCAAATAACACGTTCAGTTCCTGATGGATAAATACAATCCCTGCTTTTTCTGCTTCTCTGGCATTTTTGTAGCAGACTTCCTGTCCGTCCACGATCACCTGCCCCGCATCTTTTGTATAAACACCTGTCAAAATCTTCATCAACGTCGATTTTCCCGCACCGTTTTCTCCCATCAATGCATGAATTTCTCCGGTACTGAGTACAAATCCGGCATTGTTCAACACGGCATTGTTCCCAAAAGACTTGTTGATCCCTCTCATTTCAATTTCCATAAGCTGCTCTCCTCTCTTAGAAAATACAACCCGACTGTAAAATAATATTTGCATAAGGCGTTGTCTCTCCGGTTCGAATAACCGCCTTGCATGTTTTTGTCATTTTTTTCAGATCACTGTGCAAAACAAATTGTATCTCCGGTTTGAAACCCGTTTCATGCTTTGCAAAAAATTGTTCGATCTGACGGAGTATCTCCGGATTCTGAAGTTTCATCTCCTCTGCCAGTATGATCTTCTCTACTTTCATATCTGCCCCGACTTCTTCCAACACATCCATAAAAGACGGCTGTCCGAATTTTACGGCCAGATCGATCCGCTCTGTCTCATCCGGGATCGGCAGTCCGCAGTCTCCAATGCAGATTGTGTCCGTATGTCCCATATAAGACAGCACTCTGGAAATATCACTGTTTAAAATCCCCTGTTGTTTCATGCTCTTCCTCCCAGCTTTTCCAATTCTTCTTCGACTTCCTGTGCCATCGGCATTCCGCTCTGTGCCCCGAATTTTTCTGTGGATAAGCTGGCTGCCACATTCGCATACCGAAGTGCTGTCTCCATATCCGCTCCTTTTGCTCTCTGCAGGGCAAACGCACCGTTTAACGTATCTCCTGCCCCGGTCGTATCTGCCACATTCGCTTTTCTCGCCGGTACACTCAAGATTTCTCCATTCTTCAAACAAGTAATCACACCTCTGGAGCCCTGTGTGATGATCAGTTTTTCCGGATACTCTCTTAACAAGTCCTCTGTAGAATACTCCTCTCCAAAAATCAGGACCGCTTCATGTTCATTTGGTGTTACATACGTCACTTTTTCGATCACTTCCAACGGAACGTTTGACGCCGGAGCCGGATTTAACACTACCGGAATCTGATTGTCATAACAGAAATCTACAACATAATACACCGTATCCAGCGGAATCTCCTGCTGCAGCACAACCATATCAAAAGTCTTCAGCTCCTCTTTGATCCTGTCAATATAATCTCTGTCCACTTTCCCGTTTGCTCCCGGAACCACGATGATCGTATTGTCATTTTCTCCGACTGTGATCATAGCAATCCCTGTCGGAACTCCCTCTAAAACCTTGATATGTCCCGTCTCTACACCGACTTTCTTGAAATTCTCCAATAACCGGGTACCATTTGCGTCATCTCCAACACATCCGAACATCTCCACTTTTGCTCCGAGCTTTGCCATAGCAACCGCCTGATTCGCACCTTTCCCTCCCGGAATATAATGAAGGCTGTCTCCTCGAAGTGTCTCCCCTTTTAGCGGAATCCGCTCTGCGGTCACCGTCATATCCATGTTAATGCTTCCTACTACTGCCAGTTTCATTCTGCTTCTCCTTTCTTTTTCGTCGTCTGACGCCTGATCAGCTCAACATCAAATATATTTTCTTTCTGATACGAAATCTCTTCTCCATGATGGATGATCATCTGTACTGCCAGTTTTCCCATTTCTTCAATGGGCTGGGAAATGGTCGTCAGCTCCGGTGTCATTCTCCTGCTGAACTCAATATTGTCAAATCCGACCAGCTGTACATCTTCCGGGACTCTTCGCCCGTTCTGATGAAGCACCTTATAGACTGCCATTGCCGCCATGTCATTGCTCGCCAGGATTCCATCGGTATCCGGGTATCTGCGAATCAGTTCTTCTGCTGCCGCAAGTCCGGCATCGTAATCATAATCACAGTCGATCCAGACAGCTTTTCTTCCATACTTTCTGCACACATCCTCATATCCCTGATAACGCTGCTGCCCGCTGGAAAACTTCATCGGTCCCCGCAGGCACACAATATGCTGACAGCCGCATTCAATCAGATGCTCTGCTGCCAGCTTGCCGCCCTGATAGTTGTCACACTGTACGGAAATCGTATCATCGTCCCCTCCCCGCTCCAGATTCACGACTGGGATGTTCATTTTGCGAAATTCCCGTGTCTGAACATATTTGCTGCACAGCACAATGCCCGCCACACGGTTTGATATGCACATATCCAGATAATCCTGTTCCTTTTCCGGCTGCTCCTTTGAATTACACAAAAGCAGTTTAAAGCCCTTTTCCGCTGCTGAGGATTCTAAATTACTGATCACCTTTATAAAAAAGGGATGCGAAATATGCGGCACGATCAGTCCGATCGTATTGGTATACTGTTTGGAGAATGCACGTGCCAGCTCATTTGGCTGATAGTGCATTTCTTCCATTGCTGCATATACCTTTTTCCGCGTCCCTTCACTGATATATCCCCTGTTGTTTATAACACGAGATACTGTTGTTGCCGTTACACCCGCCCTCTGGGCGATATCCTTTAAGGTTGCCATTTTCTGTCTCTACACTCCATTTCAAATCAGGAATATTCCTCTCC
>OHKQ01001025.1_pt1 | contig 10265 bp, 9 predicted proteins | sample 1568891 | NCBI WGS metagenome assembly OHKQ01 (sample SAMEA3879596, study PRJEB24766) | human gut metagenome | biome: human-associated habitat; feature: feces | place: USA | collected 1985/1987 | reverse complement strand
TTCATCAGTGTATCTACTTTGCCCAAAATGTTATCTATGCTTCCCATCGCCTTTTGGTGGTTGTAGCTGCACCCTGTACACGAGCTGAGCGCGGACAGGCAGAGCAGTCCGAAACATAGGGCAACGGCTGCCGGTGCGGGTATGAATGGATGTTTGTTCATATTGGTTGGATTTATAGTTTTGTCTTCACATATATTTCTCCAAAAGTCTGTTGTTAATTACACCTTGGCAACTTATTCACCGCCGGAAACTGTTCTATTTATTCTTCAAAAAGGATTTCCAACTTATCACTACTTTTGCGCTTTCCAAGATAGAATGTAACAGGCCAAAAAGAATCCCCGCCATCATCCAATCGAAATGTTGCCAATGAATCTGTTTTGTCTATCAACGTCACAAGTTTTCCATTTCCATAAAACAGCAACTTAAAATTGTAATTTATAATGGCAAAATTTATGTCATCAACTACCCACACTCTTTATTAGAAGACAGAATAAACGAATAACCTCTCCCTACAAATCCTCACTCAATATTTTTCTTATACAAATACTGATAAAAATCATATTGAGCACGTACTTTCGGTTCGTCAGGAGTACGTTTGAATATATTCTTCAGTTCCTTGTCTACCCAGCAAGCTTTCCAGTTAGCACGAAGCTGCATATCGAGCATATCTATTAATTCCTGCTTCAAGCTCTTGTCCAAAACAGGTGTTACAGCCTCTATACGGCGATACAGATTACGCCTCATCCAATCAGGAGAACCGATAAACAACCGCGGATCTCCATCATTACCGAAATACCATACGCGGGCATGTTCCAGAAAACTGTCGACAATACGGGTAACACGAATATTGCTACTAAACGACTCTCCGGGAACCAAACAGCATATTCCTCGTACAATCAGATCTATTTTTACCCCGGCCTCGCTTGCTTTGTACAGTTCGTCTATCATGGTGAGGTCTTGTAAAGCATTCATCTTAAGAATAATTCTCCCCTGCCTGCCAGCTTTAGCCAAAGCAATTTCATGATGAATCATACGTTTTAACTCCGGAAGCAAGTTAAAACGGGCTATCAGCAAACGTTTAAACCGAGGTTCATCCACTTCCTTACGCAAAAAACGGAACAGCGTATGCATATCTTCCACTATCACCCGATTGCACGTAAATAACGCAATATCGGAATAAATCTTAGCTGTTTTCTCATTGAAATTTCCTGTACTTACATAAGCATAGCTACGTATTTGTTCCCCTTTTTTATTATAACGTAATACAAGTGCAACCTTAGCATGTACCTTGAGTCCCGGAATACTGTACAGTATCCTGATTCCGGCTTTCTTCATCAGTTCGGCCGTGGCCAGATTGTTTTCTTCGTCGAAACGAGCCTTCAGCTCTACAAACACTGTTACCTGTTTACCGTTTTGCGCGGCGGCAATCAGCGTATTGATAACCTCCGAATGTTCGGCTACCCGATATTGGGTAATCATAATCTCCCGACACAAGGGATCGTGAACAGCCTCGTAAAGAAAATGTGTAAAATGATCGAAACTATGATACGGATAATGCAACATCAAATCCTTACGAGCTATCCGGCGATACATAAAATTCTTACCTTCCAGTCCGGAAAGCCTCATCGGAACCGGCTTAGCCAAAGGCTTCAAATCTGGATTCGGATTAGGTAGTGAAGACAAATCTTCCAAATTCAAATGTTTATCTCCCGGAACCAGTTCCTCACTGTCGATAGAAAAAGCATCGGTCAGAAACTCCAGGAAATCAGCAGGCATCTTACGATCGTACACAAAACGTGCTATCGCTCCAATCTTACGCTTCTTAACTTTCTCTTTCAGTTTCTCCACCATATTTTCCGAAGGAACATCATCTACAATTACATCCGCATCACGCGAAATTTTACAGCAATAGCTGCAATCTACATCGTAGCCGACAAAAACTTCAGCAAGATTAGCCTTTACGATATCCTCCAGAAACATCAGATAATAATTATCACCTTGTTTGGGAAGTTCCACAAAACGAGGAACCTTGCTGTATGGCATCTTGATAATGAAATACTCCATCCGTTCTGTTTCATGGCAACGTACCCGTACCGCCAGATACTGGCGTTTATCACGAAGAAACATCCTGACCTTCTCTTTTTCAATCTTTACCGGTTGCAAGTAAGGAAATACTTCCTCCATGAAAAAGCGATGTACAAAATCACGGTGAAAATCTTCCACTTCCCTTTTCGACTGATAAAAGATTATATGATTCTGACGGAGTCCGGGCAATATCTTCTGCTCGTAAATCCGGATTCTGTCTTCCAGTTGTGCATTGACTATCTCCGCAATTTTACGAATCAGCTCATGTGCCTGGTCTACAGTCATGTCTTCGCTTTTTCCACCGGAAGCAACAACTTTATGTTCGGCAACACGGACCTTATAGAACTCCTCCAGATTGGATGAATAAATTGCAATGAAGTTTATCCGCTCATACAATGGCAAATCATCGTCATCAGCTTCAAGCAACACACGATGATTGAAGGAAAGCCAGCTTATGTCGCGGTTAAAATATCTATATTGTTTTTCCATAATGCCATGAATCAAGGTTGAGTCAAAAATACTATCTTTGTCCGACAAAACCAAAGAAAAAATGACAAGAATCGGATTATTATCGGACACTCACGGCTACTGGGACGAACGTTACCTGAAATATTTTGATCCGTGCGACCAGATATGGCATGCCGGCGATATCGGTTCGATGGAAGTAGCAGAACGACTCGCAGCCTTCCGCCCCCTGAAAGCAGTATATGGAAATATAGACGGACAAGACATGAGGCACACGTTTCCTGAAACAGCACGCTTCACTGTCGACGGAGCAGATGTACTGATGAAACATATAGGAGGATATCCCGGTAAATATGATCCTTCTATCCGCTCTGTCCTTTTTGCCAATCCTCCCAAGCTTTTTATAAGCGGTCATTCACATATTCTGAAGGTGAAATATGACCAGACACTCGGATTACTGCACATAAATCCCGGAGCAGCAGGAATATACGGATTCCATACGGTCCGTACTTTAGTACGTTTCAGCATCGACAACGGAAACTTTTCCGACCTGGAAGTAATAGAATTAAACAAGTAATTGTTTGCCTGATTAAAAAAACTTTCCGAAATTTGTAACCGATTTTAAGCAACATCTTATATGAAAACTTATTTAGTAACAGGAGCAGCCGGATTTATCGGCGCCAATTATATAAAGTATATCTTAGCAAAACACGAAGACATTAAGGTTGTTATACTTGACGCTTTGACTTATGCCGGAAATCTAGGTACTATTGCCAAAGATGTAGACAACGAACGTTGCTTTTTCATAAAAGGCAACATATGCGACCGTGAGCTTGCCGACCGACTTTTTTCAGAATATAAATTCGATTATATCGTAAATTTCGCTGCCGAAAGCCACGTAGACCGCAGTATCAAAGATCCGTTTACCTTTGCACGTACCAACGTAATGGGCACACTGAGTCTGCTTCAGGCTGCAAAGGTGTACTGGGAAAGCCTGCCTGAAAAATATGAAGGCAAACGCTTCTACCATATCTCTACCGATGAGGTGTACGGTGCACTGGAAATGACGCACCCCGAAGGTGTGAAGCCTCCGTTCACTACAACGGCTTCTTCGTCTGAACATCATCTGGCTTATGGTACGGAATTCTTCTATGAAGATACGAAGTATAATCCGCACAGTCCGTATTCGGCTTCGAAAGCCAGCAGCGACCACTTTGTACGTGCTTTCCACGATACATACGGCATGCCGACCATTGTTACAAACTGCTCGAACAACTACGGTCCGTATCAGTTCCCTGAAAAGCTGATTCCACTGTTTATTAATAATATCCGTCACCGCAAGCCACTGCCTGTATACGGCAAGGGTGAGAATGTACGCGACTGGCTGTATGTAGTAGATCACGCACGTGCCATCGACGTAATTTTCCATAACGGAAAGATTGCAGAAACGTATAATATCGGTGGTTTCAATGAATGGAAGAATATCGATATCATCAAAGTAGTTATCAATACAGTAGACCGTCTGTTGGGCAGAAAGGAAGGCGAAGATATGGATTTGATCACATACGTAACCGACCGTCTGGGACACGACATGCGTTATGCTATCGACTCTACCAAACTACAGAAAGAACTGGGTTGGGAACCAAGCCTGCAATTTGAAGAAGGTATTGAAAAAACCGTACGCTGGTATCTGGATAATCAGGAATGGATGGACAATGTGACTAGCGGAGATTATCAGAAGTATTACGAGAGCATGTATAAAGACAGATAAATCTGTAAGTTACAATCAGAATACAAAAACCAGCATGCAAAATCATATAGTTATCATGGCAGGCGGCATAGGAAGCCGTTTCTGGCCCATGAGCACATCCGAATATTCCAAACAGTTTATCGACGTAATGGGGGTTGGAAAATCGTTGATTCAGCTCACGGTGGAGCGTTTCAAGGATATCTGCCCGAAAGAGAATTTCTGGGTGGTGACATCGGAAAAGTATGTCGACATAGTAAAGGAACAGTTGCCGCAGATTCCGGCTCAGCATATTCTGGCGGAACCGGAAGCAAGGAATACGGCGCCGTGTATCGCGTATGCGTGCTGGAAGATCCGAAAGGAGTTTCCGCAGGCGAACATCGTGGTGACGCCTTCGGATGCGCTGGTGATTGATACGGCGGAGTTTGCGCGCTGCATTGCCGTGGCGCTGGAGAAGACGGCGGACTCGCAGGCTATCGTGACCTTGGGGATGAAGCCTACCCGACCGGAAACGGGCTACGGGTATATTGCTGCTCAGGGGGAAGCGGACGCAAAGGGTATCTGCGAGGTGGAAGCGTTTAAGGAGAAACCGGATGTGGAAACGGCAAAGGGGTATCTGGCTGCGGGGAATTATTTCTGGAACGCGGGGATTTTTGTGTGGAACGCGGACACGATTACGAATGCCATACGCAGGTATGCGCCGCAGATTGCGGGAGTGATGGACGAGCTGGAGCCTGCCTTGTTTACGGACAAAGAGGCGGAGGAGCTGAAGCGGCTCTTCCCTACTTGCGAGAAGATTTCCATCGACTATGCGGTGATGGAGAAAGCGGAGGATATCTTTGTGCTGCCGGCGGAGTTCGGATGGAGTGACCTGGGTAGCTGGGGTTCGCTGCGCACCTTGCTGCCGCAGGATGAAGCGGGCAATGCCAAGGTAGGCGGCCGGGTGGATATGTACAACTGCCGGAACTGTGTGGTGCATGCGGCAGAAGAAAAGCGGGTGGTACTGGAAGGACTCGACGGTTACATTGTAGCGGAAAAGAACGGACAGCTGCTGGTGTGTCGCCTGAGCGAGGAGCAGCGCATCAAGGAGTTTGCTCATTGAAATGCACAAAATCGTCTATTTATTTGTTTTGACAGAGCATAAAGGCGGACTTAGCAGAACGATTTAAAGCAATGCTATGTCGCTGAAACAAGCCATATTTCTAACTATCATAAACAAATTTATAGAATAAGGATTTGCCAGATTACAATTCTGATGGTATATGTAATGGGATAGATGACCGTCTATCCCATTTTTTATTTAAAAACAATAGTACCAGAGGATTTCTTCTTTCTGTACTTGCATAATGAATACGTACGCAAAAACAAGCTGATGCATGACAATAAAATCGGAATAAGCCTCCCGAATGAATATAATAGACTGCCTTTCAGAATCAATGAGAGAATTCTGATGTTTTTATGCAGCATCCTGGCATTTATATTCGTAATGTCCATTTTTAATATCAGGAAATGATTGCTTTTTTGTATATTTTTAGCTTGATACTTTATGGCGTAATTGCTTTCTTTGCAGAAACATACTAAATGTAAACGTGATGAAACCAATCTACAGGGACCTCAGCCAGTTCCGCGTTCTGTATAACAAAACCGGACTTATCTGTAACGGACCAAAACTGTATTACAAAAACAGGACGTATGGCAGCAGTGGAACGGCTTTCTATTTCAAAGGATTCTCACATGGATTGAGACTGACTTTTCCTGGCAGAAATGATGTGGTTGATCTGCTGAACAGGGATTTTCCGAACAAAAAGTATCTCCGGGGACACATCATCAATTCGGAACTTGACGGCAGCCTGAATAATGAAAATCTGGTTCCGCTGACATTCAGGGCCAACAGGCAACATGCAACCATCGAAAACTGGCTCAAAACTATAATCAGAAACCGGAACAGGATGACTGAAAATACGAATGATCTGATTATAGGATACGAGGTTAATGTGCTACAGAACAGAGACGGTATACCTGTCTCTATAAGGATATGCATCGAACTGTTTTATATGGATCAGTGGGGATTGCTGATAAAGCATGACAGAACGACTCAGGGAATATATGGGGAAACCTTGCTTAACAAAAACTGGAATATAAAACTGCCGTACAAAAAACGGATTGTATTCTGACTGAAAAATACACGGTTTATGGGATTATTTGAAAAAAAACAGAAATATGCGTTCTCGGATATACTGAAAGGATTGCAGTATGCCATCAACAGTGCACAGGATATGCTACAGGCACAGCAGATGCAGGGGCTTATGAAATTCTGGAACAACAGCGACGGAAGTCCGGTTTCGCAGAAGGTAAAAGTGGGAGACCGGGAACTTGACGTGCCGCTGATGTCGCTGGTTCCGCACAGTCACCTGGGCATAGAGGATGTGGAAATCAAGTTCAAGGCGAAAATAGGAGACATCGGAACTCAGGCCATGAACGACAGGCTGCAAAACGGACAGAACCTGACACACGCGGAAATGCAGATGGAGATGGAGGGAATCAGGGCTACCGACAATGACGTGATGGAAATTACAATCCGATTTAAGGCGAAAGATACGCCGGAAGGTGTGGCACGCCTGACAAACGAATATAACAAACTGATTTAAGAATTCTTTTAAAGCGTAAAGGTTATGGCAGAAGAAAAAAAAATCAAAATGAACTTTGGGGGTACCGACATTGAAGCTACAATAGACAAGGACGGACGTATCGTCATGCCTCAGGAGGTGCAGGACATCATGGCTGCGGGAATGGCTGTGATGCAGAAGGCTAACCTGCCTGAAGAAAATGCCGGAGATAATACTGTAGATGCAGGTGAAAAAAACGACAAGAAGTTGTTGGGTGATACGGTAACAGACAGTTTCAAAGGCCTGCCTATGCGCGACCTGATAGGCGGTCCGCTGATTGCCGCTGCCGAAGCTCAGGAGAAACTGGCTTCTACCGCATGGGACTATTACCAGCGTATAGCATACGAAACGGACGAGAACGGTAACCCTACGAACAAAACACGCACGCTGGATTTCGAACTGGAAAGACCGATTGTGCAGGATGGCGTAGTGGGAGAAACTGCCAAACAGACGGTTAAGGCTCCATTCATCGGACTGGTACCGATACCTTCGCTGCTGATCGACCGGGTGGACGTTGACTTCCAGATGGAGGTGACTGATACCAACTCGGTGAAAAATACGACGGAAACGGAGGCTTCGACAAACATTTCATCGAAATGGTTCGGAGTGAACGTTCAGGTGGCAGGAAAGGTGTCGTCGTCGAGGGAAAACACACGCAGTACCGACCAGACGGCAAAATATCAGGTACACGTCACTGCCAGCCAGCAGGCGCCTACCGAAGGGCTGTCGAAACTGATGGATATCATGGCCTCTTGCGTGGAACCGGTTCCGACAAAGGAGTCCTGACGGAATAATACGGGCTGCCGGCCTGATGCGATGCATGATACGACAGCCAGACAACAAGTGAAGGAAACTTTCTGAAACCGCCACGATACTCTACACGGAGGGTATCGTGGCGGTTTTTTTGTCCGGGATTGACGGTATGGTTTTTATTTGCTTACTTTGTAGGTATCAACTGCCAGTAGCCATCAGGGAGTTTTCCATGCATAGCGGAACAAGCATTGTATAGAACATTAAAAAAGACCGAAACATGACGATAAACGACAATAATGTAAGTAGCCCTATATTATATATAGCCTTACTCGGAGAAAGAGATTCTATCAAGTTTACCAATATTCCACAGGAATCTATACAGCATCCGATGTTAGGGTATATCGGATGTCTGCCTCAAAGCATGGCGCAGTTTATCTATGGCATAGAATATTACCAGCTGAGCAAATATTATGGCCTGATATCAGGATACAGACTGATTATGGTCTATCCGGATATTACAGCAGAAGCTATAAAATCATTGCTCGATTTGCCCAAACAGCCGCATGTGATACTGCTATGTACCGAAGAAGAACGTATCATCGAAACTTACACCAACCTGTTAAAAGACTACCTGAACGAGGATTTTGTCTGCCTTACTTCGGACGAAGCGGATAATGTATGCAAGTTTCCATGTACTACTCTAACCAGACTGAGTGATATCTGGAAATGGTTTTACGACTACGCAAACAAAAACTATGAAATAGACAAAAGCAGACTGCCTTTCTCGGTTCCTTGTCTTGATAAAAGTGTTTACGACACGGGAGATGTATTCTCGCCGACAAGAACAAACACTCAAACGATCAATTCGATACTGGGAAACTGGGATTACTCTCTTCCGCTGACAAAAGATGAAATACTGAAAAGGAGACTGGAATCATCGGAAGCAGCTCTGAACAATACGACGGGATTCGAAAGACAGAATCTACTAATAGAACAGATAACAAAAATAAGGTTGATCGAAAATATAGCAGCTGACTTAACGAAAGACATCAAATTTCAGGAAGAACACTACCGGGCGCCCCTGATTCTGGCAGCACCTTACACAAGTATTGAAATGCGTAAACTTCCTGAAAAGGATCTGCTGCCGGAAGAAGAAAAAATGGCACAGAATCTTGAAAAAATAATGGGTTATCATCAAACTCATAATTATACTGTAGCTTATGATGTAACAAATTTGCCCGAAGAATTATATCCTGCCATGAAGTATGTGCTTAATAATTTTCTCATCCCCCGAAGCACATTCTTCGATTTTGTGGCTCAACTGCACTGCTCAATAAGATTCTCACCTTATCTGCGACTCCCGATTATGGGAAAGAATATCAACTCCGAACTTTCATTCGTAGGGATAAAACATATCGAAAGGCTGGCTACATCGCCAAACAAAAACAAAAACATACGAAAAGTGATGGAAAAAATCGGGAAAAAAATGACCGATGAAATGCTCTCGCCAGAAGCTGTTGAAATGTTGCAAGAGTACAGCTCACAAATTGTAGCCATGACTGACCTTCCTATAGAATGGATGATGATAGACGGTGTACCGCTGGGATTCACACACGGGGTGTGCAGGCTGCCTGAAACACCGGTTACAAGCTTGCTGGCACAATATATGGAAGCAAAATTCAGACCGTATGTCATACCGGAGGATATCCTGCAAAAAACGCTTGTCGTATTCGGAAATGAAGACCCGGAGTTTGTGATGGCACAATCACCTGTCAGGGAACTGGCTAAAACCTTGGGATTTCAGATAAAAACGTGCCTGGATAAAGCCAGCTTCTTCGAAGCCGTAAAGGAAACCGGACCGGAACTATTGATAATCGATACGCACGGAGGGGTAGATGAAACAACACACAACTCATTTATCATGATGGGAAACGATATCGTAACCGGGGATGATGTGGTAAACAGCGGAATAGGCCCGCAACTGGTGTTCCTCTCTGCATGTAACACGTTTACCACTTACAATACCATAAATACAATAGCAAACGCTTTTTTCCAGATTGGAGCCAACGCTGTCACGACTTCGTATATGCCTCTGCACGTACTGCCTGCAACCGTATTATATATCCGGCTGCTACGTAACCTGAACGAAGCCGCTCACAAGAATATACATTTAAACTGGCTGTCATTCATATCGCATCTGATGAGAACATCTTATATACATGCTCCCATCGGGAAAAAAGAAAATCTAAATTTAAAGAAAGAAACACTGGATACACTCAGCGAACTGGCTGTGCAATCTATGTTTTTCGACAAAAGAAGGGAGGTATATGAAAAACTGAATGATAAAAAATTTACAAAAAACCTGAACTGTAACTATGAATATGTTATTCCTCACTATCTGATGTATTCTACACTGGGACGGGCCGACCTGATCTTTTTCCAATCAAGTCTGGACGATATCATGCCGGAGTTTCCACAGTGAGCTTTGTATAAAAAATGTTATAGAGAATGAGATTTTGTTCCTAAAAAACTCTCTATTTAAAATTAAT
>OHKQ01001023.1_pt1 | contig 10279 bp, 5 predicted proteins | sample 1568891 | NCBI WGS metagenome assembly OHKQ01 (sample SAMEA3879596, study PRJEB24766) | human gut metagenome | biome: human-associated habitat; feature: feces | place: USA | collected 1985/1987 | reverse complement strand
GGGGACTGAACGGATATCACCGGAAATGCTGAACGGGTATCCGCCGGAATATGCATTAGCCCGTCTTAAATACGAAGGAAAACACTTAGGAAGACCTATAGGCAGCAAAAACAAATCACATAAGTTAGAAGGAATGCAACTAACTATTAAAGGACTAATAGAAAATGGAATGTCAAAGACTCAAATAGCACAAAAAACAGGGGTTAGCAGAAGTACATTATACCTATTTCTCAAATCTTTTTGACTAAAAAAAAGGGAGATTGCAATCGGACATTTTTTGGTATAGATACATATATCCTAAAAGTTTAACATGCTTTAATCAAGAAAAACTAGTCGCCCCAGAAATCTCCATTGGTGGTAACTTTGTGTATGATATAAATGGTGAATTTTATCATACGACCAAAGTTTATGGTTATATCAAGAAGCATAATACTCCTTACTCATATCATTTCTTATTAGCGCTTATGAATTCGACTTTATTTTGGTTTTTCTTAAAGCATACAGGCTCTGTTTTGAGAGGAGGATATTATACATTTAAAACTAATTATATTATGCCTTTTCCCATTCCTAAATTTCAAGACATACCCCAAGATAGAATCATAGAAATAGAAAAATTATCTAAGAAGATTATAGAACTTTCAAAAGGAAACAATGTAAAATCAACAAAAATACTTACTATCAAGATTGATTCTTTGATAGCAAGTATTTATGGGTTAACACAGAATGAAATCAATGAGTTATGCTGATTTTTTAAGTTCTATAAATAAAGTCTATATCATTATCATCTAACCCAAATAACAGCCCTATGAATCGATCACTTGTTTTATCATTTTGATTTAAAGAAGAAAGTTTTTCCATTTCCGACTTATTTATGAGTGGTAATGGAAAATCTTTTAAATAAGTTGGTTTATACCTAAAATATCCATTAGCTAAAACAGTGCCAGTGTGTTTTAAATACCACCAAAGTATCTGGGAGTTCATGATATTCAACATTGCTCTATAATTAAATTCTGAATTGTCTTTAATAATATATCCATATACTGTAGTCGTATGATAAAATTCACCATTTATATCATACACAAAATTGCCTCCCATTGATATTTCAGGTGAAAGTAGCTTGGGGATTGCACCATATACTATTCCTTGTTGTCTACCAAATTGGAACCAGATTTCGTCTATATCAAATCTCCCTTTTTCTCGTCCACGCAATATTTGCTCACATTCTTTAAGATAAGCATAGCCCTTTGGAAATAAGCTTTGTAACTCACATTCTGAATATAATATAGCTTTTTCGTTTTCTATTTTATATGGGAATATAACAAAACGTTCTCGTGGCAATTGTTTAAAACGATGAACATCTTCACCTTTGAGTAAAGGCTTTACTAATCCCTGCTCTATTTCAACTACTCTATTTACTTGCTTTGAAAATCCTTTTACTGTATTATTCAATACTTCACAATTATAAAGAAAATAAACGTCATCTTTACTTGTTGCTATTCCTTGATAGATTTTTTCAAAAACGTCTGATAGACGCAATGGCAATTTATTAAGCTTTTCCAATATTTTAGCTACAGCATCTTCAGCAAACACCCAAGTATTACTGCCTAACGCCAAAACATTTACATTAGAAAAAGAATCAGTATTCAAATGTAACAAAAACTCATTGGGATGATTATATAATCCATTCTCCATATACTTAACATATCGCACTAAGGAAGTCCCTTTTTGAAAATATTGAATTCCAACATATGTTGATACTTCGAATATAGGATAAGCACCAAAATCTACTACTCTAGATAATCTCAATTCAGATTTATCTTCACAATTCTGCGTAAGAATACTTCTAAGACCCTTCCCAAAAGCTGCATTAGTCCATTTTATAGGCATCAATAATGCGACAGATCCACCTATCGTTAATATCATTCTTGACAATTCTACGAAAGCTACATAAATATCAAAGGAACCTATAGTACTTTTGTATTTTCCTGACAATGAAAGATAATCAGCAAATTTACTATCATTGGCTCTTATTTCTTGTATCCGCATATAAGGGGGATTGCCTATTATTAAATCAAATCCAATAAAATTACCATCATCGTCCAATACTTCCGGAAACTCTATACGCCATTCAAAAGCACCTAAATAAATCTTATTGGAATTGATTTCCTCAAAATAACTTTCAAGTTCGGCTATTTCCTTTTTAACTGCATCCACTCGTTTCTGCCAATCCTTTTGTTCTTTTTTACTCATTTCAAACAGCTGTGGTGCAAGCAAATTCACCAGTTCTGCCCTACGCTTATTTAATTTGAGTTTTTTAGGGTCTTTTGCGCCGATTTCAGTGGTAAGTTTAGATTTAATTTCAGCTATCATTGAATCCAACTCCCACTTTTCAGCTTTATCTTGAGCATTCTTATACTTGCTAACAGCATTTCTATACTGGCTAATAGAAATACCAGTTTCTTTTAATACGGACTTAATACTATCCGTTAAATCAAAACGATGCAAAAGAGAGTTTCCGCATTTGATATTTATATCAATATTGGGTAAGGTTTCCAGTTGTTTATAATCACTTTCCGCCGTATAGTAAGCATTTTTAAGCAATTCAATCCATAAACGCAACCTACATATTTTCACAGAGTTTGGATTAATATCCACGCCAAATAAACAATTTTCAATAATTGTCTTTTTTTCCTTGAACAGTGTTTCTTGAATGCGTCGGCTTTCCTCATTCAATGGATTATACGAAAACAAATTGTTGTCCGCATCCGTTACAATCAGTTCATCGTTTTCAATAGAAAATGTATAATCTGACTTTTTAATACGTTTACCTTCGGAATCCACTAAAATTCCTAGTTCATATTTCAAACGTATTAGCTCATTTAAAGCGGATACTAGGAAGTGTCCTGAACCCACAGCCGGATCACAAATTGTAATACTATCTATAAGTTGATTAGCTTGTGCTATATCATCTATCTTATTATATAAATCTGTAACAGACGTACAATTCCAGTTATAAAAATTATTGAATTTAGTCAAGACAGAATTAGCAACAGCTTCACGGCACATATACATTGTGATAAATCCGGGGGTAAACACCGAACCATCTTTATGTCCATTGATTTTTTCAAATATAAGCCCTAGAACAGAAGCATTAATCAAAGTTTTGGCTTCTTCTTGCACTTCCTCACTTCCCTCGCTTGCAAAATTATATGCATCCAAAAAAGCAAATAAATAATTCAAAGTCGGAAGGCTATTGAACTGTTGTTTTCCCTTACGATTAATCAATACACTATTAGTAAATAGTGGTAATTCAAACCGCTGAGATAAACTATTTATCTTTATTGTATTACTTTCTAATTCAGTAACCTCAAAGAGTGAGCTATTCAAATAAGGGACATACTCGAAATCTTTCAATACGGACGCCGTCCTTTGATGAACACTTCGCGCTAAAACTTGAAAGAATAAAGTGTTTAAATCATCAAAATCACGTATTTTCTGTATAGAAAGAAATTTGTAACATTGCTCTCCATTGTGGTATTTCAACATTTGAGCTTCCAGTAATTTCAAGAATAAGATTCGATTAATCCAAGTGATGCATAACTCCATAGCCACATTGAACAAGCGTTCTTCTTGTGTGCTTCCATAAATTGCAATATTTGGAACTTTTCGCAAGCAATCTTCTGCATCAAGTTGGTTGATTGTATTCTCCAACAAAGAAGCTTCATTACGCCGTCCAACGGCTTTACGTACAATGACAATCTTATTGTTTTCCTTTTTCTCTTCAATACCTAGAATATGCAACAACTCTGCATAAAACTTCTTATTCAAAGAGTTACTGTCATTCTGAAAAGGTAGTTTCAGCAAATGCACATCACTGAATACCTTATACAATTCGATAAGTTTTTTGGGAGCTGTATCCTCATCTAAATATTTAGCGTAAGAGCGGATGTCAAAATAGGTATAGTCAAGACTATCTGCAACTTCTTCAATAAATAAAGAAGCTATCTCAGAATAAAAGAAGTCTGTTTTATGACTTGTTTTTCTGCCGTCCTCAAAATCCTGGAACTCTTTTTTCAGTTTCTTATTTTGATAGAATTTTTGTTCAAACTCTTGGGCATCAAATATAAAATATTCATATACATTGGTCGCTATCAGATATTTAATATCTGTATTTTTCTTGGTTATCCTTTCCCTTAAATAATAAAGTAAAAGTTCCTGAAGAGCTTTTCTATTCAAGTTACCAACAGAAATCATTTCATTTTTGTTAGTTGTACTTTTTACCTCAATTAATAAACCAATATTCGACTTACTTGTTTTATCCAATCGTACAGCTAAGTCTATATCCTCTTCTGGAGCCATATAATATGGTTTATAAAAAGTATCACTTAGAAAATTTCTCAGGTGTTCCTTTTGAGTTTCTTCTCTCTGACCATCTGTTACAGTAAACAATAATGTCCGAAGAACATCTTTAAAATGATTAAAGTCTTCTGTTTCTATTGCCACTTGTCTGTATGCTTTATTCAGTACCTGATTAGGTTTTAATTGTCCCATAACATCCTTTTTATAAACTATAAACAAAAGTAATCTAATTTGTTGATATATATTGCATAACAGGTAAAAAAAGGAAATACAATTCTATCTACAATATTACAGATTATACTTCTTGATATCAACATTCAATAATTAACCACTCATATTCATAAATACGCAAATAAGTACGTATTTTTGCAATATAACAAAGGAAGGTTTATGAAAACAACCAGTTACACAGATTTAAAAGCCAACTTGAAAAGCTATATTGATGCGGTCATTGATAATTATGATACCGTAGTTGTCAATCATGGGATGGCAAAGGAGTAGTAATGATTTCTTTGGATGAATACAATTCTCTAAAGGAAACGGAGTACCTCATGTCATCACCCGATACAATGAAAGCAATTCATAAAGGCGAAGAGGATATTAAGAACGGGAACTCTATATCCCAAAATGAAGGTGAAAGCATAGAAGATTTCTTAAAACGGGCATGTACAGAATAACATTATCAGAACAGGCACGAAAAGAACACCTATACTTTACCAAAGTGAGAACAAAGCTATAATTTACTCACCTATTCACATCCCCACACAAAAACAACAAAATCCACCTACATAAACTCACAAACCGACTACCACATTCTACGTTTCCCGAAGCAGAACCATACGTTTCCCATACGGGAAACGTACAGCTCGGCCTTGAGAAACGTAGGTTTCGCACCAGGGAAACATAAAAATCACCTTTACACCTTTCCATTTACATCTCTAAGTTTTACTGAATTGTAATTGAAATAGTTTTTTTGCCTGACATAAAGACAAAAATTTCCTTCTATTTGCATAACGAAAGAAAAATTACCATCTTTGTAAAAAGCAAAAACACAACACACGTACGTTCCCATGAAAAGTATATACATTTTAGACGATCATCCTATCATTACCGAAGGGATTACACAATTGCTGGCAAACAACCAGCAATACCAAATAACTGCCGGACATCATTATTCTGAATTATATAATTACCTGAACGATCATACTCCCGACCTGCTAATTATAGATTATGAGATTCAGGATAAAACAGCCCTGGATGTCATAACCTACCTGCAAAAGAAAGGTATGAATATTCCTCAACTCATCTATACCATGCATACAGAGTTTTGGATTATCAAACTGCTGATCAAAGCGGAAGTAGCAGGTATCGTGACCAAAAATGATAAAATAGAAGAAATAGAAAAGGCCATACACAATATCTTGCACGAGGGAAATAAATATTATTCACCTACTGCGCTAAACGTCGTACTGTCTATCATGGGCGACCATTCTACGGAAAAGTCCATTACTTATACACCAAGCCCGCGTGAAAACGAAATCATTCAGATGCTGTCATGTGGCCTTACTTCCGATGAGATTGCCCACAAACTTAATCTCAGCAAAAATACTATTGATACGATGAGAAAGAACATCTTGCTAAAAAGTGGGGCTACCAACGTATCACATCTTATGCGAATTGCTTTTTTAAAAGGTTGGATTACAGAATGAAAAAGATTCTTTTTTTCCTATTTCTCAGTCTGAGTGCGTTTCTGAATGCCAATGAGAAAAATAACAAACTGGCTGATTTGCTGCATTCATTCGGCAATAACGGTGAGTATGCACAGATGGATTCAGTGTACAATCTTATTATTCATGAAGACCATTACAGGCAGGATAAGCTCTATGCGCTGAATATTACCCTGGACTATGCCCGATTTCTCAACCAGAAGGGAGACAGTGAGAGGGCAAATACGCTACTGACCCAAATCCGGGAAAACGCAATGGCACTGGAAAAGTTTCCAGAAAATACCATAGCACACCAGCTCCAGGAAATTGCGGCAATTGCTACGTATGAAATTGCCTACGGGCAATGGCAGAACAACCAGTTGACGGCTGCAAGAGAAACGGCTGAAGAGGCTGTCAGTCAACTGGAACAGGTAAAAGATTCTGTGAACTTAGCAGAGGCCTACAATCTTTCAGGAGTCATACACCGCAGATTGTTCATGCTCGACAATGCCATTTCACTTTATCAGAAGGCGCTCGCCATTACTGAGGACTTGCAGAATTACAACCTGGCAGCCATTATCGTATCCAACATTTCCATTCTGTACAATGAAACGGGCAAGAACAATGAAGCCATACAGATTTCTCGTAAAATGTTTGCTTATCCACAAACCGACACACTTACCATCGACTATCGCATCGGGGAAGTAAACAGACTGTGTAACCATGCCATTTTGTTAGCTAACAACCAGCAGCCTGTCCAGGCAATGGATACGCTAAAACTGGCCATACAGAAACTCCGTCCGGAAATGCCCGACGGCCTCAAGCTATTGGCTTACACGCAATATGCCAGAGTATCGAGAGATGCAGGAAAGCCCCGGCAGGCATTGCAATACTACCAGAAAGCCATGAGTTATAAAAGTACGACACACAATAAGGCTAATATTGCGAATTTAGAGTACTTATATGGTTACATGTTATTCCATGATACGGACTCCTTGCTTCAGGCACGTAACTATGTCATGAAGGCGGCCGAGTTTGCCCGAAAGAATCCTTCTGGTCTGTTACCCAAAATTCTGCTTACACTTGCAGAAATAGAAGCCAAAAGGAACAACGGACAGCTATCCTATCAGCTCACTTTAGAGGCATATCAAGCCAACGAGAAATTGAACGACCAATATTTTCAGAACCGTCTGTCTGGATTTGAAGCAGAATTGGATCTCAAGGAAAAAGACTTACAGATTGCAAGCCTCAACGGAAAACGTGCCGAAGAAAAAGCAGCTTACCTGATACGTACTTATAGCATTGGAGGAGCGCTTATCTTAGTTGTACTGTTGCTCATCATTCTGACAATAAGCATGCATAAACGAAAGATTGCATTTAATCTGAAACAGCTGAAACTGGAAAAAGAAATCAAAGACAAGGAAATGCAAAGACAACTGCTGCTTACTGACATGCACAAGAAGATGACCGAACGGTATATCTGTGGACTGGAAGATAGTAACAACCGTATCTCCAAGGAACTACACGACGGAGTATGTAACGACTTATTGGCTATAGAGATGGAAATGGAACAGTCTGATGCCCCGTCATTAACAGTTCAGCTAAAACAGGTTAGAGAAGAGCTACGCAATCTCTCACATCAGCTGGCAACTCCTGCTTTCAGCAACTTTAGCCTATATCAGGTCTTGACTCTTTATACCGATAAACTGAAGTCTCTGAAAAGTCCGCAAATTCAGTGCTACATTGAAGAGAATATACAACAAATAGCTTTCCCGGCCGATCATACTCAAGAGGTTTACCGTATTCTTCAGGAAGCTATTTCCAATATGCTTAAACATGCAAACGCTCAAAATGCTTTTATCACAGCCAGCTATGAGAAGGGACAAGTAAACATCATTATCGAAGATGACGGCAAAGGATTTTCTACCGACAACCTTTCCAGCAATATTCTTCATGCAGGACTAGGACTAAAGAGCATAAAAGAACGTTGCGACAAACTGCAAGGAGACTGCGACATTACATCGAAAGAAGGTCAGGGAACTATCATACATTTCTGGTTTCCGGCATAAAATCATTTTTATATACAAAAAAAGAATCCGTATTACAATTTCCCCAATATTGTAATACGAATTCTTTATTCTGGTGACTCTAATATCATTTATTATTTTACCAGCCTGTCTGCTTCTTAAAGCATTATTTCCCATTGTTCTTCACTTTCTACTAAATAGAAAGAATTTCATGTTAATTCCCCGTCTGGCAGGCTGCCATTAAAGTCACTCTTGCATAAACCCTACATTCCATTATAACGTATAACACATTAAATAAATACAAGGACTTAGCAGTTTTTCATAGCTTTGAGTCTCCTATTATTCACAAATGTTATTCTCTCAAAACTTATTTTTGGCAAAAATACATGATAAAACCTAAAAAAACATTCCCATAAATAACCGTTCTTATACTCCCATTTATTGGATATAAATAAAAAGCCCCATCAGCATATCTAAGCTGACAGGGCCATATCACAAACGAAAACGACAGATTATTAACGCACTGGGCGGCGGATACTAAGCCCCTATACCCTTATCTCTATAATAAGCAACCCCTTTCTCAACACTCAGGCAGAGTAGAGAGAAAGGGGGTTATTTTTTCATCAAAAGAGAATATTACTTATTCATACACAAAACGGTATTCATCATTGTAATAAGACGTAGACTCTGAAACACGATTTCCATGTTCATCCTCCTGGTATGAATACAAAGTACACTTGCCAGTAATTACATCCAGATAATTATCTTCCGTAAAGCTATATGCAAAAGGAGCCCATGTATCTTCATGTTTCACTTCCGGTTCTCCCGGTTCCGGCATATTATATCCCCAGTCCACAACATCTTTCGTTACCAGATTCTTACTACCTTTACCCATCATACGCAACATATAAAGCATGGACACCATGTCATCATATTCATAAGTATGACTGCCGAACAACGGACGAACCACTACATTAAAATCAAAGTAAGGCGTTACATTCGGATATTCAGTATATGCATAACTCATATAGCTTTCATCCGAAAATTCTCCCTCCGTCGACATCAGATTGCCATTCTGCCAGTTCAATTGCAGAATAGACCTATCCGAAGCACGTCCCATCCTGCCAGAAGATACTCCCGGATCGATTGCCACATTTCCATCTTCCTCATCCCCATCTTCATGGTCACCTGGATAATAGTCATAATCTTCTTGTATCTGCTGAAGATAACCGTCGGAATAAATAAACATCCACAATGTATGCTGCTCAGAAGAAGATTCCTTTTTCTTATACAACTGTGATACATAACCCTCTGAGTTCAATGTAACCACATACGATTCATCCGATTCATATCCGGAAAGTGTTTTCCGGTCAATCCACATCTGGTTTTCCTGATAGGTGAACTGATAGATTCTCTCTGTGAAATATCCCTGCGCATCGCCTTGGTAACTAATGGTTTTCAAGGCTGCCAGCTTTCCGTTCTCATTATAAGTGAGTTCCCCAATAGACTTAGTATAGCTGTCCGAATACAAGCTGCTTGAATTTGTAATCTCATAACGAACCAGACGCTTTTCTTTCGGGGCAGGAGTTTCCCCTGCTTCTGTAGTAGCTTTCTGCTCTACGGTAATGGTTATCACATCGTTACCACAACGAATTTCGATGGTAGCCTTCCGGTCCTTTCCGGTCAGGTTCTCTATCAATGTCAAGGTCAAGGTATATTCACCAGGACCTCCGCTATAGGCACTCAATTCCAGCCATTCCACTTTTCCCGAAGCAGCCTTGGTTGAAGCTTCTGTCGCAACTTCTGTTACTGTGGCTGTCCAGTCAGACAAAGCTGTAAAACTGATTCCACCCTGATTCGTTACCTCATCGGCATAAACCACCTGAGTAGTTTGTGTGCCTTCTTTCAAAGTCAGATTTGTGGGAGTCTCATCCTTTTCACTACATCCTGAAACCAAGATTACTCCCCACAGACAAACAACTGACAATAAAAAACTTAACTTGTTTTTCATAATTCTCATTTTTGAATGTTTTCTTTTACAAAGAAAAGTTTTTCATTTAAGGTATACATCACCGGAAACCGTGAATTCCTCCCTCGCAAACCACAAATTTGCCTTATCCATTCTTCCAAACTCCAGGACAAATTCTCTGTTTCACACTGTGAAATACAAAAACCACAGTGTGGGAT
>OHKQ01001019.1_pt1 | contig 10321 bp, 8 predicted proteins | sample 1568891 | NCBI WGS metagenome assembly OHKQ01 (sample SAMEA3879596, study PRJEB24766) | human gut metagenome | biome: human-associated habitat; feature: feces | place: USA | collected 1985/1987 | reverse complement strand
TTAACTCTGTGTTAAAACAAAGCTTTTGAGGATAGAAATCTTACTTTTTAAAGATGTTGATTTTCAGATGGTTTAGTCTAAAATTCGCTTCTCCGCCTCACGAATGGGCTTTTCGGGCGAAACCGGGATACTTGCTTTCTTGTCAACTATAAACGAGAGCTTACACTTCCGAAAACTGAATTAGATTCATGAGTAGAAGAAAGCTTACCACCAAATTTGAAGAAGAACCAACCGTTAGCCTTATTATACTGGAATAGATCTACATATTGCTTTGCCATAAAGATAATTGCAGGTCAATGTGTCTTAATCCTTATTATACTGGAATAGATCTACATTCCTATCGGAACAGCAGCTCATACAACAAAAGAGCGCGTCTTAATCCTTATTATACTGGAATAGATCTACATGAAATGATTGATGAGCTTATTAAAAGCCCAAAGTTGTCTTAATCCTTATTATACTGGAATAGATCTACATACGATTGGGGAGATGCGTCAGTTCTTAAATGAGAACGTCTTAATCCTTATTATACTGGAATAGATCTACATTGTAAGCAAAGAAGATGATAAAGCTAAGCTGATGTCTTAATCCTTATTATACTGGAATAGATCTACATACTCTGATTATTAGACTATTATATATTCTTAAATGTATTTGTCTGTGATCATAATAGGTTGTAAACCAGAATAGTAGATGCGAATCTAAGTCTTTTTTCGCAAATAATCGTTGGATATTTAGGGGTGGGCGAGTTTCGAAAACAACCCTAAAACTATGTTGCGTAAGTTGCTGATATATAGAACAATATTTCAAAGAGCGCATAACATATCAATCCTTTTTTCGCAAATGATTTGCTAATATACGTAAAAGCTATTATTTGCGCATCTCTTTTTACACTTATTTTTTCTTAATATAGAATAATCTTCATATTATCAGATGGCTAAGTTTTTTCTTTTTTTCGCAAAAGAATTTAGAAAAAAACTATTTCGAGTGAATGCGGGGAATCTTCAAGATGCCTATGAGAGGTTTTTGCAGCTAATATTTTACTACCAAAAGGTTTGATTTGTCTCCCAAAACAAAAGTGAACACTATCGTGTGGCAACTACGGGCGAATGGCTTTGCGTTTCTTTGAATGAGGCTCCTAAAATTATTGTGCAGATAATAAGGGTGTTACAACTTTTTCTGAGAAAACTGCTTTCCGGACCGTTTTTTTCTTTGCCGATAATTTGTAAATCTTCATCTTTGCAGTGTTGATCAACGAAACATGAATGAAACGTAGTAGTAACATTAGTAAAGAAGGAGAAAAATTATGCCTTTATTTTATAGAGCGAGACAATCGCAGTTGAAAACGAAAGAGGGAAAGAAACAGTGGCACCTCACTCTGGTGAAAGTTGGAAAAATGGTAACTTCACAACAGTTGGCCGAAGTAATAGCTGAAAAATCATCGTTGACACCGGGTGATGTTCATAATGTGATTCGTAACCTGATGACTGCCATGCGTAAAGAATTGTTGAATAGCCGTTCGGTACGTCTGGAGGGATTAGGCACTTTCACGATGAAAGCTTGTACACAAGGGAATGGGGTAGATCAAGAAGAGGAGGTGAATCCGAATCAGGTGAAGGCTCTTCGCTGCCTGTTTACCGCGGAATATACTCGTCCGGCAGCTATCGGTACTACCCGTGCTTTGCTTCAGGGAGTGGAATTCCAGAAAGCCAGTGCGATAGGGGGAGCAATTAATGGTGGATCGGGTAGTGGAGATGGAGATATTGTAGATGATCCGACAGCTTGATAAAGTTTATTGCAGATATAATAATTATTGGAAATGAAAGGAGGTATGAAGAATATGAAGAAAACGGGATGGAATATTATATTGAAGTTGATTATTGCTGTGGCAAGTGCTGTAGCCGGTGTAATCGGTGGGCAGGCTATGACATTATAAAACGGAATTAATAACCAAACAGAGTGAACTCCCGATAGCCATTAAAGGCTTTCGGGAGTTTTTCTTTTCCCCATGATCTTGTCTATAATCAGAGCGATGGCTCCATCACCGGTTACGTTACAAGCTGTACCGAAACTGTCCATAGCGATATAAAGGGCGATCATCAATGCCTGAGCCGATTCATCGAAACCGAGCATAGATTGGAGGATGCCTAAAGAAGCCATAATAGCACCTCCGGGAACACCGGGAGCAGCAATCATCGTAATGCCGAGCATGAAAATGAAACCCGCAAACAGGGAAAAATCGAAAGGCATGCCCTGCATCATCATTAAGGCTAAAGCGCAGGCCACAATCTTCAGGGTGCTTCCGGATAGATGAATGGTGGCGCAAAGCGGGATGACAAATCCGGCTATATCGGCTGATACACCGTTCTTCTTGGTCTGCTCGAGTGTAACAGGGATGGTGGCGGCTGATGACTGAGTACCTAAAGCGGTGAAATAAGCCGGTAGCATCCGTCCCAACAGGCGGAACGGGTTTTTACGGACGAACAATGCCGCAATGCAATATTGAAAAACCAGCAAGAAAATATGCAGTATAAAAATAACGCCGATAATCTTGATAAATACCATAAGGATGGAGAATACTTGTCCGGAGTGTGTCATGTTAAGGAAAATGCCAAAGATGTAAATGGGCAGTAACGGGAGGATGACTGCGCTTATCATACGTACGATAATCTCTTGAAAGTCTCGTGCTACGTTTTTCAAGGCGTCACTATGCAGGCTTGCCAACCCCAGGCCGAGGGTAAAGGCAAGGACCAGTGCCGTCATGACATTCATCAAGGGTGGAATGGCAACAGAAAAATAAGGGAGGATTCCTTGTGCTTCGCTCACTTCGTCGAGAGGTGCTCCGGGAGTAATGAGCGAAGGAAAAATGGCGGCCCCGGTAAAGTAGGACAGAAATCCGGAGAAAAGAGTGGCACCATATGCAATGAGTGCCGTCACGAGTAGCATTCGTCCGGCCCCTTTACCAATATCGGCTATGGCAATGGTGACCAGTCCGAGGATGATAAGTGGTATGGAGAAATTTAGAAACTCCCCAAAGATGGAGTTGAAGGTCACGAACAGCCGTACCAAAGGCGTCGGCAGGAAATTTCCGATAGCAATACCAAGTATAATAGCTATGATGATACGTGGCAAAAGTCCTATGTGTATTTTCTTCATTACGAGGTTTTAGAAGTTTGTTGCAAAAGTAATATTTTATTCTGAAACTATCCGAACAAATATTTTCGATATGTGTTATAAATAATAAGAAATAGAACAAAATATCAACTAATTTAGATACATATTACAATTATGGCAACTCAGAATAAAACAGATATAGGCCTGATTGGTTTAGCTGTGATGGGAGAAAATTTAGCTCTGAACATGGAAAGCAGAGGTTGGAGCGTATCGGTGTATAATCGTACGGTGCCGGGTGTGGAAGAAGGAGTGGTGGAACGTTTCATCAATGGAAGGGCTAAAGGCAAGCATATAGAGGGCTTCACGGATATAGAGGCTTTTGTAGAATCGATCGCTTTGCCTCGTAAGATAATGATGATGGTGCGTGCCGGTAGCCCCGTAGATGAGCTGATGGAGCAACTTTTCCCGTATCTTTCTCCGGGTGATATATTGATTGACGGTGGTAACTCAAATTATGAAGATACAAACCGCAGAGTGAAACTGGCAGAGTCGAAAGGCTTTCTGTTCGTCGGTGCCGGTGTGTCGGGTGGAGAAGAGGGAGCCTTGAATGGAGCTTCTATCATGCCGGGCGGTTCGGAAAAAGCATGGGAGGAGGTAAAGCCCATCTTGCAGAGCATTGCAGCCAAAGCTCCCGATGGCAGTCCGTGCTGTCAGTGGGTGGGGCCTGCCGGATCGGGACACTTTGTGAAGATGATCCATAACGGGATAGAGTATGGTGATATGCAGTTGATTGTTGAAGCTTATTGGGTGATGAAAGAACTGCTGGATATGACTAATGAAGAGATGGCATCTGTGTTCACCCGTTGGAATGAAGGTAAGTTGCGGAGTTATCTGATAGAAATCACAGGCAATATACTTCGTCATAAAGATAAGACAGGGACCTATCTGATTGATAAGATTCTGGATGCTGCCGGTCAGAAGGGGACAGGTAAATGGTCGGTGATCAACGCCATGGAATTAGGTATGCCATTAGGATTGATAGCTACGGCCGTTTTTGAACGTAGCTTGTCGGCTCAGAAGGAACTGCGTGAAACCGCCGCCCGACAGTATCAATCTAAACATTCGATGGCTGTATATAATAAACAAGATACGGAAAAAGAGATTTTCGCGGCATTGTATGCTTCGAAACTGGTTTCGTATGCTCAAGGGTTTGCGGTATTGCAGCGCGCTTCCGATGCGTTTGGATGGAGCCTCGATCTGGCTTCGATTGCACGGATGTGGAGAGGTGGTTGTATTATTCGCAGTGTTTTCCTGAATGATATTGCTGCGGCATTTGAGGCAAAAGAAAAGCCTAAACATCTGCTGCTGGCTCCTTATTTTGAAGAAGAGATCAAAGGGCTGTTGTCCGGGTGGAAGAATCTGGTGGCACAGGCCATGCGTGAGGAACTGCCTGTTCCGGCTTTCTCTTCGGCTTTGAATTATTTCTATTCGTTGGTGTCTGCTGATCTTCCGGCTAATCTGGTGCAGGCACAGCGCGATTATTTCGGTGCTCATACATTCGAGCGAAAAGATGAGTTACGAGGAGTCTTTTTCCATGAAAACTGGACTGGGCACGGAGGAGATACAAAGTCGGGTACGTATAATGTATAAGCAGAAAAAGAAATATGAGTAAATTTGTAATGACTATCTTTGGTGCTTCGGGTGACTTGACGAAGCGTAAGTTGATGCCGGCATTGTATTCGTTGTATGTAGCCAAGCGTCTTCCGGAAGAATTTGAAATTCTCGGGGTGGGACGTACGGTTTATGAAGATGCGGACTATCGGGCTTACATTTATAGTGAGATGGAAAAGTTTGTGAAGCCGGAAGAGCAAAGCAAGGAGAAGATGGAAGCTTTTGTTGCACATCTTCACTATCTGGCAATAGACCCGGCAGTGGAAAACGGATACGCACAACTCCGCCTGCGAATTGAAGAACTGAGTGGAGACAGCCGACCGGATGACTTGCTGTTTTACCTTGCTACGCCTCCATCATTGTATGGAGTGATTCCGTTGCACCTGAAGTCGGTGCATCTGAATAAAGGCCGTGCGCGAATTATCGTTGAAAAGCCATTCGGGTATGATCTGGAATCAGCTGAGAAACTGAATAAGATTTATGCTTCTGTATTCGACGAACATCAGATTTACCGAATCGATCATTTCTTAGGTAAAGAAACAGCTCAGAATTTGTTAGCTTTTCGTTTTGCCAATGGTATTTTCGAGCCTCTATGGAACCGTAATTATATAGATTATGTGGAAGTGACTGCCGTGGAGAATCTCGGAATCGAGCAACGCGGCGGTTTTTATGATACGACGGGTGCACTGCGGGATATGGTACAGAATCATCTGATCCAACTGGTGGCATTGACTGCTATGGAGCCGCCTGCTGTATTTAACGCGGATAATTTCCGTAATGAAGTGGTGAAGGTATACGAGTCTCTGACTCCTTTGACCGAAACGGATTTGAGTGAGCATATTGTTCGCGGGCAATATACGGCCGGAGGAAATAAAAGGGGATATCGGGAAGAGAAGAATATTTCGACGGATTCACGTACAGAGACTTACATCGCAATGAAACTGGGTATTAGTAATTGGCGGTGGAGTGGAGTACCTTTTTATATCAGGACCGGAAAACAGATGCCGACAAAAGTAACCGAGATAGTGGTGCATTTCCGTGAAACTCCGCACCAGATGTTCCATTGTGCGGGTGGTAATTGTCCGAGAGCAAATAAGCTGATTCTGCGTTTACAGCCCAATGAAGGTATTGTATTGAAATTTGGCATGAAAGTACCCGGACCCGGATTTGAGGTCAAACAGGTAATGATGGATTTCAGCTATGATCAGTTGGGAGGTGTTCCCAGCGGAGATGCTTATGCCCGTCTGATAGAAGACTGTATCTTGGGTGACCAGACTCTCTTTACACGGAGTGATGCAGTAGAAGCATCCTGGCATTTCTTCGATCCGATTCTGCGTTATTGGAATGAACATCCCGAGGCGCCGTTGTATGGTTATCCTGCTGGAACTTGGGGACCTTTGGAGAGTGAAGCTATGATGCATGAACATGGTGCTGACTGGACCAATCCATGTAAGAATTTAACAAACACAGATCAATATTGCGAACTATGAAACCCTATATTTTTCCTTCGTCCATAGAGACGGCACGCGCACTGATATTACATTTGGTAAAACTGATGTTAGATGAACCGGACAAGACTTTCTGCATTGCATTTAGTGGTGGAAGCACTCCGGCACTGATGTTTGACTTATGGGCGAATGAATATACGGATATCACTCCTTGGGAACGACTGAAAGTGTTTTGGGTGGATGAGCGCTGTGTGCCTCCTGAGAACTCGGATAGTAATTATGGCATGATGCGGTCGTTATTGCTGAGCGTTGTACCTATTCCATACGAAAATGTATTTAGAATACAAGGGGAGAAGAATCCGAAAAAGGAAGCCGCCCGCTATTCAAAACTGGTGATGAAAGAGGTACCGATGGAGAATGATTTTCCGGTGTTTGACGTAGTGTTGTTAGGAGCGGGTAATGACGGACATACGTCGTCTATCTTTCCCGGACAGGAGGAACTGCTTTCAACTGATCATATATATGAGGCAAATTTTAATCCGAATAACGGCCAAAAGAGAATAGCTTTGACAGGACTTCCGATTTTGAATGCCCGCAGGATCATTTTTCTGATAACGGGAAAGGTAAAAAGTCCGGTTGTAGAAGATATCTTCTATTCGGGGGATACCGGGCCGGCCGCTTATATAGCGCATCACGCCGATAACGTGGAGTTGTTTATGGATAATGCGGCTGCCGAAAAGGTTGTCAGCAGATAAGAAATAAAAAAACGTCCGATCTTCACAGACCGGACGTTTTTCGTTCTATTTGAATACGTTATTTACATACAACAATTAAACAGTATGATAATTAAAATAACAACTCAACAAAATGGAATCCGGGAGAATCACTTCGGCCGGATTGGCTTATCTCACTTAAATGTGACTTACGTAATAATTATGACTAATTAATGTATTGGCAAAGATAGCTGGTTTGGTGTTGTGGAGCAATCACTCGATTTAGGTATTGTGAAGAGGTCAATCACTATAAGTAGGGATCGGACCGCAGGGAAAAGGGGAGTGTGTTTTGTTTTTATGCTCTTTAAGTTGTAAATTTGCGGAAAAACAAGAGTAAGATGGAATATAAATTTGACGAACAAAGTGTGAAAGAATTAATGGAATGGGCACAGACAGCACAGTTGCCTCAGGAACTTGAACTGAGTAAAGCGGAGCGCATTTTCGATGTGAAACTTTGTGTGGAATCTGATTTGTCCTGCATCAGGGCCCATTATCCGGATGCTTTCTACAATCCGGCTATTACTCGCCTGTATCGTATCAGGGAGAAGCTGGAGGAGAAGTGACTTAAAAGTATGTAATCAATTTGCGATTCTGTGGAATTTTTCCACAATAAATGTGGAATACTCCTTCATATTCCACTATTCCAATGGAAGCTGTTTTTATATAATTACCTGAAAATGAGTTGTCGATCTGGATTGGTATATGTCTGGCATGTGTATTGCATTATAATATTCAGATGTTTAGTTATAGTTAGTAGATCTAAAACAATTAAGTTTTCAAGAATTATGAAAAAGGTATTAGTAGCATTGGTAATAGTAATGGGATTGGGATTTTCAGTAGTAAAAGCAGATGAACCTCTAAAGAAAAAATCTGCGAAAGTGGAACAGAGGGACTCACGGGAAGATTTTACGCCAATCGAGGTTAATAATCTTCCTGAGGCAGTGATTGATGAGTTATCCTGTGAGGGAGCACTGATTAAAGAGGCTTTTATAGCCTATAGTCGTTCGGAAGGTAAACTCTACAAAGTGATTATATTATCGAGCGATTTTCATGAACAGGCAGTGTTCTTGAATGAAAGAGGGAATATACTGAATAGATAGTTTCCCAATTTTTGAAGAAAGCACACAACTGAATTTATGTTAAGCCTCGGTTCGAAAGAACCGGGGCTATTTTTTTGTTCAGGAGAAATGATTCTGTATTTGAGAGGTAAATAGAATGGTTTGAAATTTATATTTATTTCCGCTTTTCCCCTGCCATACTTTTGTACTGTAGGCTTGCAGGGACAGGAGATTTGCAGACAGAAATGACTAAGAACTTATCTAAAATGCCTGGCCTGAAATAAGGAAGACAGTGGATAAGGCACGGGTTATATAGGCAGTGAATAAATGGCGGCATTTGTTCACTGCCCGTTTTGTCGGATTTATCAAAAAAGTAAATAAAAAAGTCATATCTACTTTATGGAAGTTATAATTATGGGTGGTATTATTTACGGGTTTCAGAATAATTCATATCTTTGAAGCTGTAACTAAAACTAATCAATAATGAAGCAAATACATTTAGATTGCCTGGCAGTGAAGCTGTTTCTCTTTTTTTCTCTTTTTAGTTTGCCGTCCGGGGCACAGAGCATTTTTCAGAAATACGATCGTTTCCTGACGGAACCTCGTTCATACGTGTGTTATCGTGTGGACGGTAAACTGAAAATAGATGGTAAACTGGATGAAGTTTCATGGCAGAAGGCAAAATCGACAGCTCCGTTTGTAGATATCAGTGGCGAAGGATTCCCTACGCCCAAATATGAAACTACAGCTAAGATGTTGTGGGATGATGAATATTTGTATGTCGGGGCAATTTTACAGGAAGACGACATCAAGGCACGTCTTACTCAGCGGGATACCATTATTTACTATGATAATGATTTTGAGGTTTTTATAGATCCTGATTGGGATGGACACAACTATTTTGAAATAGAGACCAATGCCCGGGGTGTTATATTCGATTTGATGCTGGACAAACCTTATCGGTCGGGAGGCAACTTTATGGTGCAATGGGATTGTCCGGGATTAAAGTTGGCTATTCATCGTGAAGGTACGTTGAATAAATCGAAAGACAAAGATAAATATTGGAGTGTGGAGATGGCTATTCCTCATAAGGCATTGACTATGAATTTTAACAACCCGTTGAAAGCAGGCAATTGCTGGCGAATTAACTTCTCACGGGTACAGTGGTTGAAAGCCGGAGGGCCTGAAGAAAATTGGGTTTGGACACCTACGGGAAAGGTGGATATGCACATGCCGGATCGTTGGGGATATTTGTTTTTCGCTGACGAGGCAGTAGGAGCGCCCGAACGTACTGTTGCGCTACCGTATAATACTGCTGTGTATAAACTGCTTTGGGCTATGTTCTATGCACAGCAGGAGAGATATGCAAAAGAGAAAAGCTATTTACGTACGGAAAAAGATTTTTTCCTGACGGATGCGGAGTTGAAAGGACTCCCGCAGGGTGCGCAAATCTCAGTTGACGCTACCCGGAATACATACCAGATAGCTATTACTGTTCCGGGTGAAAACAAGCGTTACGTTATTAATAATGAAGGACGTTTCTGGACAGAGAAGATTGCTCCGCGTCAGGTGAAGAACTGGGTATGGACACGTATAAATAAGAATAAAAGTGAAGCAGATTACCGTCAGTGGTTTGCTTTGCTTAAGGAGTGCGGAATCAGTGGGGTGATGTTTGAAGGGTATGATGAAAATCTATATCGCATGTGTAAAGAAGCCGGTCTTGAGGCCCATTTCTGGAAATGGACAATGAATCGTGCGGAACTGCTGAACGTGCATCCCGATTGGTTTGCGGTGAACCGCAAGGGGGAATCTACGCATGATAAACCTGCTTATGTGGATTATTACCGTTTTCTCTGTCCTAACCATGAAGGAGTGGCGCAATACCTGGCGGATGATTATGTGAAAATAGCTCATTTGCCTTATGTAGATGGGGTACATCTGGATTATGTTCGTTTTCCGGATGTGGTTCTGCCTGTCAGTTTGTGGAAAAATTATGGCATAGAACAGACGAGTGAACATTTTGAATATGATTATTGCTATTGTGAGGTTTGTCGTGCCAAGTTTAAGGCGCAGACGGGACGTGATCCGTTGGAATTGAAGTATCCGATGGAAGATCAGTCGTGGATCAATTTTCGTTTGGATGCCATTACCCGTGTTGTAGACCGGATTACTGAAGCGGTGAAAGCTGACGGAAAAGCAATTTCTGCCGCAGTATTCCCGGGACCTTCTATGGCCAAGAAGATGGTACGTCAGGATT
>OHKQ01001015.1_pt1 | contig 10366 bp, 10 predicted proteins | sample 1568891 | NCBI WGS metagenome assembly OHKQ01 (sample SAMEA3879596, study PRJEB24766) | human gut metagenome | biome: human-associated habitat; feature: feces | place: USA | collected 1985/1987 | reverse complement strand
TATTTTTCTTCGGAATCATCTTATTTTCCTCAATGGTTACTTTTTGAATACTGAATAATAAAAAAGTTCCTGCTTTACAAATTTATGTTATATGCAGCATAGTATGGACGTGATGAAAATTCAACCCAAATTTCGGAGGTAAAAATGAAAAAGCTTTACGTCAAAAATCATGCTGACATTCAAGGAAAAACTTTCGGCAGCCAAGGCAACGAGTTTATGGTTAAGGAAATCGTTCCGCAGGAAGAAGCCAGCCGCTGCCGCGCCAATTTTGTGGAAGTAGAGCCCGGTAACAACGCTTATGGTTATCATTATCATGAAACCGAAGAGGAGATTTTTTACATCATCAGCGGAGAAGCCGCCGTGCGCACCGCAAACGGCGAAATATTTCTCAAAACCGGCGACGCGGTCACTTTTCCCTGCGGACCGGAGGGCGCGCACGTCATCCGCAACGCCTCAAAAACCGAAAAACTGGTTTATCTGGACTTCGGTACCGTCAACATTCCCGAAATCGTCCATTTGCCGGACATAAACAAAATTATGGTCAACGGTCCGTTCGGCAAGGGAACTTATGACGTGAAATAGAAAATTACCGCACGGCGGGAGTCCGAAACTGCGGTTTCGGACTTTTTTGTACCGGACAGGGGATATTTTCCGGGCGGGAGTTGCTTTTTGCGGGAAATCAGAAATAATGGCAGAGTGATTTTTTTAACAATCAGCGCAGGAGGTGTGTATGTTGTCAGACATTGAAATTTCTCAGCAAAATCAGCCGGAACCGATTGGACGCATTGCCGAAAAGGCCGGACTTTGCGAAGAAGACCTGGAACTTTACGGCCGGTACAAGGCCAAAATCGGCTTTGCAAAGCTGCGCGAACTGGCCGCCGAACCGCTGAAAGGAAAACTCATTCTGGTCACGGCGATTACTCCGACCCCGGCCGGCGAGGGAAAATCGACAATATCCATCGGTCTGGCCGACGCTTTGCAGCTCAGCCGCAAAAAAGTCATGCTGGCGCTGCGCGAGCCTTCTCTCGGCCCCTGCTTCGGACTGAAAGGCGGCGCGACCGGCGGCGGCTATTCGCAGATTGTGCCGATGGAAGACATTAACCTGCACTTTACCGGCGACATTCACGCCATTACCGCCGCCAACAACCTGCTGGCAGCCATGATCGACAACCACATCTTCCAGGGAAATGCTCTGAACATTGACCCGAGAAAGATCACCTGGAAACGTTGTGTAGATATGAACGACCGTCAGCTTCGTAATGTCGTAGACGGACTCGGCGGAAAGACCAATGGTATGCCGAGAGAAGACGGTTACGATATCACAGTAGCATCTGAGATCATGGCAGTTCTGTGTCTGGCAAGCGATATCAACGACCTGAAAGAACGTCTGGGACGTATCATCATTGGATATACATACGGTAAAGTGGCAGAACAGAAACCGGTAACCGCACACGATCTGCATGCAGAAGGTGCAATGACCGCCCTGTTAAAAGATGCTCTGAAACCGAACCTGGTACAGACACTGGAGCATGCACCTGCAATCGTGCATGGCGGACCATTTGCCAATATCGCGCACGGATGCAACTCACTGACGGCGACCAGAATGGCAATGAAGCTTGCAGATTATGCGATCACAGAAGCAGGATTCGGAGAAGACTTAGGGGCAGAGAAATTCCTGGATATCAAATGCCGTATGGCAGGAATCAAACCGGATGCAGTCGTGATCGTAGCAACTGTAAGAGCTCTCAAGTATAACGGCGGCGTTGCAAAACCGGATCTGAATGAAGAAAATCTGGAAGCATTAGAAAATGGAATTCCGAACTTAATGAAACATGTGGATAATATTAAGAACGTATATGGACTTCCATGTGTTGTTGCGATCAATGCGTTCCCGACAGATACCAAAGCGGAACTGGATCTTGTAGAGGAGAAATGTAAAGAGGTCGGAGTAAACGTGGCACTTTCCGAAGTATGGGCAAAGGGCGGCGAAGGCGGTCTGAAGCTTGCAGAAGAAGTGGTACGTTTGTGTGAGGAACCAGGTGATTTCCACTATGCATATGAACTGGAAGGAACGATCGAAGATAAATTGGATCAGATCGTGCAGAAGATCTATGGTGGTAATAAAGCAGTACTTACGGCAGCAGCCCAGAAGCAGGTAAAACAGCTGACGGATCTTGGATTCGGCAACGCACCGATCTGTATGGCGAAGACACAGTACAGTCTGACCGATGATCCGAAGAAACTTGGAGCACCGAAAGACTTTGACATTACAGTCCGCAACCTGAAAGTCTCTGCGGGGGCAGGATTCATTGTAGCCCTGACAGGAGACATCATGACGATGCCTGGTCTTCCGAAGGTTCCGGCAGCAGAAAGAATTGACGTGGATGATGAAGGAAGGATCACAGGATTATTCTAAGTGTAGATAAAGTTAACAGTAAAATCCGGCGGCTTTTGTGAGGCCTGCCGGATTTTTTGACATTTTTTGACATAAGATTTACAGGATTTTGAAAAACAGCAGGAGAATATGTGCTAGAATTTCAAGTTAGTGTTATAATGCAAGAAGTAAAAAACGGCAAGCAGGCATGGCTGCCCGGCTGTGATTTGAAAAGGAGGAATGCTTATGCGTCAATGCCCGAATTGCAAGTCTGACAATCCAGATGATGCCCGTTTCTGCAATTATTGTGGAATGCGTCTTCCCGAATCAAAAGAGGAAACATTATATAATGATCTGGAAGGACTGGAAAAAGCCCGGAAGGTAGAATTTTCCGATCAGGAGATAGCAGAGGAATCGGAGAAAGTAATTGATGAAGCGAAGAAATTATTCGAACCAGAGTGGAACGAAGAACCGGAAGAAAATGATGGTCTGAAAAAGCAGCTCACAATTCCGGAGAATCTGGGCCATATGATCGAAGAAGTGACGCGGGAAGAACTGGAACAGGAACTTCACAGGAAGATCAAGCTGAGAGAACAGGATCTGAAAGAGAATGAAACTCCGGAAGAAGAATCGGTTGAAGAACCGACCAGAATGATCGGAGAGGACAGCAAAGAAGAGGCGGATGAGCCGACACGTATGTTCACAGGGGATATCGGAGATTTCATCAAGAAGAAAAAGGACTATGAAGATGTTCCGGAAGAAGATGCATATGAAGAAATTCTTCAGTCCTGGGAGAGAAAGCGGAAAGAAAAGAAGATAAAGCGGGAAAAAGAAGGGAAAGATCCGAGCCGTGTGCCGCAATTTATCCGGGATAAACGTTCCTGGTCAGATATGACAACCGGACAGAAGAAAGCAGTGAAAAGAATTGCAGCAGGGATCATTATAGTTGCTGTATTCTGTATTATAGAAGTATATCACGGTCGCCCGGAGGCGGTGGCAGAGCGCTATTGTAAGGCATACATACAGGAAAACTGGAAGAAGGCAGGACGTCTGTCAGATCTTCCGAAAAACGGATATGTAACGCAGGATGAATATGTAAGCTATATGAAGAAAAATGCGGTTACAGGGATTTCCGGTTATGAAATAAAAGAGACAAAGGAAAATCGTCAGACAGAGGTAGAATCCGGCGGAAAACAGCGTGCATTTACCGTTGCATATAAGACAGAAGATAACAAAGAAAAGACGAAGACGCTTATTGTTCAAAAACAGAAAAGACGAAATTTTCTTTTTTTTACTGATTGGAAAGTATCATCAGACGAGATGATCGCAAATGACTTTAATCTCTATCTTCCGGCAGGTTCCAAAGCCTGGATCGATGATATAAAACTGACGGAGGATTCTAAGCTGAAAGATGACTCTGACAATCTGGAACAATACAAAGTGTCATTGATTGAAGGGGAACATAAGATCAAGGTAAAAGTTCCGTGCTTCCGGATGTACCGGTCCGGGTTCCGGGCGTCAGATAAAGGAAATGCGACGATTTCCAAGATGAAGATATCGGAAAATGGGAAAAAGAAATTTAACAGAAAGATGAAGGACATTCTGAACGCATATGTGAAAGCTGCGAAGGCAGGCAAATCTTTCTCAGAAGTAGCAGGATTGTTTGAGAAGGATTCTTCCTGCAAAAAAGAGAACAAAGAATTCTATAATGATCTGAAGAAGCAGCTCGGTTCCGGAGACGGTTATATAACGAAAGAAGTAAAACTTGATAATTATGAAGGAAAATATGTGATCAGCGGTGTAACAGGAGTGGTCAGGGGAACGTTGTCCTATGATTATAAAGTTACTTTTAAAGAAGAAAATAAAAATGAGAGCCGGTCTGTGTCAGAAACAGGTGATGGCGTAGAAGATGCAGACGGAAGTTCGCAGATGAGCGCCGAATTTGTGTATCAGAATGGAAGTTATCAGCTGCGCTCCGTCAATCCTGGAAATATCTGGTATAAGCAGCTGCAGTAGATTTCTTCCCGAAAAGTTCTTTCAAAAAAATACAAATAATATAGGAAAAAGCTTGCTTTTTAAGCCTGGATATGATACGATGTTCGGGCGAATGGAAGTAGGCTTTTTTTTTATGCCTAAAATCGGGCAGCATCGCAAGCTGCCACGAAACACGTTAACTAAGAATATAAAGCGAGGTGGAAGTTGTGCGTACAAGAATCACATTGGAGTGTACAGAATGCAAGCAGCGTAACTACAACATGACAAAGGATAAGAAATCTCATCCGGAACGTATGGAAACCAAGAAGTACTGCAGATTCTGTAAGAAACACACATTGCACAAAGAGACAAAATAATCGCCGCAAGAAGGAGTGAATGTCGATGAGTGGTAAGAAAACTCAGAAAGAAAGCTGGTTCAAAGGTCTGAACAGAGAGTTCAAGAAGATCGTATGGCCAGACAAGATGACAGTTGCAAAAGAGACGGCAGCGGTTGTTTCTGTATCCGTGGTCCTGGGAGCGATTATCGCAGTTGTAGATTTTTTCGCCCAGTACGGAGTAGATTTATTAATTAAATAACTCAAAACGGACAAGAAAGGTGAGATTATGTCAGAGGCAAAATGGTACGTAGTTCATACCTATTCAGGGTACGAGAACAAAGTAAAAGCCAACATTGATAAGACAATCGAGAACAGACATCTTGAGGATCAGATCCTTGAAGTAAGAGTACCGCTGGAAGACGTTGTTGAGATGAAGAACGGTGTCCAGAAAGTATCTCAGAAAAAGATGTTTCCAGGCTATGTGTTGATACACATGATTATGAACGATGATACATGGTACGTTGTTCGTAATACAAGAGGTGTGACAGGATTTGTCGGACCTGGATCTAAGCCGGTGCCGCTTACAGATGCGGAGATGGCTCCTCTGGGAATCCAGAGAGAGGAAGTAGTCATGGACTACGAGGAGGGCGACACAGTCCAGGTAATCGCTGGAGCATGGGCAGATACGGTTGGTGTAATCCAGTCTATCAACATGCAGAAGCAGAGCCTTACTATTAATGTTGAGCTCTTCGGCCGCGAGACCCCGGTTGAAATTGGTTTCGCAGAAGTTAAGAAAATGTAACAATAAGTGGGAGGGGCGTTGTATGTTCCCCGCCATCACCACAAGGAGGTAATTGAAATGGCAAAAAAAGTAGAAGGTTATATTAAATTACAGATCCCAGCCGGCAAAGCTACTCCGGCACCACCGGTTGGACCTGCTCTTGGTCAGCACGGTGTAAACATCGTTGAATTTACAAAACAGTTCAACGCTAAGACTGCAGATCAGGGAGATATGATCATCCCTGTAGTTATCACAGTTTACAATGACAGAAGTTTCAGCTTCATCACAAAGACACCACCGGCAGCAGTTCTGATCAAAAAGGCCTGCAACATCAAATCTGGTTCAGGTGTACCTAACAAAACAAAAGTTGCTACAATCACAAAAGCTCAGGTTGAGGAAATCGCTAAGACAAAGATGCCAGACCTGAACGCTGCTACAATCGAGAGCGCTATGAGCATGGTAGAAGGTACATGCCGTTCTATGGGTGTAACTGTAACAGAATAATTGATGAAGATTAATGTGGGAGGGTTATCCCGACAATACCACTAGGAGGTTTATAGAATGAAAAGAGGAAAGAAATACGTTGAAGCTGCGAAAACAATCGACAGAGGAACACTCTACGATGTAGCAGACGCAGTATCATTAGTTAAAAAGACTGCAACAGCAAAATTCGATGAGACAATTGAAGCTCATATCAGAACTGGATGTGACGGACGTCACGCTGACCAGCAGATTCGTGGAGCAGTTGTTCTGCCACACGGAACTGGTAAAAAGGTTCGTATTCTTGTATTTGCGAAAGATGCCAAAGCTGAAGAAGCTAAAGCAGCCGGAGCAGATTTCGTAGGTGGAGAAGAACTTATTCCTAAGATCCAGAATGAAAACTGGTTTGAATTCGATGTAGTAGTAGCTACACCAGACATGATGGGTGTTGTTGGACGTCTCGGACGTGTACTTGGACCTAAGGGATTAATGCCAAACCCGAAGGCTGGTACAGTAACAATGGACGTTACAAAAGCTATCCAGGAAATCAAAGCTGGTAAGATCGAGTACAGACTTGATAAGACAAACATTATCCATGTGCCAGTAGGTAAAGCAAGCTTTACTGAAGAACAGCTTACAGACAACTTCCAGACGCTTATTGATGCGATTAACAAAGTAAGACCTGCAGCAGTTAAGGGACAGTACCTTAAGAGCGTAACACTTACTTCAACAATGGGACCTGGTGTAAAAATCAACCCAATGAAGCTTGTTTAATCCGCAAGATAATAATGAATAAAAACTCCGTATACAGATGTGATGCTGTATACGGAGTTTTTTTATACCAAAGTTTTTTTGTAAAAGAAAATGAAAAATCTCTTGACAATAACACACGCATATGATAATATACTACAGGACTGCCGAAGACAGTAGGTGCTTGAAAGAGCGTAAGAACACATTTTATGCGGACGCCTACCGAGGAAAGATCGATACTAAAGTATGACTTATCAACCTCTATGTCTTTGGATATAGAGGTTTTTTACATTTATATCTGTCGGCGGTGTAAACTTACAAATCTACAAGGAGGTGCACCATTCGTGGCAAAAGTTGAATTAAAACAACCAGTTGTACAGGCTATTGCAGAGGACGTGAAAGACGCAACAAGCGTTGTCCTTGTTGACTACCGTGGACTGACTGTTGCAGAAGATACAGAGATGCGTAAACAGTTAAGAGAAGCAGGCGTTGTCTACAAAGTTTGTAAGAACACAATGATGAAGAGAGCTTTTGAAGGAACTGATTTCGCAGCATTAGATGAGCACTTAGAAGGACCAAGTGCTATCGCTATTTCTAAAGATGATGCAACAGCTCCGGCAAGAATCCTTTGCAAATTTGCAAAGAATGCAAAAGCCCTTGAATTAAAAGCAGGTGTGGTTGAAGGAACATTATATGATGTAGACGCATTAAATGAACTTGCTAAGATTCCTTCAAGAGAAGAGCTTCTTTCCAAATTACTTGGAAGCTTACAGTCACCTATCACAAACCTGGCTCGCGTTCTCAATCAGATCGCAGAAAAAGGTGGAGCAGATGCTTGTGAAGCAGCTCCGGCAGCAGAAGAAGCTGCAGAAGCACCAGCAGCTGAATAGGCTGATGGCAGCGTAATAATTTATTTCAAAAAAGAAAATAAGAAAAATGGAGGAAAATAAAATGGCAAAGTTAACAACAGAAGAATTTATTGAAGCTATCAAAGAGTTATCTGTATTAGAGTTAAATGATCTTGTAAAAGCTTGTGAAGAAGAATTTGGTGTATCCGCAGCAGCAGGTGTTGTAGTTGCAGCAGCTGGAGCAGAAGGTGGAGCAGCAGCAGAAGAGAAAGATGAGTTCGATGTAGAATTAGTTTCTGCAGGAGCAGCTAAGGTTAAAGTTATCAAAGTTGTTCGTGAAGTAACAGGACTTGGACTGAAAGAAGCTAAAGCATTAGTTGACGAAGCTCCAAAGGTAATCAAAGAAGGCGCTTCTAAAGCTGAGGCTGAAGAAATCAAGACTAAACTTGAAGCAGAAGGTGCTGAAGTTAACCTTAAATAATTCGAGTTTGATTGAATTATCAGGGCATTCCGGTGACGGGATGCCCTTTCGTATTATAAGGGATGCTGAATATAAGAAAGAACTGAAAAAATAGTGCGGATTTGCTTGACATACTTGACAGGCCTGTGCTATAGTAAAAAATGCGCTATTGTGGATAGTTATGCCATGATTTCGTGAAAAAAACAATAAATTGTGTTGTTTTTTGAGACTCTGCAAGTTATATGGGCGGTGAAAAGCCCAGCCAGAAAAATAAATGAGGAGTGAAACGTCAATATGGAGAAAAACAGAATTCGTCCTATTAAAAGTGGAAAAAGTTCACGAATGAGTTATGCCCGACAGAAAGAAGTCGTTCAGATGCCTAACTTGATTGAAGTTCAGACAGATTCTTACAAGTGGTTTCTGGATGAAGGGTTAAATGAAGTGTTCGATGACATTTCCCCAATTACAGATTACAGTGGAAAATTAAGCCTGGATTTCGTGGATTTTACTTTGTGTGAGAATGAAGTGAAATACACGATTGATGAGTGTAAAGAACGTGATGCAACATATGCTGCACCTCTGAAAGTCAAAGTAAGACTTCACAATAAAGAGACAGATGAGATCAATGAGCATGAGATCTTTATGGGAGATCTTCCACTGATGACAAGAACAGGTACCTTTGTGATCAATGGTGCGGAACGTGTAATTGTCAGCCAGTTAGTTCGTTCTCCTGGTATCTATTATGCCATTGCACATGACAAATTAGGTAAAAAACTGTATTCAGCTACCGTAATCCCGAACCGTGGTGCATGGCTGGAGTATGAGACGGATTCTAATGACGTTTTCTATGTACGTGTAGATAGAACAAGAAAGGTACCGATCACTGTGTTGATTCGTGCATTGGGAATCGGTACAAATCCGGAGATCATCGAACTCTTCGGAGAAGAGCCGAAGATCCTGGCAAGTTTTGAGAAAGATGCTGCAACGAATTATCAGGAAGGACTTCTGGAATTATATAAGAAGATCCGTCCGGGTGAACCTCTGGCAGTAGACAGTGCTGAAAGTCTGATCACAAGTATGTTTTTTGATCCGAGACGTTATGATCTTGCAAAAGTAGGACGTTACAAGTTCAATAAGAAGCTTGCGTTAAAGAACCGTATCAGTGGTCAGGTGCTGGCAGAAGATGTTGCAAACCCAATGACAGGGGAAGTTCTGGCAGAAGCAGAAACCAAGATCACAAGAGAACTGGCTTCCGCAATCCAGAACAATGCAGTTCCATATGTATGGATCAGCGTAGAAGAGACAGAACGACCGATCAAGGTACTTTCAAATATGATGGTTGACCTTGATGCTGTTGTTGATGTGGATCCGGAAGAAGTAGGGGTTACAGAGCAGGTATATTATCCTGTACTTGCTGGAATTCTGGAAGAGACAGCTGGAGACATTGATGAATTAAAGGATGCAATCAAGAGAGACATCCACGATCTGATTCCAAAGCATATCACAAAAGAAGATATCTTAGCTTCTATTAACTATAATATGCATCTGGAATATGGCATCGGAACAGATGATGATATCGACCACCTGGGTAACAGACGTATCCGTTCTGTAGGTGAGTTGCTTCAGAATCAGTACAGAATTGGTCTTTCCCGTCTGGAAAGAGTGGTTCGTGAAAGAATGACAACACAGGATATGGAGGGCATTTCTCCACAATCCCTGATCAATATCAAACCTGTAACAGCAGCAGTGAAAGAATTCTTCGGATCTTCCCAGCTGTCACAGTTCATGGATCAGAACAATCCGCTTGGTGAGCTGACTCATAAGAGACGTCTTTCAGCGTTAGGACCTGGTGGTCTGTCAAGAGACCGTGCCGGATTCGAGGTACGAGATGTACACTATTCTCACTACGGAAGAATGTGTCCGGTAGAGACACCTGAAGGACCGAACATCGGTCTGATCAACTCTCTTGCAAGTTATGCAAGAATTAATGAGTATGGATTTATCGAGGCTCCATACCGTAAGATCAACCATGATGATCCGACTAACCCGGTAGTTACAGATGAAGTTGTATACATGACAGCGGATGAAGAAGATAATTATCATGTAGCACAGGCGAATGAGCCTCTGGATGAGGAAGGACATTTCATTCATAAGAATGTATCTGGTCGTTACCGTGAAGAGACACAGGAATATGAAAGAACAGCGTTTGACTACATGGACGTATCTCCTAAGATGGTATTCTCTGTAGCTACAGCCCTGATCCCGTTCCTGCAGAACGATGATGCGAACCGTGCGCTGATGGGATCCAACATGCAGCGTCAGGCCGTACCGCTGATGATCACCGATGCTCCTGTAGTAGGA
>OHKQ01001014.1_pt1 | contig 10387 bp, 9 predicted proteins | sample 1568891 | NCBI WGS metagenome assembly OHKQ01 (sample SAMEA3879596, study PRJEB24766) | human gut metagenome | biome: human-associated habitat; feature: feces | place: USA | collected 1985/1987 | reverse complement strand
TTCTCCGTCTTTAACCTTTTGAACGACAACAGCACCTTCCACTCCGGCGTTAGCGGTAATTTGGCGAAGAGGTTCTTCTATGGCTCTTTTTACAATTTCAATACCTGTCGTTTCATCTTCATTTGCTCCCTTTAAACCATCTAATGCGGGGATACAACGAATGTATGCAACACCTCCACCCGGAACGATGCCTTCGGCAATAGCTGCTCTTGTAGCGCTTAACGCATCGTCTACACGGTCTTTTTTCTCTTTCATTTCGACTTCGGAAGCGGCTCCAATATAGAGAACTGCGACTCCACCAGCTAATTTGGCTAAACGTTCTTGCAGTTTCTCACGATCATAATCGGAGGTTGTCGTTTCTATTTGGGCTTTGATTTGGGCAACGCGTGCAGCGATGGAATCTTTGCTTCCCATACCGTTGACAATCGTGGTATTCTCTTTGTTTACCGTAATCTTTTCAGCACGACCTAACATTTCGATTGTCGTCGATTCCAATTTCAATCCTTTTTCTTCAGAAATAACTACACCACCTGTCAAAACAGCTATGTCTTCGAGCATTTCTTTACGACGATCCCCGAATCCGGGAGCTTTTACAGCACAGATTTTGAGAGACCCGCGCAAACGGTTTACAACCAAAGTTGCCAAAGCCTCACTATCGACATCTTCTGCTATAATCAGTAAAGGACGACCTGTTTGTGCCGTAGCTTCAAGAACGGGAAGCATATCCTTCAAGGCAGAAATCTTTTTGTCGTAGATCAAAATATACGGAGTATCCATTTCGCACTCCATTTTCTCGGTATTCGTAACGAAGTAAGGAGAAATATATCCCCGGTCGAACTGCATACCTTCTACAATATCGACAGTCGTATCGGTACCTTTGGCCTCTTCTACCGTGATAACACCTTCTTTCTTTACTTTTTTCATAGCCTCGGCAATGAGTTGGCCAATCTCGCTATCGTTGTTGGCCGAGATACGAGCGACCGATTCGATTTTCTCAAAATCGTCGCCTACTTCCTGAGCCTGAGCCTTGATGCCTTCTACCACTTTGGCTACGGCTTTGTCGATGCCTCGTTTCAAATCCATGGGGTTGGCTCCGGCAGCTACGTTTTTAAGGCCTACGTTTACGATGGCTTGTGCCAATACTGTTGCTGTCGTTGTTCCGTCACCGGCATCATCGCCTGTTTTAGAAGCAACTTCTTTTACCAATTGAGCACCCATGTTTTGAAATGGGTCTTCCAATTCTATTTCTTTGGCAACTGTCACACCATCTTTTGTAATATGAGGTGCACCAAACTTTTTCTCAATAATTACATTACGACCCTTAGGACCGAGAGTGACTTTAACGGCATCTGCCAATTCATCGACTCCTTTTTTCAATTCTTCACGAGCTTGAATATTGAATTTAATTTCTTTTGCCATAGTTTTTTACCTAATAAAGTTAAACATTAAACACATTAAAGAATAGCTAAAATATCGGATTGTTTCATGATCAGATATTTCTCACCATCTAACTCGATTTCGGTACCTGCATATTTGCCATATAAAACAGTATCGTCGGGTTTTACCACCATTTCTTCGTCCTTCGTACCATTACCAATGGCGATCACTTTACCTTTGAGGGGTTTTTCCTTTGCCGAATCGGGGATAATAATACCACCGATTGTTTTTTCTTCTGCGGGAGCTGGAAGTACCAATACTCTGTCTGCTAATGGTTTAATCTTCATCGTTTTTTATTTTAGTTAATGTTTCGTTTTATATATAATGTTCTCGCTTTCGTGAGAACATTATATATATATCCAAATCTATGCCAAAAGATTTATTTGCTTAAAATCTGACAAAACGTCACCTGAGAATTGTGGCGTCGAAATAATTACTGACAAAGATTCCTCCTCTTTTCACTTAGAAAGAACAGGTGTCATTGTCGAAAATTTATTCAAGAAGGAATGGCTATTAATGGAGTGTCGGTGTGAAATAACATTTTGTGAGCGATACTCGGATTGAAAAGACGTGCAAATATATTTCGTTTACGATTGGGAACAACCATAACATCTATGGCCGATTCATGAAAAAGTTTTTCTACGTTATCTAAAAAATTTTCCTCACCGATAATCTTATAATCTATTTCTCTTCCCGGATAATGAGATTGACAGTAGTCTCGAATACCTGCTAATTTAATTTCTGTCCATGCATCGCTTTTTTCCGTTAAGTGTAAAAACATTATACCAAACGAATAGTTTTCGAATAAACGCATGAACGTGTCCAGAGAGATTAAATCCTGTTGATCGAAATTAGTAAAAAAAGCAATGTTTTTTATTTCGTTCATACAAGTATGAGGACAGCGAACACCGGGAAATTACCGGAATCTACTACTTCTGCCGTGACACTCCCTATTAGATCGATCTCTTTACGAGTTTTTCCCCTTGAACCCATGACTATGAGCGATGGATTCAATTCCTTAGCCATTAAGATTATCGTATCTTCAGGGACACCTTCACACACCCTATAAATGAATGGTGCAGAAGGAAAATCTCCATCTGTCATCAATCGCTGCAATTTTTCGCAAAAGTTTGCCATCTCCCGATTGGCCTTTGCGAATAATAGTTTATGTTCTTCACTCTCTTTTAACTCATAGGAGATTGTCTCTGTCAAGGAGAGTGACCCTGTGGAAAAAGGAGATAAAAAAGTATGTAGTAATACGACTTCTGCTTGATGGGTAGCTGCAAAATCAAAACCTAATCGACATGCTTGTAAAGAATAATCAGAAAAATCAATCGGTATAAGAATCCTATTTTTCTGTGGTTTGTCAGAATCGGTTTCTAAAATCTCGAGGGCGTGAGGCAAATCTTTCTCATGAATTCGCACTCGCACCCCCGGAGATATAACTGGTTTTAATAAATTGACATTCTGAATTACGACAGCTATTCCTTGACTTTCCAAAACGCCCTTTAAAATAAGAGCCTTTGGATAAGTATGAATCGCCAACGTTATCAACCTGTCTTTTTTCATTGTCAATTTATCCCTTTTATTTTTTATTTTCTTCTTCAAGAATACGAATTGCCATATCGTATATTTGCGTATTATCAAGGACTACGATTCCCCCGTCGGGCCCCGGTTCTATGTGAAGGCCGCAATTTTTCCCAAATGAATAATTACTGCCTCCGAAATAGTTACGTACGGTCTGTGTGGTAACATTCAACTCATCTGCTATTCTATGCATTGAACCATCTGGCAAACTGTCTTTGATGCGACGAAGTTCGTTAAATGTGATTGTCTTAGTCATAAGGGTAATGTTTTTATGGTTAATTATTTGGTTAATTGTACTCTATTGAATACGCAATAAATTTATGCTCTATTTTCTTTATATCCAAATTTTGTGAGTAAAATTTTATGAAGCATCAAGAATATGTTGCAATCAAGGCATAAACAGCTATGCAGAGTACACTTAAATAGATTACTCCCGTCGTTATTCGTATATCGGGATCTTTTATGTATGGCGATTCCCTATTGTTCAAGAATTTTTTATTTAACAAAAAACTTCGGAATCCATTTAATACAATACAAATTATGACAGCAATAATTGTTCCCGAAATTATCCCCGCTAAGATATCACCCGGATAATGAACGCCTAAATATATGCGTGAATAGCAATTTACGATAGCCCAAATGAGCGATGTGACTGCAAAAAATTTATTCCGAAAAATCATGGATAACAGGACCACTGCTCCGAAACTATTCGCAGCATGGCTGGATATGAATCCATAACGTCCGCCTCTATAACCATTTACTATTTGCACAAATTCGGATAATTCAGGATCACGGGCTGGTCTCAATCTGGCAAAGTAAGGTTTACACAAAGTAGAGGCGAACTGGTCGCAGCATGTAATGGTTATTGCGAGAGCTACACAGACCAATAGAGCTTCTTTCCAATTTTTTCTGAATAGGACAAATAGAAGAGATAATATCAAAGGTATCCATGTGTATTTTCCTGTATATACCCACATGAATTTATCTCCAAACGGGGTATGCATACTATTTAAAAATAGTAATAATTCTTTATCCCATTCTATTAATTGTTGGAGTATCGACATAGAATTAGATAATTTCTATTGACGAAGAGGGTAACCACCCGCGATTTCCGTCACTTATCTTGACCTCGGACCAGTCTCCCAATTTACTTAATATAGAGACCTTAGTCCCCTCATGTAAAATAAAGAGGTCTGTTCCACTTTCTGCCGGAGAACTTTTTACCGGAACAGTCGCAGCAAATACGATGGCTTCACTACGGGCTTTTAACTTACTATTCAGTCCCCATGCAAACCAATTGGCAAGAACAGCAATCAAGAAAAGTATAATTCCTCCAAAAAAACCGAATTTCTTTGCTTTGACAGACTTGGAGAACAGATATAAATATAGACCTCCGATAAACAATAGAAATGAAACTATTCCTATGACTGCCCATGTATTCGATGACAAAAAATTGCGTAATGAATCTATCCATACGGAAAGAAAGAACTTACCTACCGGGTCGATTTTATCAACGATGTGGGTATTGGCCATCTCTAAATTAAAACGGGCATCTTCATTACCGGGATTCAGTAATAGAGCTCGTTCGTAATTTAGTATTGCTTTCGCAAACTCATTGTGTTTATAGTAAGCATTGCCTAAATTATAATATAAATCGGACGATACGCCTTGTTCTCTTAATGTCTGCTCATATAATTCTATTGCCTTAATGTAATCTTCCTGCCCATAAGCTTCATTGGCTTGTGTCAAAGTTGTCTGGCTATATATAGGCGATATTCCTATAACTACAAAAAGTAAATAAATATATATCTTTTTCATTTTTCCCTATTTTACTTTTTTACTGTATTTTCCATTCTGCTTATAGCATCGAGAGTTTGTGAATATAACTCCTCCATAGTTTCATTTGATTGTGCCGGTGCATATTGAGCGAACTCACATCGACTCAGGATATCATTGAACGTAGATATTAGATCTTCTCCTGCCCCATATTTTTCCAGCTCAGTTGCAACATTGTCCTTAGTAAGTTCAGAAAGCGGCAGACTGAGTTTATCGCTCAAATATCCCCATATGGCTTTGAGTACTTCGTCGTAAAAATGTTCTTTGTCATGATTTTTCAGATATTTCCCTGCAACTTTCAATCGCTTCAATGCGACCTTATTGGCCTTTTTGTTTTTCATCAGAGCGACATTGGCATTCGCTTTTGCTTGTTTGCGATTTATAAGTACAAAAATACAAAAAGCTAATGTCGGTAAAATATACCAGAACCAATATTTCCAATTATCTACATATATCGAAGGAGTCTGCACCAAGTTCATCTTGTTTAATTTAATGTAGTGAATGTCCCGGTTCAGTAATTTTAAATCTTCTTTGTTGGAAAAATTAGAAACGGTTTTTCCTCCCTCACCAGAAGCACCTTTTTCGACTGTAATCTCGTACTCTTCTGTATGTAAAGTTTTATATTGTTTGGATTTTGTATCGAAATAGGAGAACTCTACTGCCGGTATTTTGAATTTACCCGCAAAACGAGGAATCGTAGTATATTCTACCGTCCGAGTACCGCTAACTCCTCCTGTCGTAGCTTTTACCGAAACATCTACTTTGGGGTCGTAAGTATCGAAATCGTTGGGTAATTTCATATCGGGATTTTTCATATATTTCAAATTTCCCGAACCCTTGAATATCAATTTTAAAGTTATTGCTTCATTTGCTTTCACATGTGTAGAACTAATCGAGCTACTCAATGTAAAATTACCTACTCCTCCCATAAATGAGACCGGTTTACCCGCCGGTAGAGGCATTACTTCGACAGAAGCAGCATTCGAACTAACAGATCGACTTACCCCTTGTGGGACTCTCATCGGGCCGAACGGTCCATTAACGAGTTGGTATGTTTCTACTTGAAATTCGAATTTTCCCGGATTTATAGTTATTTTCCCGGTACGTTGAGGGAACAAAAGGCATTGTTTCAAAATCGCCATTTTATAGTTCACCCCATTGTAATTTTCCAATTCGAACGACGTGTTTTGAGGTAAGTCTATATCCTGTACCACAAATCCTTCGAATGAAGGGAAGCTATAATTCTCTGCTTGTACACCCGATGCCCGAGTGTATAATTTTATCGTTGCCAGCAATGCTTCTTGTTCATATACTTTTGTCTTCGAAAGTACAGTCCGAATAAATAATTCCGTATTTCCAGCTTCTTCTCCCATCGACTGTCTCGAAGCACCGCCTGCCGAGGACGATGTTTTATCGGGAGGAAGTATCGTTAACTTCCATTTTTCCGCTCTCAAAGTAATTACATGTGTTTCCGTTGTTTGTCTATCGACATTACCGTTTACAACAGATACACTCGTGCCTGAGCTCGTTCCTTGATATAATACTTTACAGCCAGAAAATTCAGGTAACCTCAAATCTTTACCTGATGCATTATACAAAGTATATTCCAATTGGAATTGTTGCCCTTGTATCACTTGTCTGGGTCCATCTACTGCAAACCGCACATTATCGGCCCACAGAGTTGCCATACAGACCAAAGCCCCAAACATTATTAAATATTTTCTCATAACTATTTATATAACTATGTTATATGATTCTACCATTCTTTATCGGTCTTTTTACGTTTTTGTTGCTGCATCAGCGCTTTTTGGACTTTTTCTTGTGTATCTCGTTCGTCCTGTTGAATCGCATCGAGAATTTGTTGTGCATTCTCTTTCGACATTTGAGATTGTTGTGGTTGTTGCTGCTGTGGTTTATTTTGTTCTTGTTGATCTTTATTTTTATCTTGGTTATTTTGATTGTTGTTTTGCTCTTGTTGATCTTGCTTTTGGTCTTTTTGTTGATCTTTGTTCTTATCTTGCTGGTCTTTGTCGTCGTTTTTATCTTGATTTTGTTGCTCTTGTTGTTGTTTCTTTAACAGCAATTGTGCCAGTCTGAGGTTGTAACGCGTCTCGTCGTCCTTCGGATTTCGTCGGAGAGCATTTTTATATTCTTCTATACTTTGAGCATAATTTTTTTCTTGGAACGATATGTTTCCAAGATTATGCCAAGCGTGTGCTGCTCGTAAAGAATCGGACGATGCTTGTACGATTTTTCTATATTCGTTGCGAGAATCATTCCATTTCTGCTGTTTGTAAAGCGCCGCACCTAAATTGTATGTTGCAATTTCCGACGAAGGGTTAGCTTCCAGAGCTTTACGGTATTCGATCTCAGCTTCGGTATATTTTTTATCGTTAAATAATCCGTTTCCTTTTCTAATCGTATTGCGTTCGACTTTTTCATCTATTTTATTTTCACCTTGCGCAACAGCCTGTGCATTCTCTTGTGCGAGCAAACTCATTGTCATGCTCATCAACACAAAATACATTATATATCTGATAGATTTCATATCTCAACATATTTATGAAAAGAAAGTTATCTTTTTTAACCAACTGTTCTTTCTGTCTACAATAAACACATCTACTATTAATAATAACAATGCTATCCACGCCAGCCCCTGAAATTGTTCATCATATTGCGAATAGACCTTACTCTCAATATCGGCTTTTTTCATTTTCTTTACTTCTGAGGTCAAGGCTCTCAATGCACTATTGGTATTATCGGCTCGAACATAAATACCAGTTCCTGCCTTTGCTATTTCTTGGCCGAGAGACTCGTTCAATTTCGAAATAACTACATTACCGTCTCTGTCTTTAATAAAGTTATTTTCACTGTTCCCGGTCGGGATAGGAACACCTTCCAACGACCCGATACCGATTACATCTACTTTGATATTTTTTCCGGCCGCAGCTTTTGCCATTTGAACAGCATCGTCTTCATGATTTTCTGCATCGGTTATGACAATGATTGCTTTATCTACCCCTTCGTTGGGTGTAAATGAATTCATCGCAGTAGAAATAGCCCGACCAATAGCTGTACCTTGTGTCGGAACCATATTGGGATTAATGGTATTCAAAAACATTTTAGCAGACACAAAATCCGATGTAATCGGTAACTGAGTATAAGCATCTCCTGCAAAAACAATAAGACCTATCTTGTCGTTGTCCAATTCATCTACGAGTTTGGACAACATCATCTTTGCTTTTTCCAATCGATTAGGCGCTATATCCTTCGCCATCATCGAATTGGAGACGTCTAGCGCTATCATAATTTCGACTCCTTGTTTCTTTACGGTTTCGAGTTTAGAACCGAACTGGGGGCGCGCCAACATAAATACAATGACAATAAACGCCAATTGTTGAATAATAAATTTAATCCACGGTTTATATTTTGAGACATCGGTCATCAAAGGAGCCAGCACCGACGGATTGCCGTACTTGGCCAAATTACGTCGGGACCGATAACGCCCATAGATAAACAGTCCCCACAATATAGGAACAATGATCAATAAATATAGGTATTCAGGTTGTGCAAATCGAAACATAATCAACTTCTGTTTAAGGAATATTTTTCAATAACGTATGACGAAGAACAATTTCCAAACCTAAGCATAAGAGAGCCATTAATGCCCAAATAGTGTATTCTTCCTCTTTTACGCTGAATTCTTTAACTGTTAGCTTCGTTTTCTCCAATTTATCTATTTCCTCAAAAATACCTTTGAGGACGTTTTTGTTCGTTGCCCTGAAATATTTTCCATCTGCTGTCTCTGCAATTTGCTTCAAGGCCTCTTCGTCCATTTCGACCGGCATATTCTGATATGTAATGCCATACGGTGTCTGAACCGGTGTAGGCGCTAATCCTTTTGTTCCCACCCCTATCGTATAAACGTGGATTCCAAACGACTTCGCTATTTGTGCCGCGGTCGCCGGCGCAATGTCACCGGCATTGTTCGTACCATCGGTCAGCAGTATAATTGTCTTCGATTTGGCTGGTCCGTCTTTTATTCTGTTAATAGCGGTTGCCAAACCATCACCGATTGCTGTTCCATCGTCGACCATACCGCAATGGACATCTTTCATTAAATTAAGAAGGACGGCATGATCTGTTGTCATCGGACACATGGTAAAACTTTCCCCGGCGAAGATCACCAAGCCTATATTGTCGTGTTCTCTCCCGGAAACAAACTGTGCAGCTACATCTTTTGCCGCCTCTACTCTATCCGGTTTGAAATCGCGGGCTAACATACTTCCAGAAATGTCAAGGGCAAGCACTATATCCACTCCTTCGGTAGAGGAATTTTGCCAGCTATCGGTAGATTGGGGACGAGCTAATGCAATAATCAAAAGAACCACTGCCAAAACACGCAAAACAAAATTGAAATGCCGCAGGTAAATTTTGTATGTACGCGGCATTTTATCGAATGGCTGTGTCGTAGAGACTTGTAGTGCAGCCTGCATACGCTTCTGTTTAAGAATATACCATGCTATTACCGGTATAATCAATAACAACAGAAGTAAATATAAAGGATTTGCAAATACCATTTTCAAATTATTTTAAAGGCTGTTATCAACCTTCGTTCAACATCTCTTTTTATTCCGTTTTTTCGGAAGCCTGATTCTCGGATTCAGGAGCCTTTTCTTCCGGTTTAGTCTCTTCAACAAAAGTCTCGGCATAACGCATTACCTGCTCATTGTCGTCCGGCAGAGGTCTCATTTTTGCGAACTTCACGAAATCGGCCATTTCAAGAATATCTCGTAATTGCCGATTGACAGCTTTTGTCTCTTCGTTACGATGCAATGTTTCAATAATTTGAGAAGAAGTCATTTCCATTGCATTGATATGAAATCGTTCGTCGATATACTCTCTAAGAATCTCCGTTAAAGTCGTATAATAGGCCTTCTCCTGACCTTGTTGCCAAAGTTTAGAGTCTTTTAATTCGTGTAAAGCTTGTATTGCCCGGTCATAAGGCGGAACCAACATTTTTTCATCGATAATTTCTTCGCCTTTTTTCCGCCGCCCCCAACGCCAATATGCATATATTCCTGCCGCTATGACGATTAAAGCGACCAATAAATATATTACCCACGACGGAATGTAATCCATCAATACGAAAGGTGGTGCATCTACTCCTTTTATATCGAACTCTGCATGAGTTGTATCAACCGGAACCGGTACTACTTTGAGACTCAACGCCTGAGTCTCGAAAGTATCGTCTTCTATGACATATTTGAACGGAGGTAGGTAATAAAGTCCCGAATCGAACGAGGTGACAAGAACTTCATTATTTATTTGTATCCGATTGTTTTTCAAATCAATCGTATCGGGTTTAGATACCTTCAACACTTCTACGCCTGTAACAAGCGTATCTTGAATAATGGGTAACTTCACAAATTTATCTTTATCCTGAGAAACCTCTAATCGTACCGTAGTTTGATCTCCCATCATAATAGCGGCAGAATCCATTTGGGCTCGCACGACTATATTATTC
>OHKQ01001011.1_pt1 | contig 10410 bp, 7 predicted proteins | sample 1568891 | NCBI WGS metagenome assembly OHKQ01 (sample SAMEA3879596, study PRJEB24766) | human gut metagenome | biome: human-associated habitat; feature: feces | place: USA | collected 1985/1987 | reverse complement strand
AAGGTTGCTGTTTCGCCAGCTTTGATTGTCAATGGATAAACTGTTTTATCCACTTTATATCCTGCTGGTGCGGATAATTCCTTGATATAAACTGTCCCTGCTTTTACCTCTGCAATATCTGTATCTCCGTTTTCATCAGTCGTAAGGGTGGCAAGCTGTTTCGTGCAGTCCTTATCAGAAAAGACACCATAGGTCGCACCTGCAATAGAGTAATTCCCGTTACCGTCTGTAATGCTGGTATTACTGGAAGTCTTTTGAAGTTTCGCATTTCCAACATTGAGTTTCGCCCAGAATTGTCCCAATTCCTGTCCCTCGCCAGAGTAGATATAACCGCCACATTCATAGCGTCCTTTATTCTCTTTGACAAAGGCTCTTGCACCAGCGAAAACTTCGTCCTGCGTTGCCTTTGGAATTTCATCATAAGAAGCTCGCACGTTATCACATTGCCAGCCAAGATGTACGCTCAATCTCTGCCAGACAACACATTGTTCCAACAGATAGACTTGTTTATAGTTCAATTCCTTGAGAGCTTCGCCATACTGTTTGACATACTCTAAGGATAACGCCACATTTGAAATCTGGTCGGCACTCATGCGTGAGCTTGCGTCAGTTCTGGTTTTGTAACCATTCTTAAAATCTGTGTTAATGTCGATACAGTAAGCGTCCTCGCCCTCGACGGTCAAATGTCCCTCATTAAAGGTAGAACCAATCGAACCGTCATTCATTACTTTTTCAACGATACCGACACGCTCTTTTGACTCCGTCCAGTATTGCTTACTTTCTGCATGAACGGGTGTAGTCGGTAAAGCAGTAACGACAGTTGCAAGAGCTAAGAAGCCCGTACACAATCGTTTCAATGTCTTTTTCATAAATCTAATGCTCCTTTCATTTTGGGTAATAAAATAGCCGTCCAATAAGAACAGCTGGAAATAGAAAAGGAACGTCATTTTAGGCGTTCCATAGTCTATTGTTAGAGCCCGGAGGAATCGACCACTCAGAGTCCAGTAGAAACAACCAATCCGAGCTCATTAGAAATAGCCAATGCACCTGCTTGGCTACACCGGATGGAAAGCATCTGGTGGCAGTTTTCATGTTTCCATAACCATGATCAATCCCGATTACCATAATTGTTTCATTTCTGTTATTTTTCATCATTCTCATAATCATACCTCACACTTTCTTAATTTTTATTTTTTTACTTTTTCCCAAATTCGGGAAAAACCTATATTTGTATCAGCTAAAACGTTGATACCTGAAAAAGGGCAATCAGTGTAAAAAAAGCAAAATTTTATGTACTCTGGCAGCTATCTTTGTTATTTCTCCTGCTCCGGTAACATTTCTTTTTGCTTATTTTGCCCTAAATGCCCTTAATTCCCTGATTCATATTTAATTGTAACTGTTTATAATCTATAACTGTTTCTTCAAAAGGTATTCTTTCTTCTGGATCTACAGGACAAAAATCTTCTTCCTTAACTGCAATATCCTGATAATAGAACTCACCATTGTACTGCTTCAGAAGGAAACCTTTATCTGTCATATTCCTGAAAAAGTTGGATTTACCATGCCCCTGTCTGCCATTCTCTTTGCAGTATTCCTCATACATATGGAACACTTCACTTCGTTTCAGACGTTTCCCTTTGGCACGCACCAATGACTCATCAATAAAAGCACAGATACTATCTGACGTCCGTTGCACTTCTCTTACACATTCTTTGCTGTGTTCGCTCTCCGTGAACTTTCCCTGTTCGTACAGATTTTTCAATGCAATCATCGCCATATGAATTGCATAATCGGATTCTGCCTGTACCTTTTCCTTTAAGTGCAGATCTTTTTCACCACTTTTTACTACCCGGTTCATATCGAGAATCAGTAGTCTACGATAAAAAGCATCTGACTTGTCCTCAAGATTCTGTGGCATTTCATTGGTAGAAAAAAGCAGCTTTGCATAAGAGTGGAAATGAATTGCATCCTGTCCTTTTTTCTCATAAATCAGTGTGTCCTCACCGACTGCTTTCTTTAATACATCTGTATTCTCCATTGCCTTGCATGGAATATCCGCACAGGCATTTAATAGCTTTCCGTACATTCCAGTCGCATAGAATCGTTTATTTAAATCCTGTAAAGAAATACTGGACATATTGGTGATTCCAACTACATGCTGGATCAGCGATACTGCCACCGACTTTCCAGTTCCACCATTTCCTTTCAGTGTAAGGAATTTCTGAAACTGCGTATCCTGTGTCATGCAGTATCCAAAATACTCCCAGAATGTCTGCTGTTCTTCTTTGTCAGGAAGAGACGATGCAAGATACTTTTTGATATTTTCTCCACCTTGTAACACCTGCTCACAATCCTCTGGATAATAGGGAAATGGAATCTGATTGATTGTCAGATAATCCGGATTGTGTTCCAGCATTTCACCCGTAACCGGATCATAATATCCATTTTTGAAGTTGATCCACCTCACAGGTTGTTTATTTAGTTCATATGCCTCTCGGTGAACTTTTGGCTGTGTGATCAGCAGATTATAGATTCTTTTGATCACTCCACTCTGTACCTGGTCACGATAGATCAGCTTCTGGATACGGTATTTCATTCTTACCCCATCATGGTCTTCCAGGAAAACACCATGCTCATAATAATACGGTGTGATTCCCACCACAAAAAACTGAACATTCTCCACCAGATAATCTACAATCTCCATATCCCGGACACCTTTCACATTTCCTTTTGCATCAAATAAGTGAAAACGGCTCAGTTCCGGTTCTTCTTTCGGATCTCGCTCAAACCGAAGAATATACTTTTCCAGTAATTTCTCAACTTCTTTCTGATTATCCAGTTTGCCAAGATACTCTTTCTCTTTGAACAACTGCCAGCCTGCTTTTCCATCAAGACCAGCGTCTTTGAAAAATGTCTGTAACTTATCATTCATCCACTTCACCGTACAGGCAGTCACATAATGATAGGCACTCTGACAGCTTCCAGTAAACTGAATAGACCTCATTTCCTCTATAAAGGAATCTGCACTGAAATAATATCCGTCATCTTCCTGAACCAGACAAAGTGCCTGATAACCTGACATCACAATATTCAACGCTATATCCTGATTGTCCACCAGAAAGATATAGGTCTGTGCTGTCCCTTCTGGATTGGTTTCCATATAATGCTTCAAAAACTTCTTGTTCAAACTTATCACTTCCTTTCAGGCAAAGAAAAAGACGCAAGCCATATTCTTATGACTCACGCCTTTCTGCATAACTTACTTTTCTATTCTTCTGTTTCCAATTCCAATCTCTGTAAAATATCTCTTACAATACCTGCATCTTCAATCAGATTAATTCCAAAACATTTTTTACCTGCATCCTTCAAAGACGCACCCACATGATATGCTTTCGTTTTATCAAGAATTAAAAAACGATCATGAAATGCTCTTGTGTACTTCACATCCAGTTTAGGATACTGTGCATTAAAGTTATCTACATCTGTTTGAGATAATTTTGTCCGTTGCTGTGTATAAACTGTCACCGCCACATTTTCTTTCTTCTTTGACAAAATATTTAATGTTCCTACATCCACATATCCATCTACCAGAACAATTTCCATTTCTGCTTTCTGAATCAGTCCTATCAATAAGCTGAATGCATCATATATCTGACCATCAAAAAATATCTTTTGATTAGACTCCTCATGATCTGATATGTACTCAAAAATCTGCTCCAGTTTTTCATCTGTCTTTTTCTGATATTCCAGTTGTTTTAGCTCAACGTTACTAATCCTTTCAAACAAAAGTGCATTGTTGGCTATAAACCGTCGCATTTCTACAAATGCACGCATAATACCTATACTTACATTAATTGCCACCTCGCTATGCAATACACTTGCAAGCATGGATATTCCCTGCTCTGTAAATACATACGGTAATGTACGTCTGCCACCATAACCATTTTCTGTTCCACTGCCATTTGAGGTGCCAAATTGGCATTTCAAGTTTTCATATTCATCTTTTGTAAGCTGAAATCGAAAATCTTCTGGAAATCTGGCAATATTTCTTTTAACGGCTCTGTTTAACGCTCCCGTTTCTACCTGATAAAGCATTGCCAGATCACTATCCACCATGACTTGTTTGTTTCTTACTACATAAATCAGATTTTCAACGTCCGGTGGCATGATTTCAACTATTTGTGTTTCCACTGGTTCCATTTCTCTTACTTTCTGATCCGCCGTTCCATCTCCTCTATAACTTGAAATGCCAAACTGGCATTTCAAGTTACTTTACCGCACAATCATTTCTTATGAGTTCCCAAAATCCATGTTCCCATTTTACCCTATTTTTCTCATTCTGCCTACTGCTATTTTTCATACAATAATGAGGTCGCAATCCACGACCTCATCACCTTCATTTAAACATAAATCAATTCCTTGAGAATAATCTCTTCTGCAATTGCTTTGTGTTGATTAGCAGCTCTTACCCAGGCAATCTGATCTTTCTCTTTATCCGGCAATGGTTCTTTTTCTTCTAACTGTTTCAGTATTACCTCTTCCCGTTCTCTGGCTGCCTTGTCCACTTCCAGAAGATGCTCTCCAATGGTATCCTGTAAAAGCATCACCTGATAGGTTGAATTTCGATAGTTTTTCAGATAATCTCTGCGAAGAAAACCATACTTGCCAAGTTGCTCCATCTGCTCACCGGATTTATAGGTGAGATTGGGAATCAGATATCCATTCACATTTGTATAAGTCAGTTTCATTTTATTAGCACTCTCCTTTTTTCTTTGATTTTTTACACCAAATTTACACCATTTGCAATTCATTTGACGCTATTCTACGATACCAGACAAAATGTCTGATCACTCCGAAAGCCTGTAAAACAGGCATTTCTGAGATACACAAGACAGGACAAAAATCGACTTCCATTATCAAGAGGTGAGTGCTAATTTTTTATATTTTTTTCTTTCTTGACAATCACTCCCCCTCTCTGTTATGATAATAAAACTGCAATAAGGGAGTAGTTAGCTCTGTACAGAGTCGCTGTGTCAACATATTGATGGTTTTCCATCTGGTACAGCGTTCAATAACGAGACTTATTCACGTGATATTTTTGCGTGGATAAGTCTCGTTTTTTATGAAGGAGGAGAAGAAATGAGCTTATTTTCTGTATTTCTGATCGGAATCGGCCTTTCCATGGATGCATGTGCCGTATCCTTTGCAAAAGGAATCTGTCTGAAAAAACAAGTCAAAACTTATGCCTTGAAACTGGGGCTCGCCTTTGGATTTTTCCAGGCAATGATGCCGCTGATCGGCTGGTGGGTAGGAACCTATTTTGAGTCCTTTATCACAGCTGTAGATCACTGGATTGCATTTTTCCTGCTTGGTTTTATCGGGGTCAATATGATTCGGGAATCAAAAGAAGCGGAAGCCGAATGTGATACTGATATGAATTCTATTCCGGCAAAGGATATTCTGCTGCTTGCAGTTGCAACCAGCATTGATGCTCTCGCAGTAGGTATCAGTTTTGCATTCCTAAACGTAGACATCATTCCCGCCGTCTGTCTCATCGGCATCACCACATTTATCATCAGCTGCATCGCGGTTTTCCTGGGAAATAAAATCGGTGGAAAACTTGGAAAATATGCTGAGATCACCGGTGGTGTCATACTGATCCTCATCGGTCTGAAAATTCTGATCGAGCATTTATTTGGATTGTAATATAGAAAAAACCGGAAAGAATTTCCATACACTGGAATTCCTTCCGGTTCTTTTTATATGCAGTCAACTGCTACAGCAGCCCGGCAATCTGATAAACAACGAATGCAACAACCCATGCGATCAGGCACTGTCCGAATACCATTGCTGCTGCCCATTTTCCGCCCAGCTCCCGTTTCACAGATGCGATTGCTGCAACACATGGCGTATAAAGTAGGCAGAACACGAGAAGTGCTGCTGCCCCGGCAACTGTAAGTGTGCCCTGAAGTGCTGCGCTACTTCCGAACAAAACAGTCAGGGATGACACAACGCTCTCTTTTGCCATAAATCCAGAAATCAATGCTGTCACAATTCTCCAGTCTCCAAATCCTACCGGCAGGAAGATTGGTGCAAGCACACCCGCCACCAGTGCCAGAATACTGTTCTGGGAATCAGAAACCATGTTCAATCCCATATCAAAGTTCTGCAAGAACCAGATTACGATCGTTGCAATGAAAATAACCGTAAACGCTCTCTGTAAAAAGTCTTTTGCTTTGTCCCACAAGAGGTGCCCTACATTTTTAGCTCCTGGCAGACGATAGTTCGGCAACTCCATCACAAACGGAACCGCTTCCCCTTTGAATGCCGTTTTCTTAAAGATCAGTGCCATTAAAATTCCCATCACAATTCCAAATACATAAAGTCCAATCATCACAAGCGCTCCCCTCTTCGGGAAAAATGCCGCAGTGAAAAATGCGTAAATCGGCAGCTTCGCCGTACAGCTCATGAACGGAGTCAGAAGAATTGTCATCTTTCGGTCTCTCTCAGACGGCAGCGTCCGGCTTGCCATCACACCAGGAACTGTACATCCGAATCCGACCAGCATCGGAACAATGCTTCGTCCGGAGAGTCCCAGTTTTCGGAGAAGTTTATCCATGATAAAAGCTACTCTTGCCATATATCCACTGTCTTCCAGAAGCGACAGAAAGAAAAACAGTGTCACAATGATCGGCAGAAAACTTAAAACACCGCCGACTCCACTGAAAATTCCATCAATCACCAGCGAATGTACCACACTGTTTACATGCGCTGCTGTCATTGCATGGTCCACGACATCCGTTAGTGCCGTGATTCCAGACTCCAGAAGCCCCTGCAAAAATGCTCCGATTACATTGAAAGTAAGCCAAAATACAACTGCCATAATTCCAACAAATGCAGGAATTCCGGTATATTTTCCAGTCAGGAACCGATCGATTTTCCGACTTCTGAGATGTTCTCTGCTCTCTTTCGGCTTGATCACTGACTCACTGCAGACATCTTCAATGTAAGCAAACCTCATCTGTGCAATTGCGGCTGCACGGTCCAGTCCGGTTTCCTCCTCCGTCTGTCGGGAAATATCCTCCAGAAGGTTTTTCTCATTTTCTGTCAGATTCAGCTGCTCTAATATTTTTTCATCACCTTCCATGATCTTGCTTGCCGCAAACCGAACCGGTATCTCTGCTTTTTCAGCATGATCCTCGATCAGATGCATTACTGCATGAATTCCTCTGTGAACCCCTTCCTCTTTTCGGCAGAAATCTGTTTCCAGTGGTTTTTCCTGATATTTTGCTACATGGATGGCATGCTGGATCAACTCCTCAATTCCTTCTGCCTTTGCCGCAGAAATCGGAATGACCGGCACTCCCAAGGCCTCCTCCATTTCATTAACCAGAACGGAACCTCCGTTTTCACGCAGTTCATCCATCATATTCAATGCAACAACCATCGGAAAACCAAGCTCTAACAGCTGCATGGTAAGATACAGATTTCGCTCAATATTTGTTGCATCCACAATATTGATGATCCCTTTCGGTTTCTCACGAATGACAAACTCTCTCGTCACGATTTCCTCACTGCTGTAAGGAGACATCGAATAAATCCCCGGCAGATCTGTGATCAGTGTATTATTATGGCCTTTGATCACTCCATCTTTTCTGTCTACTGTAACTCCCGGAAAGTTACCCACATGCTGTTTGGAACCGGTCAACTGGTTAAACAATGTCGTCTTTCCACAATTCTGATTCCCCACAAGAGCAAACGTCAGTGTCTCCCCTTCAGGCAGTGGAGTCTCCTCTTTCCGGTTATGAAACTTTCCGCCTTCCCCGTATCCCGGATGCAGTTTCTCCTGTTTTTCTACTTTTTTTCTGATATTCTTTGGTTTGTGTTCTTTACTGATTTCAATGTTTTTTGCATCTTTCAGGCGAATTGTCAGCTCGTAGCCATGAAGCCGCAGCTCAATTGGATCTCCCATCGGTGCATATTGTACAACCGTCACTTCTGTGCCTTGTATCAATCCCATATCCAGAAAATGTTGGCGCAGAGCGCCCTCTCCCCCAACCGAAAGAATGGTGGCAGTACTTCCTATTTGTAATTCATTTAATTTCATGTCTTTTCCTCTTTCTCATTCGTTTGAGCTTTCTTACTACTCTACCATACACTGATGTTTTTATAAAAGCAACTGTTTGGGCACAAAAATACCGACGGATTACTCCGCCGGCCTTCTATTATTTTAAAATTGCTTCTACATCTGCTGCAATCTGCTCTGCATTCAGATGATTTTTCTCCAATACTTCCTGCACGTCATATCGGTCAAGGAACTCTTTCTTCAATCCAACGTTTAACACTTTCATATCAGAAGCGCCGTAATAACGGGCAATTTTTTCACCAAAACCTCCGTCTAAAATTCCATCCTCCAGGGTCACTACGATTTCATGATCTTTCTTCAGATCATCAAGAAGTGCTTCATCCAGACCTGTGATGTAGTATGGATTCACCAGTGTCGGCTGCACACCTGTTTTCTCTGCGATCAGTTCTGCTGCTTTCTCTCCCAGTGAATAGAATGCACCGAGTCCGATCACTGCAATCTTGCTTCCTTTCTGTATTACTTCATAAGTATTCAGTTTGCCGAAATCCTTAGTCACTGTTTTTCCATCCGAAATCAGCTCACCGCCCGGTACTTTTATTGCAACCGGATAAGAATTCTGCTCCACACTCCAATCAAGCATGGCAAGATATTCTTCTTTTGTCGTCGGTGCCAGATAAACAAGGTTCGGAATATTTGCCATCATCGGAATATCCTGAAATCCCAGATGTGTGACATCATTCATTCCATAAACAGAACCCCAGAATGTCACAATCGTTGCCGGACTGTTGTTGATACACAGATCCTGTGCAATCTGGTCAAATGTCCGCTGTACAAAAGTACTGTACACGCCGTAAACAGGCTTTCCTCCATTTGCCGCAATACCGGATGCCAGAGCAACCGCTGTCTCTTCTGCAATTCCCACATCAATAAACTGGCGTCCGGCTCCTTTTCGCTTATCTTCTGTAAATCCCATAACTGCAGGCGTTCCGGATGTGATGGCAACCACACGGGAATCTTCTTTCATCTTTTTCAGCAGATATTGAGCGGTCACTTCACTATAGTCTTCTGCATCATCGTTTACTTTCGATTCTCCAGTTACTATATCAAACGGTGTACGCCAGTGATATTTTTCCTTATTTTGTTCCGCAGGCTCGTAACCTTTGCCTTTTAATGTATTAATGTGGATTACGATCGGATGCAGGATGTCTTTTACTTTAGAGAAAGCTTCAATCAGTGCTTCTACATTATTGCCGTCATTCACATACATATAGTCCAGTCCCATCGCTTTGAAAAAGTTACATTCACATTGGCCGTTGCTGTCGCGTAAGTCTTTTAAATTCTTATATAAGCCTCCATGATTTTCGGCAATAGACATCTGATTGTCATTGACAATAATAATCATGTTAGTACCCATTTCTGCAACATAATCCAATCCTTCGAATGCTTCGCCTCCGCTTAATGAGCCGTCGCCTATTACAGCGATGATGTTTTCGTTGCCACCTGTCAGATCACGTCCTTTAGCTAATCCACTTGCCAGACTGACAGAAGTAGAAGTATGACCGATCACAAAGAAATCATGTTCACTTTCCTGTGGTTCCGAGTAGCCGGATACATTGTCATATTCAGCCGGATGCAGGAAAGCATCTTTACGACCGGTCAGCATTTTATGTACGTAACTCTGATGTGATACATCATATACAATTTTATCTTTCGGTGAATTGAAGACATAGTGCAAAGCAATAGTTGCCTCCACCATTCCGAAGTTAGGACCGAAGTGTCCGCCGTGTTCACTCAACTTTTGTAAAAGTGATGTGCGGATTTCATGACTTAAGTCATTTAGTTCCTGAAACGATAATTTCTTTACGTCTGCAGGAGAGTCGATATTTTCCAGATACATATCAATTTGTTTTTTATGTTTATACCTATATTTTTATTTCACTGCAAAGATACTGCCCGATTTGAAATCAGTTTGTATATGAATTACAGATTCTTTTACCCATATTACAGTTCTGCATAGAATAGGGATTGATCAAAGCATTAATAGGGGGAGAGGATATAGAAAGAAGTTAGTTTTGGGATATCTGATATTCGTTGGGAGTTATTCCTGTCATCTTTCTGAATAGGCGGCTAAAAAACTGTACGCTGGGGAATCCTAACTGATCAGCGATCAGACTGGTTGTGAGTTTTCCTGTCAATAACATCTTTTTGGCTGTCTCTATTCGTTTAAATTGAAAATACTCATCAGAGTTTTTTCCTGTTTCAATCTTTAACAGGTCATTAAAATAATGAGGTGACAAATGAAGTTTTTCCCCACAATATTCTAT
>OHKQ01001002.1_pt1 | contig 10481 bp, 6 predicted proteins | sample 1568891 | NCBI WGS metagenome assembly OHKQ01 (sample SAMEA3879596, study PRJEB24766) | human gut metagenome | biome: human-associated habitat; feature: feces | place: USA | collected 1985/1987 | reverse complement strand
AGATACAGGAGTATCAGGTGACTTCCCTTTGCGCCCCTCCAACCATCTTCCGCTTTCTGATTCATGAAGACCTGACTAAATATGACTTATCTTCACTGCGGTATTGCACCATTGCCGGAGAAGCACTGAACCCTGCCGTATTCGAAACCTTCAAGAAACTGACAGGCATCAAGCTGATGGAAGGCTTCGGACAGACTGAGACGACATTGACAGTAGCTACCATGCCTTGGATGGAACCGAAACCGGGAAGTATGGGATTGCCCAATCCACAATATGACGTGGACCTGATAGACAACGAAGGCCGCTCTGTAGAAGCGGGAGAACAAGGTCAGATCGTAATCCGCACCAGCAAAGGCAAACCTCTCGGACTTTTCAAAGAATACTACCGGGATGCGGAACGCACTCATGAAGCTTGGCACGATGGTATTTATTACACCGGCGATGTTGCCTGGAAAGACGAGGATGGCTACCTTTGGTTTGTCGGTCGTGCAGACGACGTAATCAAGAGTTCCGGTTACCGCATCGGCCCATTCGAAGTGGAAAGTGCGTTGATGACTCATCCGGCTGTTGTGGAATGTGCTATTACCGGAGTACCCGACGAGATTCGCGGCCAGGTAGTAAAAGCTACGATTGTTCTATCCAAAGACTATAAAGCACGTGCCGGAGAGGAACTGATTAAGGAATTACAGAACCACGTGAAGAAAGTGACTGCTCCTTATAAATATCCACGTGTCATCGAGTTCGTAGAAGAGCTACCTAAGACAATCAGCGGTAAGATCCGCCGGGTGGAAATTCGTGAAAACGATAAGAAATAAGTAAAAAAGCACCTATTTATCGATAAATCCTCCTTCACTTGTCTTTTGGCAACCGAAGGAGGATTTCTTATGTGAATCATACTACAAACTGGTCAATTAATACAAATCCTGATTCAATGAATCATTTGTATACTATATATGAAACAATATTGCACCTCTATGTTGCTTTTCTCCCTTATCTTTGTTGCAGTATAAACAAAAACACACTATAAAGATCATGATTACAAGTAGAAAGATTTCTCAAGTCAATGTTTTTGCTGGTAGTCCTTGGGAGGTAGCCAGCGTAAAAAGTCTATTGAATGCAGCCTATATTCAGGTTTCAATGAAAGACAATGGTTTAAACAGTATTTTGATTTCTGTTCCTTGCAAATACTATACTGCGGCCATGCGTGTAATTAATAACAGAAAAGTTTCATAGGTTTTAGGTTTACATATAAATTGAAGGGTTCTTATTGTCAGCAGGAGTTTTAGCTGGATAATACAGTGACTAGCAACTCATTGCACCCTGACAATAAGCTATGACAATAGGCTGACAATAAAAAGATCGTACTTTTATTGTCAGCCTGTTATTTAATAGATTAAATTCACGGCAGAATTATAGAATTCGTTTCAATCTCCTACATATCTTTCTGATCCAGCAGTTGCTACAAATAGCGTTGTCCGACATAGAATTCTTCTCGAAGGATCGCAGTCTTTCGTATTGTTCCTCCACCATTTTCCATAAACCGTCCAGTCGCGAACTTTGTCCTCTAATTGCCATTAATTCCTGATCCCGCATATTCAAAAGTGAAGCATACAATCTGCTGGTTTTGTTTTTTTCCATGCAAAGTTGCTCTAACTCATCGATATATTCAGACGTAATTCCCAGCTTAGTCCGCTTTATGAATTGCTGAATACTATCATCATCTATGGAAACTGTATCGTTCTCATAAGACACTGTGATTTTTTTCATTTCCACCCAGAGCCAGATATACTCTTTTTCGAGTCGGTATTTCTCGGCTGCCGCTTCTATGCTAATCCATTGTGACATAGTGTTTGTTTTTAATTTGTTATACAACAAGGAATAAATAGTGCTCTGTTGATGTTGATTCAACAAACATTCGCGCTTTTTGTATTCCGGGCGGACAGGAGATTGGGGTTGGGGATTTATAAGGATCATGAAACCAACCGGGTACAATAAAAGCGTGAATGCTGTTGAATCATTATCCACCTCTGAGGCCTAGCAAAACCTTTCCAAAAGATAATGATAACAACAGACATCCACGCTAATCGTTTATATATAACACATCTTTCATCGATATGTTGACATACGACCATTCACGTGGAATATCTGTTGAATCACCCCTCTTTGGAAAAGAAACTTGCTAGATTTCAGAGGAGGGGGATAATGCAATAATATTCCTATTTCAAAATAAATAACGCTTCTTACCTGTTTCACCACACTGGTGAACAGAAAGCGTATGACAAAGATATGCTTTTTTTTCGAAACAAAGTGGAAATACGGAAATAAATACAGGAAGTTTTGTATTGAAAGAGAGGAAGTTCAATATTAGCAAAGAGCGTATAAAAAATATAAACTCGCTACGAAGCGAATGTCGCCCCCGTTAAATGAATGCTGCGCATCTGGTATCTTTCACTAAAGAAGCAGGTATTGTCCTGCTAAAGTAACAGTATTGTTCAGCTAAGGCAGCAGTATTGTTCAGCTAAAGTGCCGGTATCTTCACCTTCCCACGGCCGTGGTGACTTCTTTCCACAGCCGTGACGAATTCCTACCACGGCCGTGGGAAGATCTCGTCACGGCCGTGGCGAACTACCAATACCGGTAAGTTAACGTAAGAATAACGGTGTCTTTATGCAACAATACACAGTGGCGAGCATATCTTTACTTACTTGTTAATGTTTCAAGTCCGCCTTCTTGAATAGAGTATAACAAGAAAGCACATTCTTTATCGCGATAAAGCGCAAATAGTTTGTTTTACAAGTACCTTATCCGTACCTTTGAAACCAATAACAAACACTTACTCTCATTAATATCAAGAGAAGAAAAATGAAGATTACACAAATCAGGGAAAACGGAGATACGGAGGCACTAAGCGTGACAGACATCGACCTGCTGATAGAAAAAATGAAAAAAGAAACCAAGCTCCGCCCGGTAACCGGATTACGTCAGGCCCTGCATTTTGTTCTACCCGACGAGCCTTGTTCCCTCGCCAACAAACTACCACGAGTGATTCCCGCAGCAGCCTTCGGGCGAGTGAACGGAGTGAAACGAATGAAAACCTACAATGGCATTGTAGAACTGACCATCGGCCCGCTAGCCGGAAAGACAGAAGTGGAAATCGTGAAGCAAAAGGCAGCCGAACTTCCCCAAACAATGCTGGCTTTTATGGGTGCAAGTGGTAAAAGCGTCAAGATATGGACTTGCTTCACCCGTCCGGACGGCACTTTACCGCAAACAACGGAAGAAGCCGAAGTGTTTCAGGCACATGCCTATCGCCTAGCCATCAAATGTTATCAGCCTCAACTTCCTTTCAATATCCTGCTAAAAGAGCCGAAACTGGAACAATTCTCACGTCTTAGTTATGATCCGGACTTGATTTACCGTCCCACCCCTGTCCCTTTCTATCTTTCACAACCCATCGGTATGCCCGGCGAGATGACTTATCATGAGAAATCGAGCACAGAAGTATCGCCATTGAATCGTGCCCTGCCGGGATATGACACGGAGGATACAGTGGCACTGCTTTATGAAGCGGCATTGCGGAAGACATTCGAAGAAATGGAAACAGACTGGCACCGGAACGATCATGATTTGCAAACGTTAGTAGTCCCGCTTGCCGAAAATTGTTACTACTCCGGCATCCCGGAAGAGGAGGTAACCCGACGAACCATCATGCGTTATTACAAAAGAAAAAATCCGATGCTGATACGCGAAATGATAAGAAACGTATATAAGGAATGTAAGGGAGTGCCCAAAAGCAACTGCCTGACTAAAGAGCAACGCCTTAGCCTGCAGATGGACGAATTTATGAAGCGCCGTTATGAATTTCGATACAATACGCTGACCACGGAAGTGGAATATCGCGAACGGAATAGTTTTAATTTCTATTTTCGTCCGGTGGACAAGCGGGTGCTGGCGAGTATCACGATGAATGCGATGTATGAAGGGGTGAAAATGTGGGATAGGGACGTAATCCGCTATTTGGATTCCGACCATGTGCCTGTTTATCAGCCGGTGGAGGATTTTTTGTATCATCTGCCTCACTGGGATGGTAAAGACCGGATTTTGGAACTGGCCAACCGTGTTCCCTGTGATAATCCGCATTGGGCGCCGTTGTTCCGTCGGTGGTTTTTGAATATGGTTGCCCATTGGAGGGGAATGGATAAGAAACACGCCAACAGTACGTCACCTTTGCTGATTGGCCCGCAGGCATATCGGAAATCGACTTTTTGCAGAATGCTTCTTCCTCCTGCTTTACAGGCGTACTATACGGATAGCATTGATTTCAGTCGGAAACGGGACGCGGAGTTGTATCTGAATCGCTTTCTGCTTATCAATATGGATGAATTCGACCAGATTAGCCCTACCCAACAGGCTTTTCTGAAACATATTCTGCAAAAGCCGGTGGTGAACACACGTCGTCCGAATGCTTCGGCAGTGGAAGAGCTTCGCCGGTATGCATCGTTCATTGCCACGAGCAATCATCGGGATTTGTTGACGGATACTTCCGGTAGCCGTCGTTTCATCGGTATTTACATGACGGGAGCTATAGATGTGTCGCGTCCTATTGATTATGAACAGCTTTATGCACAGGCGTTGGAGTTGCTTTATCACAACGAACGTTATTGGTTTGACTCCGAAGAAGAGGCTATCATGACGGAAAACAACCGTGAGTTTGAACAATCTCCTGCCATCGAACAGTTATTTATGGTTTATTATCGTAGGGCGGAAGAAGAGGAAGAAGGAGAATGGCTACTGGCTATTGATATTCTGCGGCGGATTCAGAAAGCAAGTAAAATGACGTTTTCCGCCAGGCAGGCGTCTTATTTCGGGCGTATCTTGCAGCGGCTCGGAGTGAAATCTAAACGGAAAACGTATGGTACGTATTATCATGTTGTACCTTTGGAGGTAGAATAGAATTTGCTATTTATTAATTATTTACATCAGATATATAATGCTATGACTAAAAAAGATGCTATAAAAGTATTTGAAGATAAAAAGATCCGTGCTGTTTGGGATGACCAAAAGGAGGAATGGTATTTTTCCATTGTGGATGTGGTAAGCGTGCTAACAGAAAGTGTTGATGGACGCAAGTATTGGAATAAGTTGAAACAGCGTCTCAAAGCAGAAGGTAGTGAGTTGGTGACAAATTGTCACCAACTGAAATTACCTTCTTCTGACGGCAAACTGTATAAGACAGATGTAGCTACAACCCAACAGCTTTTCCGTCTAATTCAGTCTATTCCCTCGCCCAAAGCGGAACCCTTTAAGATGTGGATGGCTCAAGTCGCCAAAGAGCGTCTGGATGAAATGCAGGACCCCGAACTGACTATAAATCGGGCGATGATGGAATATAAATCTTTAGGTTACTCGGACAATTGGATTAATCAACGATTGAAATCAATTGAAGTACGGAAGGAACTTACTGATGAATGGAAAAGAAATGGGATGCAAGAGGGCGTTCAGTTTGCTGCATTAACGGATATAATTTATCAGACATGGGCTGAAAAGTCGGCAAAAGAATATAAGCAGTTTAAAGGATTGAAGAAAGAAAATCTCCGTGACAATATGACGAACACTGAACTGATCCTTAATATGCTTGCTGAAACGGCTACTACGGATTTGTCCAAAGAGAGAAACCCATCCGGTTTTGCTGAAAATGCCGAAGTGGCAAAAGATGGGGGAAATGTGGCAAGAGTTGCTCGCAAGCAATTGGAAAGTCAGCTAAAACGCCCTGTTATATCTCCACTTAATGCAAAAAGTGCATTGCAAGTTGGTGATGAACGGGAAAAAAATGAAACTTCAGGAGAGAGCGTGGATTAATCAAGTATGATAGATACCCCGTTTTTGATGGTCTAAGTATGATAGATGCCGGAAATAATAGTTGTCTATCATACTTATTCTTTTAATTATAAGTGGTTTATGAAAATGAATGAGAGTATGATACTAGTTTTTTTACTCATAGAGAAGATATTTTTTTCTGATCTCCTTGTAATCCTGTAATTCCTTTTGCCAACTATTCCGGATAGCCTCTTCCGATTCTCCTTTGAGGATAGCTTTGCGTACGCTGTCAGTTCCCATCAGCAAATCAAACCATCGGGCACGGGAGAAGAAAGCTGCGTTTTCACCGGATAAGCGATAAAAGTTCAAGAAGTAGCGAAGCGTAAATCCATTTACATCGGTTATATTCCGGAGATCTTCCCCATAACAGGTGATACCTTTGTGCATCGGATTTTTGTCAAAACCGGGTAAGGAGCGGGGAGTAAAAGTGAAACTTCCGTATTTCTTATTAGGTGCGCCTAATACCTGGAAAGGGAAAGTTGTCCCCCGTCCCACGCTGACGCGAGTGGCTTCAAAAGGACAGAGCGAGGCGTACAATCGGATAGACTGGTCGTTCGGGAGGTTGGGCGACGGTTTGATGGGAAGTGAATAAGGTGCTCCGTGTTTCCATCCGGTCATTGGAATTACCTTTAATGAACAAGGATTTTTCTTGTTGGCAATCCATCCTTCCCCGTTTATCATCTGTGCCAGTTCGCCGATGGTACATCCGTGGAGAACCGGAAGAGGTAACATGCCAACAAAACTCCGGTAGGCAGGTTTGAGTATCGGACCATCCACATAATCGCACGGATTGGGGCGATCCAGTACAACCATTTCTTTCTTGTTCTCTGCGCAAGCTTCCATCACATAATACATTGTGCTTATATAGGTATAGAAGCGTGCCCCTACATCCTGAATGTCGAATACAATCACATCGATATCTTTTAGTTGGGCAGCAGACGGCTTTTTGTTGTCACCATAAAGCGATACGATAGGAATGCCGGTGCGGGAATCTTTTCCGTCTTTCACTGTTTCACCCGCATCTGCGTTACCACGGAAACCATGTTCGGGAGCAAATACCTTGACCACCCGGACGTCTCTCTTTAATAAGGTATCGAGAAGATGAACCTGCTTTCTTCCTACAACAGAAGTGTGATTGACCACCATTCCGATGCGTTTTCCTTTCAGCAACGGCAGATATTGATCCATCTGTTCTGCTCCCGTGACAATTTGACTGTTTACACGCATTGGCAACAACATAATGAACAAAAATATAAGAATGAAGGAAACTCTAGTTTGCATATCGGTAATTTTTTTGTAATATTGCACAAAAATATTAATTTCTCATCAAGAGAGCAAAAAATAAAGCACATGAATCCATACGAAATCATTGATAAGTATTATCCGGAGAATACCCAGCAGAGACAAATATTAGTAATACATAGTTTGGCCGTGTCCGGAAAAGCAATGAAAATGCTGGATGCTCATCCCGAATTGCGTTTAAACCGGAGTTTTGTAAAAGAAGCCGCTCTGTTGCATGATATTGGTATTTTTCAGACCGACGCTCCAACCATTCAGTGCTTTGGCACTCATCCTTATATCGCTCACGGATATTTGGGAGCCGAAATCTTGCGGGCGGAAGGTTTTCCCCAACACGCATTGGTGTGCGAACGCCATACGGGAGCCGGACTTTCGTTGGAAGATATCGTTGCCCAGCAACTTCCTGTTCCTCATCGCGAGATGCTGCCCATCACCCTGGAAGAACAATTGATTTGCTTTGCGGATAAATTCTTTTCTAAAACACATCTGGATGAAGAGAAAACAGTGGAGAAAGCACGGCAAAGTATTGCAAAATATGGTGAAGAAGGTCTAAGCCGCTTTGATAGATGGTGTTCTCTCTTTTTATAGCACTAAAAAATAATTAAATAACGAAGATTCTAACTCATATTTGGTGAAGATTGTGTACTTTTGCCACTTCAAGCGTAAACTATTAGTTAATGGCGCCATTGAAAGCAAAAATACTTATATCATTCATACTGCTGATTGTCTTACTGATGCTTCCCGATGAGGCTACGTCTCAACGTCGAAGAAGAGGAATGATTGCCTCCAATACCGTGAAAACGGATTCCCTTCAGGGAAATGATTCGTTGAAAGCAGATACGGTAACGGTACGCATTGATTCTATCGCACCGGTAAAGAAGAAACAACCACTCGATGCACCGGTTGTTTATGAATCTAACGACTCCACTGTCTTTACTTTGGGAGGAGCCGCTACACTTTATGGTAGCGGAAAAGTGAATTATCAGAACATCGAACTGGCTGCGGAAGTTATTTCGATGAATCTGGATAGTAGTACTGTGCATGCTTATGGTATCAAGGATACTACCGGAGTGGAAAAAGGTAAACCGGTATTTAAAGAAGGTGATACCTCGTATGATACGGAAACAATCCGATACAACTTCAAAACCAAGAAAGCGGGAATTACTGATATCGTCACCCAGCAGGGAGAAGGATATGTGACCGGAAGCAAGGCGAAGAAAGGAGCCAATGATGAAATTTTCATGGAGCATGGGCGTTATACAACCTGCGATCATCACGATCATCCCCACTTTTATATGCAGTTGACGAGAGCTAAAGTGCGCCCTAAAAAGAATGTGGTGACAGGACCTGCCTATCTGGTTGTGGAAGATGTGCCTCTGCCATTGGCTGTGCCGTTCTTCTTCTTCCCATTCTCCAGCAGTTACTCTTCCGGTTTCATTATGCCGACTTATATGGACGACTCCAGCCGTGGTTTCGGTTTGGCAGAAGGAGGATATTACTTTGCCATGAGTGATATCATGGACTTGAAAATAACGGGAGATATCTTCACGAAAGGTTCATGGAGATTGTCCGGATTGACAAACTATAATAAACGCTATAAATATTCCGGTACGCTGCAAGCGGACTATCAGGTCACCAAGACAGGAGATAAAGGGATGCCGGACTATACAGTTGCTAAGGACTTTAAGGTGGTATGGAACCATCGGCAGGATGCCAAAGCCAGTCCGAACACTACATTCTCTGCCAGTGTGAACTTCTCGACCAGTAGTTATGAACGTTCTAATATCAACAACCTTTATAATTCGCAGTTGTTGACTCAAAATACCAAAACATCAAGTATTAGTTATTCTCGTAGTTTTCCCGATATCGGTCTGACCTTATCCGGAACTACCAATATCGCACAGACAATGCGTGACTCTTCTATTGCGGTCACTTTGCCTGACTTGAATATTACATTAAGCCGTCTGTTCCCCTTCAAACGCAAGAAAGCGGCAGGAGCCGAACGTTGGTATGAAAAGATTTCCGTTAGCTATACGGGACGTCTGACAAACAGTATCAGAACAAAAGATGACCGTTTGTTCAAGACCGGAATCAGCGGATGGGAAAATGCGATGAATCATAATATTCCTATCAGTGCTACTTTCACGCTGTTCAAGTATTTGCAGGTTTCTCCTTCGGTCAACTATACAGAGCGGTGGTATACCCGTAAGATGAACCAGACATATAATATGGAAGAACATAAGCTGGACCCTAATCTGAATGATACTATTAATGGTTTCTATCGGGTGTCCAACTATTCTGCCAGTATCAGTTTGAGTACGAAACTGTATGGTATGTACAAGCCTCTTTTCATGAAGAAGAAAGAGATACAGATCCGTCACGTTGTTACTCCACAAGTAAGTCTTAGCGGAGCTCCCGGATTCAGCAAGTATTGGGAGGAATACACAGATTATAACGGCAATACACAATACTATTCTCCTTTTACCGGACAGCCTTTTGGAGTTCCTTCACGTGAAGGTTCGGGAACGGTTAGCTTCTCTCTGTCCAACAATCTGGAAATGAAGTATTATGATGCCAAGAAGGATACGCTCAAAAAGGTCAGTCTGATTGATGATTTGAGCGCAAATATGTCCTATAATATGGCAGCGAAAGAAAGACCTTGGAGTGATTTGAGTTTGAATATCCGTATGAAGCTGACCAAGAACTATACTTTCAATATGAACGCTTCATTCGCTACTTATGCTTATGCTTTCGATAAGAACGGTAATGTAGTGACCAGTAATCGTACTGAATGGTCTTATGGACGTTTCGGACGTTTCCAGGGATATGGTTCTTCTTTTAACTATACTTTTAATAATGATACCTGGAAGAAGTGGTTTGGTCCGAAGGAAGACGCTGAACAGGATAAAAACAAGAAGGACTCGGAAGACGGAGACGGTGAGGATTCTGAAGGTACGGAAGATGGAACTACCATCAAGAAGGTGGAGAAGGCACAGGCCGACCCGGATGGTTATCAGGTATTCAAGATGCCTTGGTCTTTAAGTTTCAGTTATTCGTTCAATATTCGTGAAGACAGAACGAAGCCTATCAATCGCTATTCCATGCGTTATCCGTTTACTTATACCCACAATATTAATATGAACGGAAATATAAAGATTTCCAATAACTGGTCGCTTTCATTCAATTCGGGTTATGACTTTCAGGCAAAAGAGATTACGCAGACTTCTTGTACGATCTCACGTGACCTGCACTGCTTTAACCTTTCTGCCAGCCTTTCACCATTCGGACGCTGGAAATACTACAAT
>OHKQ01001001.1_pt1 | contig 10484 bp, 8 predicted proteins | sample 1568891 | NCBI WGS metagenome assembly OHKQ01 (sample SAMEA3879596, study PRJEB24766) | human gut metagenome | biome: human-associated habitat; feature: feces | place: USA | collected 1985/1987 | reverse complement strand
GGACGGAACCGCAAATATTATAAGATTACACAAAGCGGAAAGATCCGGCAGGAACACTTAAAAAAGGAATGGAAAGAGTACATTACGATCATTGACGATATTGTAAATGGAGGAATGGGAAATGACTAAGAAAGAGTATATGAAAAAACTTGCATACCAGCTTCGTCGTCTTCCTAAAGAGGATTTCGATAAAGCAATGGACTACTTTGAAGAATATTTTGAAGATGCAGGCATCGAAAACGAGCAAAAAGCCATCGAGGACCTGGGCGCTCCGGAAGAAGCGGCTTCCGCACTGATTCTGGATCTGGCACAGGAAAATGCTGTCAAACCGCCAAAAACAATGAAACGGCGCTTTTCCGCTTTATGGATCGCTATTCTGGCACTTTTTGCTGCCCCGATCGCCCTGCCTCTGGCACTTGGGATTCTGGCCGTGATCGGAGCTGTCATTCTGGGAATCCTGGCAGTCGTTGGCGGTATCTTAATTTCCGCACTTGCCGCAATAGCAGGAAGCGTACTCGGCATTATCGGAGGGATTGCAATTATCCCTCAGACCTTTGGCGGAGGACTGGTCACCATCGGTCTCTCTCTGATGCTGATCGGATGCGGCATTCTGGTGACATATTTCACCATATTACTGGCTCGCTGGGCAATCATCAAACTTGCCGGACTGCTCGGCAGACTTGTCAAAAAAGGAGGACGAAGACATGAAGAAAAGTAAAAAAATCATTCTGACAATTTCCGCAGTCACACTGACTGCCGGAGTCCTTTTAACTGGAATCGGATATATGAAGGGCGGTCGGTTTGGATTCGTCTTCTCTGACGGCAAATTTATCTCTGCTGACAGTATAGAAGAGGAGAAACAACCATTTATTCTGGAAAAAAAGAAGCTGGATTCTGTAAAAGACATTGACATTAACATTTTGTCCTATGCCGACATCCGGATTCCCTACTACTCCAACGAAAGCAATGCCGTCATCACACTGAAAGAAAGCATCAGCCAACTTGACGCTTCGGCCTACAATATGGAAGGCGGAGAGATGGTACGCACCAAGATGAAGCGCGACCTGGTCTTCACGGAACGCATCAACAAACAATACATGCAGCTCAAATTCTCGATACCTGCCGTCAGGGAAGGAACCGTATTCGAATACAAATACCAGCTGAGTTCCGACCTCTACTACAGCATCAACCTGTGGGAGGCGCAAAGAGACATCCCGGTGATCTTCACCCAATATGACATCACCATACCGGAATATTTCAAGTTCAACCTCGACATGCGGGGCCCTCACCCGATGGCGTCCAAAGACGAAACCTCTTCTCTTACGTTTCTCCTCAGCCTCCCGGGCGGACAGACAGAAATGCTCAGCTGCAACGGCCGCCACATGATATTCACCGGAGAACACCTCCCCGCCCTGCGTCCGGACAACTATGTGTGGTGTGCCAACGACTATATGAGCAGCGTATATTTCGAACTCCGGGGAGTGGACTTTCCGGGATCGTTCTACCGGTCTTTCACCCACACCTGGGAGGAGATCGACCAAATGCTGCTACAGGACGAAGACTTCGGCGCCATGCTCAAGATGCGCAACCCGAACTCGGTGAAGATCTGCACCATCCTCGACAAGCCCAGCCGCCGCAAGGCCGACATCGCCCCGGACTACGAGGGCTTCGCGGTGCCGGACGAGTTCGTGGTGGGCTACGGCCTCGACTACGACGAGAAGTACCGCAACCTGCCCTACATCGGCGTACTCAAACCCAGCGTCTACGAAAAGTAAGAAATAAAACCAGAACTGGAGTTGATTCCTTTTGCAACCTAAAAGACCTCGTATCAATCCGCTCATCCTCGCACTGGCGCTGGCCGCCGTGCTGATGGTCTGGTCGGTGATGGGCAGCGGGTCGGGCAGCACCAGCGGCTCGACCATGAGCTACTCCACCGTCGTCCATTACTTTGAGCACAATCAGGTCACGGCCTTCACGCTGGACCGCAACACCAGCGTCATCACCCTGAACCTGAAAGAAGGCGACCTGCCCCTGCCGGACGTCTCCTCCACTCAGAGCACGGTGCAGTCTACCGGCGGTCTGCTGAGCGGGATGTTCTCCTCCTCGTCGGGGTCCACCGGCGCAGTGCAGGAGGACGACGGCACCGTCACCGTCCGCTACAAGCTGCCCTACGCCTACGTTTTCATCGAGAACGTGGACAAGTATATCCAGTCCTACGACGCGGCGAATCCCGACGCGCCCATGACCTACGACTACACCTCTCTCAAGGAGACCATCCCCTGGATGGAGATCATCTTCTATCTGGGGATGCTGGGCTGCACCGGCTTTTTGCTGTTCTCGATGATGCGGGGCGGCGTCGGCGGTGGCGGCGGCATCATGAATGTCGGCAAAGCCAAGGTCAAGGACGAGCACGAGAACAAGAAGACCGCCACCTTTGCCGATGTGGCCGGTGAAGACGAAGAGAAGGAAGAGCTGAAAGAGGTCGTGGAGTTCCTCAAGAGCCCCGACAAGTTCAACTCTCTGGGCGCACGCATCCCTCACGGCGTGCTGCTCGTCGGCCCTCCGGGTACCGGCAAGACCCTGCTGGCCCGCGCCTGCGCCGGTGAGGCCGGTGTGCCGTTCTACTCCATCTCCGGCTCTGACTTCGTCGAGATGTACGTCGGCGTCGGCGCATCCCGTGTGCGCGACCTCTTCGACAAGGCAAAAAAGACCATGCCCTGCATCATCTTCATTGATGAGATCGATGCTGTGGGCCGTCAGCGTGGTGCCGGTCTCGGCGGCGGTCACGACGAGCGCGAGCAGACCCTGAACCAGCTGCTGGTCGAGATGGACGGCTTCGAGGCCAACGATGGCGTCATCGTCATGGCGGCCACCAACCGTGCCGACATCCTCGATAAGGCCCTGCTCCGCCCGGGCCGCTTCGACCGTCAGGTCTACGTCGGCCTGCCCGACGTCAAGGGCCGCGAGGAGATCCTGAAAGTCCACACCAAGAACAAGCCCCTCGCCCCGGATGTCTCCCTCAAGGTCATCGCACAGCGCACCGCAGGCTTTGCGGGCGCTGACCTCGAGAACCTCGTCAACGAGGCCGCTCTGCTGGCTGCACGCCGCAGCCGCAAGGCCATTACGATGGAGGACATCGAAGAGGCTTCCATGAAGGTCATGGCCGGCCCCGAGAAGAAGAGCCGGGTCGTCACCCCCGAAGAGAAAAAGCTCACCGCTTACCACGAGGCAGGCCACGCTGTGGCGGGCTTTTACTGCAAGCACCACCCCCGTGTGCATGAGATCACCATCATCCCCCGCGGTCAGGCCGGCGGCTACACCATGTATCTGCCCGAGAAAGACCGCAGCTACGTCACCAAGGGCGAGATGTTCGAGGACATCGTGTCCAGTCTGGGCGGCCGCGTAGCCGAGCAGCTTATCCTGGACGACATCTCCACCGGTGCGTCCAACGACCTGCAGCAGGCGACGAACATCGCCCGCCAGATGATCACCAAGTACGGCTTCTCCGAGCGCCTCGGCCCTGTGGTCTACGGCACCTCTCAGGAAGAGACCTTCCTGGGCCGCGACCTCGGTCAGGGCAAGGGCTACAGCGAGACCACCGCTGCTGAGATCGACAGCGAGATGCGGGACATCATCGACGAGGCCTACGAGACCTGCCGCCGCACCCTGACGGAGCATATCGACCAGCTCCATGCGCTGGCACAGGCCCTGATGGAGCGCGAGAAGCTGAACGAGAAGGAGTTCAACGCAGTGATGGCAGGAGAGACCCTGCCCCAGCGTGAGGACCCCGACGCAAAGCCCGCCGAGGCTCAGCCCGCTGTCCAGCCTGTGGAACAGGCCGAGACCGCAGAGGCTGCGGAGCCTGCCGAACCTGCTGAGGCAGTGGATGCCGCCCCGCAGGAAGCTCCGGCCCCCGAAACGCCGGATGAAGGCGAAGCCAACCAGTAAACCAAGAGAAAGGGGAGAGTGTTGTGGAGGAAAATTTTGAACCGGTCGCGCGGACACGGGCCAACTATTACACCCCGGGCAGCCCGGTGCAGTTCGTCTGCGTGGAGCTGCTCAAGGGCGAAGTCAGCGGCGAACACGCGGTCTGTCTGACCTTTAAGAACATTTCCCGCGTGACCCTGACGGCACTGGAGATCCACTTCAAGTGCAAGGGCGTGGACGGCGTCATCCTCTGTGAGGACGAGTTCGAGTACCGTGACCTTACCGCAAAGCCCGGCGAGAGCTTCGGCATGGACGATGCCGTCTTCGTCACCCAGAAGGCCATCACCAGCGTGGACGTTACCCTGCGCAATGTCTACAGCGGCAGGAAGGTCGTCCACCTCGAGAGCATCAAGCGGGTGCGCCTGCCGGCCCCCCGCCGCCTGAGCGTCGAGATGCAGAAGGCCCTCGAAGCCCGGATGAACCGCACCGGCATGAAGTTCATGCCCCAGGTCTTCGAGAACGGCTGGTACTGCGCCTGCGGTGCCTTCCACCCGAAGGAAGAGGACACCGTCTACTGCTCCGAGTGCGGCAGTGACCGCATCCTTTTGCAGAACGCGCTGAACACCCTGCTGCAGCCGGAAGCCCCGGTGCGCCAGCCCGAGCCGCAGCCTGCGGCCCAGCCGGTACGCCCGGCTGCGCCTGCTGAGGAGCCTACCCGCATCGTGGGTGCAGCGCAGGAGGAAGCCACCCGTATCATCCCGCCCCGGGCGGCGGAGCCTGCGCCCGGCTATGCGCCTGTCGCTGAGATGGACGCGACCCGCGTGGTGTCCCGCGCCCCGGAGCAGGAGGCGACCCGCGTTCTGTCCTGCCAGCCGGAGCCGGTGCGCCCGGCCAAGTCCTTTGCGCCGGACGAAGAGGTGGAGAAGTACGGCACCCGTGTGGTACCCTCGACTCCCGCCGCCGCGCCGTCCCGCCTGCAGGCAAAGCCGCTGGACGAGGAGGACGACTGCGAAGAGGAAGACCCCCGCGACAGCATCGCTGAGACGCTCATCCGCTGGGTGCCGCCCATCACCGCCATCGTGTGTGCGGGCATCGCCCTGTGCGGCTTCGTGTATTCTCAGTTCATGATGTAAAATAGGATGTACGGCGGAGGAGGCAGAGGCTTCCTCCGCTTTTAATTTAAGGAATAACCTCTCAGTCTGCTTCGCAGACATGGCCGGGAGGTGGCACGCCGTAGGCATGACGGAGAGGTTTAACAAGGAGAGATGATTATGCCTGACGAAGCTTTGCAGGCCGCGTTCGAGATAAAAGCGGCCTGCGACGACATCAGCCGGAAGCTGCTGCGCTGGCACTGGGAGGAAAAGCCCGGCGCTCACAGCGTGGACGCCCTGCTGAAGCATCTGGCCCAGCGCCAGAAGGAGAGCCCCGACTACTACGAGCGCCTGCCGGAGCTGAATGGCCGCACCGGCTGGCAGCAGCTGGATACCACCCTCTGTATGCGCATCCTGCTGGACCCGGAAAAGGACGCCGCCCGGCCTCTGGACCTGCTGGGCAATACGCCCCACCCGGCAGCGGCCCGCCGCGCCTGCAATGCGGTGCGGATGGCCCGCAACGAGGCCGCCCACGCCTCCGACAGGACCGCAGCCGCACAGGCGGCGATCCGGTTCAACGAGGCCGTGGAGGAGCTGGAAGCGGGCTATGAAGGAACGGCCCTGACTACCGGCGACCTCGAGAAGTATTATCGGATGGCGGAGGACTTTCTGTCCCGCTGCGGCGCGTCGGAGACCATCGAGCCTCAGAAGAAGGCTGAGGACGAAGCGCCCCGCCGTCAGAAGTCCCAGAAAAGCGGCAGCACATCCCGCAAGCGCCAGAGCGGCGGGAATCGTGCCGCTTCGGGCCGGGGGACATCAGGCCGCAGCCGGAATACCTCTGGCCGGAACAGCCGCAGCCGCCAGAATATGCAGACCACGGCCCGCCGCAAGAAGCGTCAGCGCACCCAGAGCCGTGCTCTCACCGTGGTGCTGCTGGCCGTCGTCCTGCTGGGCCTGCTGGTCCGGGCATGGACGATGGGGCTGATGAAGTAACACGCTCTACTGAGGTAGAACATGTGATGAAGTGACCAAAAAATAACGTACTATAATCATAAAACGTCACTTTATCAACTTGATAAAGTGACCCTGATTGATAAAGTGACCCACTTTATCAGCAAGCCTCAGTTTATCACCCTGATAAAGTGGGATTTTGGACGATGTGACGATATAAAATCGTCACTTTATCAGATAACGCGCGGGTCTCGGAGGACATCTCAACTTTTTGGGATGTCCTCTTTTTGCATTTCCGGGACAGCCCCCTCATACACTGACGGACAAGGGGGTGTGCGGATGGAGCAGGGGATGGAGATGCTCTTTGCGCTGTTCGGCGGGCTGGCGATGTTCCTTTACGGGATGGACAGGATGAGCCGCGCCTTGCAGCGGGCGGCGGGCGACGCCATGAAGCGGCTGCTGGCCCGGCTGACGGCCACGCCGCTGCTGGGCGTCCTCACCGGGCTGGCCGTGACAGCAGTGCTCCAAAGCAGCTCGGCGGCGACGGTGATGGTCATCGGCTTCGTCAGCGCCGGGCTGCTGGAACTGCCCCGGGCGGTGGCCGTCATCTACGGCATCAACATCGGCACCACCATGACGGCACAGCTCATCGCCTTCGATGTCCAGACGCTGGTGTACCCGGTGCTGTTTCTGGGCTTCCTCCTCGACTTCGCGGCCCGCAGGCCCCGCTGGCAGGCCGTGGGAGAGGCGGTGTTCTCCTTCGGGCTGCTCTTCGAGGGCATCGACATCCTGGGCCGGGCTTTACAGCCGCTGGCCGGGCAGGCGGTCTTTCTCGACTGGATGACCCGGGTGAAGGAGTCGCCGCTTCTGGGCATCCTGCTGGGCCTCTCCATGACCATGGTGGTGCAGAGCAGTTCGGCCACCATCGCGCTGCTGCAGAACGTGGCCCGTCAGGCCGGGCCGGACGGCATCCACAGCGTGCTGGGCCTTGACGGGGCGGTGCCGGTCCTTCTGGGCGACAACATCGGCACGACGGTCACGGCCCTGCTGGCCTGCATCGGGCAGGGGAAGGACGCCGCCCGCGCCGCACTGGCCCACAGCTGCTTCAACCTCAGCGGGAGTCTGCTGGCGGCGGTGCTGCTGCCCTGGTTCGTCCGGCTGGTGGAGCTTATCTCCCCCAAAGGCCCGGAGCTGGAAGTCATTTCCCGGCAAATCGCCAACGCCCACACCGCCTTCAACGTCTGCTGCGCCCTGCTCTGGCTGCCTTTTTTGCCGTGGATGGTGCGGCTGGTGTGTGCGCTGGTGCCGGAAGATAGATAACAGAGAAAGCCCGATGCGATGCATCGGGCTTTCTCTTACTTCTTAATTACGCTCTTCCGATACACCGCAAAGGCGATGACAGCCGACAGCACTTCCGTGACCCAGAAGGCGTGCCAGACGCCGGTGGGGCCGAGCTGGCGGCAGAGCAGCCACGCCAGCGGCATGATGAAGATGACGTACCGGCAGAGGGAGATGACCAGCGAGGCCGCACCCTTGCCCAGACCTTCCAGCGCGCCGGAAGAGGTGGTGGACACCGCCGACACCACAAAGCCGAGGCAGATGATGCGCAGGGCGGTCTGGCCGATGGCGATGGTCTCGGGGTTGGAGGAGAACAGGCCGATGAGGGGCGCGGAAGCGGCCATACAGATGACGGTGCCTGCCGCCATGATGACGGCGCTCATGCCGAGGGTGAGCTGGTAGAGCTTTGCCACGCGGGCGTGTTCTTTTGCACCGTAGTTGTAGCCGACGAGGGGGCGCATTCCCTGCACGATGCCGCTGGCGGGCAGATAGAGGAAAGTCTGGAGCTTATAGTAGATGCCCAGCACCACCACATAGCTTTCGGAGAAGGCCGCCAGCAGGCCGTTGAGGAAGGTGACCAGCATGGAGGGCAGGGCCAGATTCAGGATGGCAGGCACACCGATGGCGTAGAGACGGCCTTCGAGAGAGAGGTCAGGCCGCAGGGCCTTCCGGCGCAGATGGACGGGCGACTCGGTGGTGTTGTAGACCACGAGGTAGATGACGAGAGTGGCGGCCTGTCCGATGCCGGTAGCCAGCGCCGCGCCTGCAATGCCCATGGCAGGCACCGGGCCGAGGCCGAAGATGAGGACGGGGTCCAGCAGGATGTTGCAGACACAGCCCGAGATGAGGGCGATCATGGTGAGCTTCATCCGGCCCACGGCCTGGAAGAGCTTCTCAAAGGCGAGGCTGGCCATGTTCACGGTAGCGAACAGGAAAACGATGGTGGAGTAGGTCACGCCCATAGAGACGATGGTGCCGTCGGCGGTGAACCGGGCCAGGAAGCCGGGCATGATGGTGGTAGCTGCCAGCGTGCAGAGGATGCCGTGGAGCACCGAGAGGGCCATGCCGTGGGTGGCGGCGGCGTCCGCCCTGTCGTGGTCGCCTGCGCCCCGGTAAAGGGCCACGAGGGCGTTGATGCCCACGCCGAAGCCGATGGCAACGGCGTTCACGAAGTTCTGGATGGGGAACACGAGGGAGAGGGCCGTCATGGCCTGCTCGTTGATCTGGGCCACAAAGAGGCTGTCCACGATGTTGTACAGCGAGTTCACCAGCATGGAGATGACGTTGGGCAGAGCCATCGACACCAGCAGCGGGAACACCGGTTTTGTCTTCATAAAAGTATCGTTCATGGGGGAAAAAGCTTCCTTTCCTGAAATTTCCGCACAAGAAAAGCCACACAACGGCGGCTTGAAGCGGGCCATTGTGTGGCGAAAAGTAGCAAACATCTATGCTGTAAAAATCCACACGGGTTTTATTGAAGTGCTGAGAAATACGGTGCATCGCAAAAGCGGTGTTACGGGACGCCGCCGGACGGCACCGGGATGCGGGCCGGAAAGGGCAGTACGGGAAGAGCCTTTCTGACCGGCCTGCGATAGGATACCACGAAACGGGTGGATTGTCAAGGGAAAAGTATGACTTTTCACAAAAACCAGCATAGAGAGGAAGCTCAGCTGGATAGAGGACTCACAGGCCTGTCACATCCAGAAATTCAGGAACTTTTTGGGCCGGTGGGGAGTGAAAACATCCAGCTCCTCATCGTCGAAAAGTGCGTCGCCGTTCTGCAAAAGCTTTGAGGCAGTCTCTCTGCCCAGCTCCTTTTCCAGAACAGCAGCGGCTTCTGCCATCCGGGGCGGGCGTTTGTCCAGGGAGTGGGTGTCCGTCGAGATGACGTGGACAAGCTGCCACGAGATGAACTTGCAGAGCGTCCGGCGCAGTTTTGGAGAATCCAGCAGTGCGCCCGCGTTGATTTGGACATAGGCTCCGGCGGCCACCCAGTTGTAGAGCAGGGTGGGGTCTTCGAGGACGTAGGGGTATCGCTCGATGTGGGCGATGAGGGGCAGAACACCCTGCTCCTGCAGGAGGGCGAAGGTCTGCCGGATGAAATGGGGCTTGTGGGTAGTGGGAAACTCCACCAGCATATAAGAGGTATCGCCGATGCAGAGCGCCTTGGCATCCAGCTCACAGAGCTTGGGGGAGAAGTAGACTTCACAGCCCAGCTTGAAGCGGAACTGCATGGCTTCCGGTCCGGTCGGAAGCGCGGCTGTCAGTGTCTCATAGGCGGCCGCACGCTTTTGCAGGAATGCATCGGGAGTCGTCCACTCACTGTTGAAGTGGCTCGTAAAAGCAATGTTCCGCACACCGTCTGCATACTCTTTTTCCAGCAGACGAAGGGAGATCGAAACATCTTTGGCACCATCGTCAATGTTAGGAAGGATATGGCAATGAAGGTCTGTCATGCTTCATCCTCCGTATGTACGGAATGCTTTTCTTTGCCGTTATGCTGCTTTTTTGACGTCAGGCCGCTCTTTTTGACTGCTGGCTCTGAAATGCCATCGGGGGGGGGACCATAGGAATAATTACTGTTATAGTAGTAATATCCGTACCCATAATCCGAGCGCTTGAGCGATTTTTTGGCATCATAACGGGTAAGAACGGCGCCAAGGACTTTTACGCCGGCATCCTGAAGCTTCTCGAGGGCTGTCTTGACGGCGTCGGTGGACGCATACTTGGAGCGGACGACGAAGAGAGCACCGTCCACGATGCGGCCGATGACGGCGGCATCCGTGACCATCGAGATGGGAGGCGCATCGAGGATGACAAAGTCATAGCTCCCGCGCAGCGTGTCCACCATCTCCTGCATCTGGGGCTGGCTGAGCAGCTCAGAAGGGTTGGGAGGGGTGGTGCCGGCCGGCAGGAACGTCAGGTTGGGGATGTCCTTCAGCTCGACGAGGGCGTCGGAGAGCGCCACTTGACGGGACAGGACGTTGGAGACACCTTTCAGATTGTGTCCGGCCTTCAGATAGCGGTGAAGGACAGGCTTGCGGAGGTCGCAGTCCACGAGGACGACCTTTTTGCCGCTTTCCGTCAGAGCCAGCGCCAGATTGACCGACACATTGGACTTTGCCTCTTCCGGGACCGTGCTGGTGACGACGAAAGCGTGGACATCGCCGGAACCGG
>OHKQ01001000.1_pt1 | contig 10492 bp, 4 predicted proteins | sample 1568891 | NCBI WGS metagenome assembly OHKQ01 (sample SAMEA3879596, study PRJEB24766) | human gut metagenome | biome: human-associated habitat; feature: feces | place: USA | collected 1985/1987 | reverse complement strand
ACGTTCTACTGCAGAAGAAATCTGTCAGGCTGTAGACAGTATATCCATCAGCCTGAATATGCCGGATGCAGCTTCCTACAATGAAGTAGTCCGTCCAGCATACGGCGAGAAGTCCTTTGACGCCATGCTGAAATTTGCAAGAGACTGCAAGCAGTATCTTGATGATGTACGCTTCACAGTTGTAGATGTGATCGGCGAGGAAAAAGTAGAGCAGAGTAAAATCCTGGCTGCTCAGAATGGGATTCCGTTAAGAGTAAGAAAATATTCACCGTGATACAGAATAGAAAATTTCTGTTTTTGCTTTTAAATTTGCCTGAAAACTACAGCAGTCATGCACCTTACCGTGCGTGACTGCTTATTTTTTATGTTATAGGAAATTACTCCGTAATGTTCCTATAACATAAAAAAGCCCTCCGGGCAGGATCGCACTGCGACGGAGAGGAATTATGTCGCTGAAGCGACCCGCCGCAGGCGGAGAATCCTGCAAGCAGGATTCTTTTTCATTTTTCTTTTCGGGAAAGGAGGCCCGGCATGAAAATCGCACTTTGTACGGAATTAAGGAATGCAGAATGGTTTGAGAGCAGGCTGCGCTCCCTTTTTGCTGGGGACGGACAGCTTGTCATCGACGAGCTATGGAATGAGAAGCAGCTATCTCAGGCACTGCGGCGGAGCCGCTACCATGCGGTTGTCATCGCCATGACCGGGGCAAGGGGATTGGAGGCTGCCATTCAGGCAAAGCAGCTGGCACCGGAAACACCGCTTGTCTGGTGGAGCGATGATAAAAACTTCGCCCTGATCGCGTATCACCTGCGTATCCCTGTGTTTCTTCCGGCAGACTGCTCCGATCAGGAGCTATATGAGGCGATAAAACCCATCACAAAATGGAGGTGCGAACATGCGAATTGCGCTGTGCAGTTATAGCCAGAAAGAAAAAGAAACCGCTTTGCTGATGAAGCTGGGCAAAGTAGACCGCTTTGATAACGGCGTGTTTTGTACCTATGCCATGCAGCGGGATGGGTCTTATGATGCTGTGGTGGTCATGGAGGACGGAGCCAGGGGGATGAATTTCTGCATGAGCATACGAGGGTACAGCAAGGATGTCCCTCTCCTGTGGATCAGCGACCAGGCAGAGTTTGAACCCCAAAGCCGCAGGATGCAGACGGACACCTTTTTGGTGAAGCCTGTGACGGAATATCAGCTGCGGGAGGCAGTATCCCGGCTGCTTCAGGGAAAAAGGGGAAGTAATGAATCAGGTGAGGAGGAAACGTATGAATAAAAAATATTACCGGAGAGAACAAAACCGTCACGCTATATAGAAAATAATGACAACAGGAGGAAATGGATATGAGGTATAAAAAGAAGAAATGGCAGATCGTATCTGCAGCATTGGCGGCAATGATGGCGATGCAGTTATGCATACCGTCTGCAACGTTTGCTGCAGTTCCTACAAAAAAGTTGAAAGTGATCACGGGATTTACGGAATTACCGGAGGAGGTCGCGCATATTCAGATCCCTGCGGATGCCGGAGAAAACTTTGAGGATTATCTGAATTTCCCGGAGACGATCGAGGCTTCGGTGGTGGAATATAAGAACGTGGATCATCAGAAAAATAATGCGGATCGCGATAAGGGCGCGGAAGATGAGAAAGCGGCAGCAGACGACCGTGATAAGAAAGAAGACTTTGGAATTGCTACCGGCAGTAATGCAAAGAAAGAAAATCTGAATGAGGAGGAAACTCCGGAAACAGAAAATTCAGAAAATGTGCCGGATAGTAATGATGAGGAGGAAGCAGATAAACAGGAAGTTCAGGAGAAAGACCAGCAGGGTACGTTTCTGATCGCGACCGACAGCAATGCCGGGGATTTTCTTGAGGATTATGAGTTTGAAGATGAGGAAATCTCAGAAGATATCCCGGTGCTGACGGATATCAGCGTTACTTGGGAGCCGGATGAGAACCGGGAAGATGAAAGTGGTTTCTATTATTATCTTCCGGTTCTTCCGAGAGAGTATATTTTGGCAGCGGGCGTGGAGCTTCCGGAGATCGAGGTCAGCATGGACGGCGGAATCGCTTTGCTGGCATCAACAGGTACTTATGATATTGCGAATGGCGGTATCAACATCAACAGCAACACATTGGAACAGTATAAGGATGCGACTATCACGGGAAGCAGTACGACCAATGTTATTCTGGTTAGTGGTGTGGATGCTACAATCACGATTTCGAATCTGGATATCCAGATTCCGATCGATAATAACGCTGAGACAGCAACTAACTGGATACCGGCGATCCGACTGGGAAATGGTGCAAACCTGAATCTGATTCTGGAGGGAGAAAACACGCTCAAGGGCGGTGATATGTGTGCGGCTATTGAGGTGCCGGAAGGCTGCACCCTGACGATCAGCGGAGAGGGAAGCTTAAAAGCAACCGGTGGAGTAGGTGCCGGAATTGGTGCGTCGAGCATGAGAAAGGGTTCCTTGGGGAAGATTGTGATCAACGGAGGCAATATCGAAGCTTATGGCAGCGGGATGGCAGCAGGTATTGGCGGCGGTTTAGAGGGCGGCATCGGTACCATTATCATCAACAACGGAACTGTGTATGCCAAGGGCGGACATGGAAGCTACCCCAAGGATATTAAAAATGTATACGGTGGAGCAGGAATTGGCGGTGGAGCGTACGGCTGCGTGGATCGGATTGAAATCAATGGTGGCAATGTGACAGCCTATGGAGGATATGTTACGAACGCAGGAAGACACCCCGGAGCCGCAATCGGCACTGGCGGCGGTGGAGCAAAACCGGTAGAAGATGGATACAAGTATGGTGAGATTGTGATCAAGGGCGGAACGGTTTCAGCCATTGCGTATAATAATGAAGTATATGCGATCGGTATCGCAGTGAAGCCCGGTCAAGCGCTGCCGGAGGGTAGTACCTTGGAGGGCTCCATTTCCATCAGTAATGAAGCAACAGTAAACTTAAATGGTGGTGATTATTTCCCGAAAAGTGAAAATTCCGGACTGAAAAACTATACCATTCAGGGCACGATTGCGGATGTACGATTCATCGAAAGCGCTTATCCGGTGACAATCAGCGTGGGAGAGATTACCTGGAATGCAGGAACGATGAAGGTGAGCGATTATCAAGTTACACTTAAGGCATCCAATTATCTGAAGCCATTAACGCCAGGGACACCGGTAACGGTAACGGTGACGGTTGGAGACTATGTTTATCAGATGGAAGCTGACGTTGATGATGAGAATGCAACGATCACTTTGAAGGCCGCAACTCCTCTTTATGAGACAAGATTAAAATTTGTTTCCACGGCGATCACGAGCGATCAGATATTACAGGCAACCGATATCACGATCAAGCAGAATGGTGAACTGTTGAGCAATCAAGAAGGTCAAAGTGCAGCCATGGTCATTCCTTCCATGCAGATTTCGTATGATGAAGCGAACACGGGACATCTGACGGTATATCTGCCGGAAAATGAGAATAAAACAGAGATTTCGGTGACGGTACCGGGCTTAAATGACGGCAATCCGATCACAAAATCAGGTGAGACGATTTCGATAAAAACACCAAATGAAATTACGATGTTTCAGCGTGATACCTCTTGTAGTCATGAGCACTATAATGCAGATGGATTTTGTGAAGCATGTGGTGCATATCAGGAGCCCAAAAATTGGAAGGGATATTATGAGATTTATAATGCCGGTCAGCTTTTCTGGTTTGCAAAGCAGTTTAATGATGGTAAAATCCCTAATACGAGCAATCTGAAGCTGATGAAGGATATTAAGATCCCGGACGGATATGCCTGGACAAGCATTGGAGCCATAGCTGATGGTAAGTCTTTCAGGGGGACTATTGAGGGAAATTACCATGTAATTTCCGGACTGCGACCTGCTAATGACGGTACAAGTTCTAAGTACGGACTGGTGGCATGGATTAGACATGGGAGTGTACAAAATATAGGGCTGGTGTTGGAAGGTAATTGGACTTGCGGGTTGTGTCGTAACGCTTATGCTATCAACATTCAGAATTGTTTTGTAGTAGGAACAGATTTTTCAGATAGTTGTTCACAAGGAGCGGTGACTAAAAATGGAACGGTGACTAATTGCTTGGCTGTATCAGGAAAACTGGAAGGAAATAAGTACCCGAATGATTATAGGGCTACTTTTACGAACTGTTATGAGACAAAAAAGAGTGATTATAGTTCTCCGGGTATTACTACTCTAGATAACGAAGAAAAACTGAAAAAACTGAAATCCGGAGAAATTGCCTATAACTTAAACGGTAATCAATCAGATGGTACGTGGGGACAGGTGATCGGAACGGAGGATTACCCACATTTCCGCAAGTACAGTAAGACGGTATATTATGATTCAGCTACTGGTACATATTCTAATAATAATGCGGCAAGTATCACTTCCGCAGCTGTCACGGATATTAAGACGATTTCTGACAAAAAAGCGACTGCTACACTTAAGGCAACAGGAACTCCCGGAGCAGAGGTTAAGTTTTTCTTAACCTCCGGCGAGGATGAGCAGACAGGGACATTAGATGATATGTTCTTGAATGGAACGTTACTTAAGGAAAGCTCTTCCGGAAACTATGAGTATACTATTCAGGATTTAGCTCCGGACACAGAATATCATGTCAGACTGATGATTCAAAAGGAGGGTAAGTTATCTCTTGATGTAACCTATGTAAATTTCCAGACAGAAAAAATGCGGCAGGAGGCACCTAATGCTGCTGATGTTTCTATCAATTACGAACAGGAGACTTTAGAGAATAAAGCTTCCTGCGATTTGGAGTATGCTGCTTCTAAGGATGCACAGTCATGGACAACTATAAGACAGGGTGGTAAGGTTCGTCTGACAGGGCTGCTGAATAACATTCGTGAAAATGGTGGGTCTGTACCAGTCTATATTCGCAAGAAAGCATCCTCGTCCATGTCAGCCAGTGAAGCGGTTTTGGTGGCGGATTTGCAAACACAGGCGATTCCGGAAGAATCGAACAAGCCGAATATTGATTATCGGAAGGAAGAAATCACAATTTCCTCATCTTTACAGTATGTGATTGTAAACGGAACCAATACCTCTCCAAACTGGACATCTGCAAAAATGGGCAGTGAATCAGGAATTTCGATTACAGACATCATTTCTTCCGATCATGAGAGTACGGTTTATTATCGGGTTGCTGCAAGCAACAAGGATAAGAAATTTGCCGGAAAACCTGAAAGTATCACGATTCTTAAAAGAACGGCAGCACCGGCTGCAATAACTAAGGATGAGGTGACTATAACCGGTACGACGATTACCATAAACAGAACGAATCCGGAAAATGACATTGAGTATGGATACCGTGATGCAGATTCAGACGGAGCATTTACATGGATTGACGGTACGGAAATTCAGGGATTATATCCGGCACATGGATATCAGGTAACCAGCAGAATAAAGGCGAAAGAGAATGCATTTGCCTCTGAGAGAACGGAACCGCTTAATGTGTCTACCAAGGATACACTGAGAATTGTAGGAAACGGAACACCAAAGTGGAATGCGAAGGGGACCTATGGGGTTTCACTTGATAAGATTCCGGTTTCCCTGGCTTCTGGTTATGGTGTGTATAATGGTGCAAATCAACCGGTAGCCGGTACCTGGAGCTGGGAACCGGAAAATAGTAGTTCAGCATCTGGTATTTATCCGAATGTAAAAGGTAACAAGGCTTATACCGTGAAATTTACACCGACAGATTCAAGTGCTTCATACGATAGGACATTAACAGATTCCGTGGTACCGGAAATTTCTAAGTACCAACTGCAATTATCATCAGTTGCGGTAGAAGATAAGACCTATGATGGCACGACAAACGCGGACATCTCCAGCGTGACCTTCGAGGGTAGCGTAACCTTGCAGAAGGACAAGGACTACACCGTGACCGCCAGCTTTGACGATGCCAGTGTGGGCAGCGGCAAGAACGTCACTGCCACAGTGACCCTGATGGGGCAGGCCGCGAAGAACTACGCCCTGAAGCAGAGCAGCATCACCACGACTGGCAACATCACCAAGGCCGCTGCGCCTGACTTCACCAAGGAAACCGCGCTCGTCATTGTAAACGGCCACGAAAAGACCTACACTGTGACGCTCCCCGCCCTGCCCACGCTGGAAACTCCCAAAGAGTACGGTGCAGTGACCTACGGCGCACCAACGGTCAACTTGCCCAGAACTTATTACGCCGACGGTGCGAAGGTGGAAGATGGCAAGCTGATCCTGCCGATTCAGAAAAATGATGTGAAAACCACCGGCTCTGTGGGTACTGCGACCGTAGTAATCAAGAGCACAAACTATGAGGACATCACGCTGACCGTCAATGTCAATGCGACCAACAAGCTTGTCCCCACTGTTACGGCACCTACGGCAAACGCCCTGACCTACAATGGTGCAGAACAGGCGCTGGTTACAGCGGGCAGGACCACTGGCGGCACAATGCTCTACCGGCTTGGCGATTCCAAATGGAGTGAGCAGATCCCCACAGCGAAAAACGTGGGGAAATACACCGTTTGGTATAAGGTTCAGGGAAACGCAGAGTACGCAGATGTGGCAGAACAAAGTTTGACTGTGACCGTAGCGGAGAAAGCGGTCACCGTTGCGGCGCTTGATAAGAGCGCTTACACCGGCAGCACCGCGCCCGACCTGAGCAGCCCGGAAGCAGATAAGGATTACAAGGTGGAAGGTCTGGTTGGTGCAGACACCCTGAGCGGCACGGTAACATTGACTTACGGGCAGACGCCGGATATGAGCAAAACCGGAGAAACCGCAATCAACATCACTGGTACGCTGTCAAATGACAACTATGAGATCACCTATGTTTCTGGAACGTTGACCGTTTCCAAGCAATCTTCCAGCGACGACGGTTCCTCCTCTGGTGGTTCGGGCGGCGATGGAGGTTCCTCCTCCGGCGATTCTGACGATTCCGACAACAATGATAACACCAACCAGCCGGAGGACAAGCCTCAAGCCCCTGTCACCGGTGAAACCAAACCCATACAGCCGGATAAAAACGGCAATGCGGCAGTGGATAACAGCTCTGTCCAGTCTGCCATCGACAAAGCCAAACAGGATGCGAAAAAGAACGGCACCACAGAGAACGGGATTGCCGTTACCGTTCCCATCACCTCGGCGGCAGGCCAGACCTCTTTTAACGTGACCATCAAGGCGCAGACACTGGATCTGCTGGTTAAAGAAAATGTCCGGCAGTTTACCGTAGCAACAGACCATCTGGTTTCGGTTAATATCGGGCTGGACACTCTGAAGCAGCTGGATAGCGTCTCCGCTGGTGGGGACATCATTCTCCGGGTAGATAAGGTAGATGCCCTGCGCTCCACCGAGGCCAAAGCCGCTATCGGCACAAGACCGGTCTATGACCTGTCGCTGGTGTACCTCTCCGGCGGCAAAGAGACGCCGATTACCAGCCTGAATGGACATACCATCTCGGTGCGTTTGCCCTACACACCGGCAAAGGGTGAGCAGACAGGTAATCTCTATGCAGTCTATGTAGACGATGCGGGCAAAGTGGAGTGGATTACCAGATCCAGCTACGATGCCAGCCAGAAGGCGGTGGTCTTTGAAACCAGCCATTTCAGCGTCTATGGCGTGGGCTACAAAACTTTTGTCCCGGCCTTTACCGACATTACCGGCCACTGGGCAGCAGATAACATCCTCTTTGCAGCCAGCCGGGGACTGCTCTCTGGCACAAGTGACACCACCTTTAGCCCGGGCACCGGCATGACCAGAGGAATGTTTGTGACAGCTCTGGGGCGGTTGGCGGGCATCAACCCGGACAGCTACAAGACCGGGAAATTCACCGATGTGAAAGCCGACGCTTACTATGCCCCCTATGTGAACTGGGCGGCGCAGAACGGCATTATGGAGGGTGTTACCGCCACTACCTTTGCGCCGGATACCAACATCAACCGGGAACAGATGGCGGTCATCATGGCAAATTACGCCAAAAAGCTGGGCTACGACCTTCCGAAAACCCTCCGGGCGGTGACTTTTGCGGACAACGCACAGATCAGCAACTGGGCGAAGAATGCGGTCAGAGCCATGCAGCAGGCGGGCATCCTGGCTGGCAAGGCAAATAACCGCTTTGACCCCACGGGAACCGCCACCCGCGCCGAAGTCGCCACCGTCCTGCGGCGGTTTGTGAAGATCGTCATTGACCCGCAGACCGCAAATGGCTGGCAGCAGAACGACAGCGGCCAGTGGAGCTATTACAGAAACGGGGAACCAGTGAAGGGCTTGCTCTCCGACGACCAGAAGTGGTACTGGCTGGATAAGACGACCGGAATGATGTTTGCCGGCGGCTGGAAGCAGATTAACGGAAAGTGGTACTACTTCTACACAGACGGGACGATGGCGGTGAATACCACCATTGACGGATATACCATCGGCTCGGATGGTGCAAGAAAGTAACCTACAATAAAAAACGATTTGCCCGTATATCAGCGGACAAAGATAAACGCGGTCGGGGATCAAGAAACCCCACCGCGTTTGTTTTTTCTCTTGTTTTTCTCTGGTGTCCAGCATTTTATCATAAAATCGGCAGAATACCCCCATTCCTCGTAGGTGGCGGGATGAATGCCACTATAACGATACACAGACAGATGTAAAACGGTAAGCAATTACAATTCTTTCTCTTCCCTTTTGTGAAACCATGTGCTATAATTAACACAGAACATATGTTCTACACCAATTAGGAAAGGAGGAACCGTTTTGTATTTGACCGTATGCCAGCAGCTAAAGCATCTGTCCAAAGATGAATTCCTCATTCTACGGGAATTATGCCGCACAGCCAAAAACCTGACCAACCAGGCCATCTACCAGGTACGGCAGCATTACTTTGAACATAGCCGGTATCTCCCATATGAGAAAAACTACGCCATCTTAAAGACTTCCGAAAACTATCGGCTGCTGAATTCCAACATGGCCCAGCAGATCCTTAAGGAAGTGGATGGATCTTTTAAGTCTTTCTTCGGTCTGTTGAAACTGGCAAAGCAGGGGAAGTATCCGTTTTCATCCTGCAGGCTGCCCAAATACCTTCCAAAAGACGGCTACGCAACCCTGATCGTCGGGTTTGTAAGACTGAATGGGAACCGGTTTGTCCTTCCGTACTCAGCAGCGTATAAGAAGCATCATAAACCGGTCACCATTACCATCCCGCCGGTCCTGGCAGATAAAACCATTAAGGAGATCCGTATCATCCCAAAAGCAGACGCCAGGTTCTTTGAGATCCAGTACACCTATCAGGTGGAAGCGGCTCAGAGAAATCTGAATCCAACCCATGCACTGGCGATCGACTTCGGGATCGACAATCTCATGACGGCCGTTTCCAACAGAGGGGAAAGCTTCCTCATCGATGGGAAACGCTTAAAATCCATCAACCAGTGGTTCAACAAGCGGAACACCTGCCTGCAGAGCGTCAAAGACAAGCAGCACTACGGAAAGAAAACAACCAGACGTCAGGCCGTTTTGCAGAGGAAGAGAAACAACCAGGTCCGTGACTACATGGGTAAAGCAGCGAAACAGGTGGTCACCTACTGCATCCGGAACGATATCGGAACCCTGATCGTGGGCTACAATACCACATTCCAGCGCTCCTCAGACCTTGGCAGGCAGATGAACCAGGTCTTTGTGGGAATTCCGTTCGGGATACTCCGCAGGAAACTGAAATATCTGTGTGAAATGAATGGGATCCGCTACGTGGAACAGGAGGAAAGCTATACTTCCATGGCATCCTTCTGGGATCTGGATGAAATGCCCGTATATGGAGAAGCAGGACTTGTGCCACCGGTCTTTTCCGGCCGCCGGATCTGCCGTGGCCTGTATCAGGACCGCTCTGGAAGGCGGATCAACGCTGATGTCAATGGTGCTTTAAATATCATGCGTAAATGTAACATTGTGAGCCTAAGGGCTCTATATGATAGAGGCGATGTGGATACGCCTGTAAGAATAAGGATCGCCTGAGAGCGGGCGGAAACTCAAAGATCAAACTTCTTAAACGGGAGTCCAAGGATTCCCCAGAAGCCCCCACTTCAAATTTCTTCAAAATTAAGTGGTGGGTAATTCACGAGCGGCGTGAGCTATGGTACTGTAAAAAGATTTGAATTGGGGAACGAAAAGTGTCAGGGAAGAGAGAAATAAACGGAGTTTTTATGATCCCGTTCGGACTTGTGGCGGGATTTGCAGACGGGCAGGAGATCCGGATCACGGAGCTTGCGGAACATGGATTTTGTTTTCGGACATTGGATGAGATCCGCGAAGTAAAGGGATTCCGGATCTGTTTTTATGATGGTTTCAACGGGCTGAAGGCGGGGAGTCAGGAGAAGAAAAGCGGGGATCCGTATACGGAAGTTGAGATTCGTTCTTTTGAGATGGAAGTGCGTGTGGAAGATGGACCGGGGATTCCGGTATATGAGTATTCGGTGTTTGT
>OHKQ01000995.1_pt1 | contig 10560 bp, 7 predicted proteins | sample 1568891 | NCBI WGS metagenome assembly OHKQ01 (sample SAMEA3879596, study PRJEB24766) | human gut metagenome | biome: human-associated habitat; feature: feces | place: USA | collected 1985/1987 | reverse complement strand
GCTCCGGGAATCACTTGCGTATCTGGTGCTATGTTGCTCCTGACTCATGCTCCCGAATATGGAAAGAATGGAATTTTGGTCATGGGTGATGTGGCCGTAACCCCGGTTCCTGATGCTAATCAATTGGCGCAGATTGCAGTTTGTACAGCGCAGACTGCCAAGGCGGTTGCCGGTATCGAAAATCCGAAAGTAGCTATGTTGAGTTTCTCTACCAAAGGCTCTGCTAAACATGAAGTGGTAGACAAAGTAGTAGAAGCAACTAAAATAGCTAAGGAAATGGCTCCGACTCTTGATTTGGACGGTGAACTGCAGGCAGATGCGGCTCTTGTTCCTGAAGTAGGTGCAAGCAAAGCTCCGGGTTCGGAGGTAGCCGGACAAGCAAATGTACTGATTGTTCCAAGCTTGGAAGTAGGTAACATTTCTTATAAGCTAGTTCAACGTTTGGGACATGCTGATGCTATCGGCCCGATCCTTCAAGGTATCGCTTGCCCGGTAAACGACTTGTCTCGTGGTTGTTCTATTGAAGATGTATATCGTATGATTGCTATCACGGCTAACCAGGCTATTGCTGCAAAGGCAAATAAATAAGTATTAGATATAAAGTAGTAAGTATTAAATCGACAACGACATGAAAATTCTGGTATTGAACTGCGGAAGTTCATCTATTAAATATAAATTGTTCGATATGACCAGCAAAGAAGTGATTGCGCAAGGTGGTATCGAAAAAATCGGTCTGAAAGGATCTTTCTTGAAACTGACTTTGCCGAATGGTGAAAAGAAAATTCTGGAAAAAGATATTCCTGAACATACAGTAGGAGTTGAGTTTATCCTGAATACGTTGATTCACCCCGAATATGGCGCTATCAAATCTTTGGATGAAATCAATGCCGTAGGTCACCGTATGGTACACGGAGGCGAGCGTTTCAGCGAATCTGTATTGCTGAATAAGGAGGTATTGGAAGCCTTTACAGCTTGCAATGATCTGGCTCCGTTGCACAATCCGGCTAACTTGAAAGGTGTGAATGCAGTTTCTGCTATTCTTCCTAACATTCCGCAGGTAGGTGTATTCGATACGGCTTTTCATCAGACCATGCCGGATTATGCCTACATGTATGCTATTCCTTATGAATTGTATGAAAAGTATGGTGTGCGTCGTTATGGCTTCCACGGAACATCTCATCGTTACGTGTCCAAACGTGTATGCGAATTCTTGGGTGTAAATCCGGTAGGAAAGAAAATCATCACTTGTCATATTGGTAATGGTGGTTCTATTGCCGCTATCAAAGATGGTAAATGTATAGATACTACTATGGGCTTGACTCCATTGGAAGGCTTGATGATGGGTACTCGCAGCGGTGACATTGATGCCGGTGCAGTGACGTTTATCATGGAAAAAGAAGGCTTGAATACTACGGGTGTTTCCAACCTGTTGAACAAGAAGAGCGGTGTACTCGGTATTTCAGGTGTATCAAGCGATATGCGTGAACTTTTGGCTGCTTGTGCGGCTGGCAATGAGAAAGCTATCCTTGCAGAGAAGATGTACTATTACCGTATTAAGAAATATATCGGTGCTTATGCTGCTGCACTCGGCGGAGTGGATGCTATTGTCTTCACAGCAGGCGTTGGTGAGAACAACATCGGCGGCCGTGTAGAGATCTGCAAGTACCTTGGCTATCTGGGAACAGAGATCGATCTGGATAAGAACAATGTACGTGGAGAAGAAAGAATTATCTCCAAGGATGGCAGCAAGGTAACATTAATGGCAATTCCTACAAATGAGGAGCTTGCAATTGCAAGACAGACATTAGCCCTTGTAAAATAATGATTAGAAATATATGCAGGAGAGCATGGCTATGTAAAGGCTGTGCTCTCTTTTTGGATTTGACGAAACGAACTGCATTGGGTAAAATAACAGTAATCAACAGGATAGAAAGGCGTGGACAAATATATGCAGATACAGTTACCGGAGAAGGTTCAATACATCATTCAAGCTCTGGAAGAGGCGGGCTTTGAGGCCTATGCAGTGGGCGGCTGTGTCCGGGATTCCATTCTGAACAGAAAACCGGAGGACTGGGATATCACGACTTCTGCAAAGCCGGAGCAGGTGAAGCGGATCTTCCGACGTACCGTGGACACCGGGATCGAGCATGGGACGGTAACAGTTCTAATTGGAAAAGACGGATTTGAGGTGACCACTTACCGGGTGGACGGACTGTATGAGGATGGCCGTCATCCGAAAGAGGTGACATTTACAAGCCGGCTGGAGGAAGATTTAAAGAGACGGGATTTCACGATCAACGCCATGGCATACAATGATGATGAGCGCCTGGTGGATGCGTTTGGCGGAATGAGGGACTTGAATTATCACCTGATCCGTTGTGTGGGTGATCCGAAGGAGCGTTTTTCAGAGGATGCACTTCGGATTCTGCGCGCAGTACGTTTTTCTGCGCAGCTGGCATTTCCAATCGAGCCGGAGACCGCAGAAGCGATCAAAAGTCTGGCTCCGAATCTGGAAAAGATCAGTGCAGAGCGGATTCAGGCAGAGCTGGTAAAACTGCTGGTATCCGATCATCCGGAGCGGATTCAGGATGCCTGTGAGCTGGGAATCACAAAAGTGGTGCTTCCGGAATGGGATGACATGGTCGGTGTGAAGCAGAATACGCCACATCATAAATATGATGTAGCTGCACACACAGTTCATGCGCTGCAGAATGTAAAGAATGATAAAGTCCTCAGACTAACCATGTTGTTCCATGATATGGGAAAACCAGTAATGAAGACCACAGATGAAAATGGAAGAGACCATTTCAAAGGGCATGCGATCGCCAGCGAGCAAATTGCAAAAACAGTGATGAAACGTTTGAAATTTGATAATGATACGATTCGAAAAGTAACAAAACTCGTTGCGTATCATGATTACCGGATGGAACCGACCGGAGCGAACGTGCGCCGCGCCATGCATGAGATCGGGGTGGAACTCTTTCCATATTATCTGGCAGTCCGGCTTGCAGATACAAAAGCGCAGAGTTCTTATGAACGCAGAGGAAAGCTGGAAAATATCATTCAGATCAGAGAACTGTATCGAAATGCGCTGCGAAACAAAGAATGTGTGACATTAAAAGATCTGGCAGTGACAGGAACGGATCTGATCAATCTCGGAATAGCGCCGGGAAAAGAACTGGGAACGCTCTTAAATGAGCTGCTGGATATAGTGATCGAAGATCCGGCATGGAATCAAAAGGAAAATTGTGTGATTACGTGAAAGAAAGATTTGGCTTTTAGCATACTTGCTCACCGGGATTCATAGATTAGAAAGAGTCATGAATCCGCCCTGCTTTCGGCGGGGCAAAGTGCAGGGGGCAAGTATGAGAGAATATGAGTTAGAAGTTCTGGAACAGTATGACATAGAAGTAATAAGCACCCGCAAGACAAGGGGTGCTTATTTTTGCAATACAAAGGAGGGACTGATGCTGCTCGGACCGGCAGGAATTTCGGTTGGGCGCGCACCTCTGATGTATGTTTTGCTCTGTTATCTGGAATCCAGACACGGAATGAAGGTGGACACACCCATCTTTACGAAGGCGGGAAAACTCTTTAGCGTATCCCAGGATGGAACAAAGTACATGCTGAAAAAATGGGTTTCGGGAAGAGAGTGTGAGGTACGAAGGGAGCGGGATGTGCTGGAAGCGGCACAGGCTCTCGGACTTTTGCATCAGAGAATGGATTGGGGAGAAATTCTTGGCGACGGTGCGTGGACAAAAGAAAAGATGCAGGAGATGATTCCTCAGGCTTCGGATCATGAACCTGTTTTAGAGATAGAACTGAAACCTTTTGCAGGAAGAGATATGCTGTCAGAATTAAGGCGGCATAACCGGGAATTGAAAAAAGTGCGGGCATTTATCCGTTCCAGGGTCACAAAAAATGAATTTGAGCGTCGTTTTCTGGCACATTTTGAGAGAATGTATGAGATGGCGCAAAGTGTGACAGAACGGATGGAATGCTCCGGATATCCGGAATTGTACAAAGACAATCTAAAAGCCGGAAAGCTGATACACGGAGATTATAATTATCACAACATCTGGATCAGTTCCGGCAGGATTGCAGTCACCAATTTTGAGCATTTCAGAATGGATGTACAGGTACAGGATCTGTATTATTTCCTGCGAAAGGTGATGGAAAAATATCAGTGGAAAGAAAGTCTGGGAAGAAAGATTCTGGAGATGTATGAGAGCGTCCGTCCTCTGGAGGACAGGGAAAAGGAATTTCTCGCACTTTGCCTGGCTTATCCGGAGAAGTTCTGGAAGACAGCAAATCTGTATTCGAACTCCAATAAGGCGCGGATTCCGGAGAAAAGTGTAGAAAAACTGCAGACTGCAATCGGACAGCAGGCAGAAAAAGAGCGATTTTTAGAAAATATATTCACTTTTCATTTATAGGCGGCTGTTGTATAATAGAACCATACTATATTGCAGGAGGTGCCTAAGATGGGTTACAAAGAAATATACAATGAGTGGTTGACAAATGCTTATTTTGATGCAGATACAAAAGCAGAACTGGAGCGTATCGCATCAGATGAGAACGAGATCAAAGAGCGTTTTTATACAGATTTAGAGTTTGGTACAGCAGGACTTCGAGGAATTATCGGAGCCGGAACGAACCGTATGAATATTTATGTAGTACGTCAGGCCACACAGGGACTGGCTAATTGGGTAAAAACACAGGGTGGAACACAGACTGTAGCAATCAGTTATGACAGCCGTTTAAAGAGTGATGTATTCGCCAAGACAGCGGCTGGTGTACTTGCAGCGAACGGAATCAAAGTTAGAATCTATGATGCACTGATGCCGGTACCGGCACTTTCATTTGCAACACGTTATTATAACTGTAATGCAGGTATTATGGTAACAGCTTCTCATAACCCTGCAAAATACAACGGATACAAAGCATACGGACCGGACGGATGCCAGATGACAGATGATGCAGCCGCAATTGTATACGAAGAGATTCAGAAGACAGACGTTCTGACCGGAGCAAAATATATGTCATTTGCAGAAGGTGTAGAAGAAGGACTGATCAGATTTGTAGGAGATGACTGCAAGAGAGCACTCTATGATGCGATCGAATCCCGTCAGGTTCGTCCGGGACTGTGTAAGACAGCCGGATTAAAACTGGTATACAGCCCATTAAATGGATCAGGTCTTGTTCCTGTAACACAGGTATTAAAAGATATCGGAATCACAGATATCACAATCGTTCCGGAACAGGAATATCCAAATGGATACTTTACAACATGCAGCTATCCAAACCCGGAGATCTTCGATGCACTGGAGCTTGGACTGAATCTTGCAAAAGAGACAGATGCAGATCTTATGCTTGCAACAGACCCGGATGCAGACCGTGTAGGTATTGCAATGAAGTGTCCGGACGGATCTTACGAATTAGTAAGCGGTAACGAAGTCGGAGTGCTTCTTCTGGATTACATATGTGCAGGACGTATCGAGAAAGGTACCATGCCTGAAAAAGCAGTTGCAGTCAAATCTCTTGTATCTACACCACTTGCAGATGCAGTTGCAGCTCATTACGGAGTAGAATTAAGAAACGTACTGACAGGATTCAAATGGATCGGAGATCAGATCGCACAGTTAGAAGCAGCAGGCGAAGTAGACAGATTCATCTTCGGATTCGAGGAAAGCTACGGATACCTTGCAGGACCATATGTACGTGACAAAGATGCTGTTATTGCATCTATGCTGATCTGTGAGATGGCAGCTTACTATAGAAGTATCGGAAGCTCTCTGAAACAGAGACTGGAAGAGATTTACGCAGAGTATGGACGTTACCTCAACAAGATCGACAGCTTCGAATTCCCAGGACTGAGCGGAATGGACAAGATGTCTGGAATCATGCAGAATCTGCGTGAGAATGCACCGGCAGAGATCGCTGGATACAAGGTAACAGAAGTAACAGATTATACGAAGACAGAAGAGACCGGACTTCCGGCAGCAAATGTATTAGTTTATAAACTGGAGAATAACGAGACCGTGATTGTTCGCCCATCAGGTACAGAGCCTAAGATCAAGATTTACTACACAACACTTGGTAAAGATCTTGCTGAGGCACAGGCTGAGAAGGACAAACTTGCTGAGGCAGTGAAGCCGATTATGGCATAGGAGTCTGTGATAGATTTTGAAAGACACGGAAGTTGTGTTATAAGAAATTAAGATTGAAATAAGAAAATAAAAATAAGTGTACAATTCTTCGGTGGAAGGATGTACACTTATTTTTTATTGTCATGCATTCGTAAAGAGCTGCCAGTGGTAAGTCCTGTAGATACAAAGTATGTAAGATACATTGCTGCTTGCAGGAACTACTATGTATATGCTAATACGTTAATTTTCCTTTGGTGCAATCCGCTGTTTCAACCGCTGACGCCATACAGGATGCGTAAATGCAACTCTCTGTGCTGTAAAGATCGAATTATTAAAGTTAAAGATAAACGATACAAAACATACAACCGAAAAGAATGGGAGCATATTATATCCGAAACTTTCCACGCCGACCAGGATAGCTGCAAGCAAAGTATTTGATCCACTGCAGAAGACGGAAGCGAATCCAAGAGCTGCACCGAACATCGGATCAAATCCGAATACCGGTCCAAGTACGTATCCTAAGCAGGAACCGATGGAAAACAGAGGTGCAACTTCACCGCCGATGAATCCGGAGGAAAGTGTCAGAATCGTAAGAGCCATCTTAAGAATCCAGTCATAAGCATATATATCGTCTGTAATACCGTCAAAGCACAGAGCAACCAGATTAGAGCCGGTTCCGGAGTATCTTCCCTGATGAAAGACCATCATAAGAACTGCGATAACAGCCCCCATGATCAGAACCTTTTTTACAGGCGAAGAAAAACGGAAGGCGAATTTCAAACGCAGATATCGGAGAATCAGTGCAAATAAAGAACCAACGATACCGAAGCACAGTCCCATAGCTGCCAGTTTTAAAAGAAAAACAGCGTTGTACGTAGAAGGATGATAGTTCAGGGTTTCCAGTATATTAATATGAAATTTCCGAAGTCCGAGCGCCCGTGATGTAAATGCTGCACTGATGGAAGCTACTGTTGCTGGGATCAAAGCATGATATTCCAGCTTTCCGGCAACCAATACCTCCAGTGCAAAAAAGATTGCAGCAAGCGGAGTACAGAAAAGTCCGGAAAATCCGGCAGCCATACCGGTGATCAGGAACATCTTCCGGCTGTTTTCGATATCAATAGTCTTATCGACCAGACGCCCAACATTGTTGGAAACAGCCGCACCAATCTGAACAGCAACACCTTCTCGTCCGGCACTTCCTCCAAACAGGTGTGTTGTCCAGGTTCCGATGACGGATAGTGGCACCATACGGATTGGAAGTTTGGTGTTTTTACCAAGGCCGACGTGAAAGACCATCTTCATACCATTGGCGACAGATTTGCCAAACTGGTGATAGATGAACCAGATGAAGACGCCGCCAAGAGGCAGGAACCAGATCAGATACCAGAAGTATTTCGTCTGGATAGCGGTACAGGCATTAAGTCCCAGTCCGAATGCTGCATCAACGAGACCGACAAGGATGCCGACAGCAACACCTGCGATGGCCAGGACAAAAGTGTCCTTGTAGTATTTTGAAATGTGTTTGAACAATGTTTTTATCATAATAATCCCCCAAAGATTGATTCTCTCCTGTTTATTATAACTGGTGAAGAGAGAAATCCGCAAGTCATTTTACGGTATTGGTTTATCCGGCTGAAATCTGTCTTTTATAAAGTCTGTAAAGGAATGAACGGTCGGATAATTCAGCATATTTTTGTGTGTTACATAGTAGATCGGTCTTGATAAAGTAACTTCAAGCGGCACGATCTTACATCTCGGATTCTTTAACCGGACTGCAATTGAGTTTGAAGAAAATCCAATGGCCAGATTGTTGGAGGCAAGCTGTATTACAATATCAGACTGACTGGTTTCGCATAATACGGAAGGAGAGATGTTATTCTGGATAAATAATCTCTCAAGATCAGGCCGGAAAGCGGAGGCCTTCGATGGAAGAATAATCTTCTGGTCAGCGAGATCGGATATAGATAGTATGGACCTTCGGGATAACGGATTGTCGGTTGATATGACAGCCATATATCGGTCTTCCATAATTTTCTGGTAGTACAGATCTTGGTTTAGCAGCTGTTTTTCAGAACCGATGATGAAGATTGCATGCAGATCTCTTGCTTTAAGCATATGAAACAGTGTTTTGCTTCCTTCTACATCAAGATGGCAGGTGACAAGTGGATGTTGGTCATGATAATCCGTGATCAGCTGTGGAAGATTCAGATAACCTCCAATCCATAACATGCCTAGTTTCAGAGTTCCTGTCTGCAAAGAACTGTATTTTAACATGCTGTATTTTAACTGCTCTGTATCATTGAGAATACGTCTGGCGGACTGTACAAAGTATTCTCCAGCCTCTGTAAGCGAGACAGATTTTGAATGTCGGATGAACAGGGGAATACCAAGCTCTTTTTCCAGATTCATGATCTGCTGGGAAAGAGATGGCTGTGATACGAAAAGAGATTTTGCAGCAGCAGAAAAGCTCTTTTTATCCGCCGCTTCCAGAACATAACGTAATTGATTGAACTGCATAAATGTCCTTCTTTCTATTGTATAAATATCAGTACATGATATAGGAAAAACCTATTGATTCCATAATAGAATAATATTTTACAAATATCAACAAAAATCCTATAATCAAAGCATAGACACTTTACGACACTAAAGTAAAAATGAGAGGAGAAAAAACTATGCAGAACAAGAAAACTGTAAAAGAAGCTGTTTTCCTGGTGCTCGCACTTATCGTGATGATCGGATCAAGATTCATGCCGGCAGCAGCAGGACTTTCCAAAGATGCATGGGCAGTGCTCGGAGTATTCTTTGGATCTTTAATTATGTGGATTGGAATTTCTATCGACTGGCCAAGTATGATTACACTGATGGCACTTGGTCTGATTCCGGTCTTTGGATTTTCGGGTACATTTGCCGGAGCGTTTGGTAATACGACGGTAGCATTCCTGTTATTTACATTTATGCTCGTATATCCACTTTCGAAGACACATTTTGTACGTCGCTGTGCGATCGCATTTATCACGAATAAGATTGCCAGAAAAGGACCGTGGCATTTTATCTGTTTCGTATTTGCGGCCGTAACATTTATGGGACTTTTTATCTCTCCGTCAGTGTTATTCGTAGCATTTATGCCGTTCCTGGAGGATATCTTCAAGGTTTTGGAACTGAAAAAAGGCGGTAAGGTCGGAAATGTACTGATGATGGGAACTGCGTTCTGTATCAGCCTTTCTTCCGGTATGACAGCAATCGGGCATGTATGGCCGACGATGGCAATCGGTTATTACACTGCTTCTACTGGAAAAGATATCAATCAGTTCCAGTATATGGCAATGGGAATTCCGACCGGTATTATCCTGATCATTATTCTGATTCTGATCTTTAAGTTCATCTACAGACCGGATGATATCAATACAATCAATCCGGAAAAGGCAATGAGCCTTAGAGGTACTGTTCCGGAAGCGGATGCAAAAGAGAAGATTATCCTTGCAGTTATGTTCCTGACTGTATTCTTATGGGTATTCCCGAGCCTGGTAAAAGGCGTACTGCCGAAATTCTATGAGACAGTTAATGGGTGGTCTACAGCGATGCCGCCGCTTCTTGGATGTATCATTTTATTTATTGTACATGTAGACGGTGAACGCATTATGAACTTTAAAGAGACAGCGTCAAAAGGTGTTCTCTGGGGAAGTATTCTGATGACAGCGGCTGCAACACAGCTTGGAGCATGCCTGACGAATCAGGATGTAGGAATCAGTTCATGGCTTACAGGAGCACTGCAGCCACTGACTGCACATATGCCGGTGATTGGAATGATCCTGTTCTTTATGACATGGGCTGTTATTGAGACAAACTTCTCATCCAATATCGTTACGACAACAGTTGTAAGTGCAGTAGCATTATCAGTGTTATCAGCGCTTCCGTCGGGAAGTGTAAATATTGCGGCAGTTGTAAGTATGGTAGGATTTGCTGCAGCGATCAGTAACATGACACCTGCAGGACAGAGTACTGTAAATACGGTTGCGATTGGTTCAGGATGGACGGATACCAAGTCAATGTTTATCTGGGGTGGACTTTTTGCAATCGCAGGAATTATTGTACTTTCATTTATTGCATATCCACTTGGATCATTGGTAATGTAATAGTATAAGATGCTGTTGGTGAGAGGAGAATGTATCTGTGAGTAAGACTTTTCAGTATGATGTAGTGATAGCCGGCGGGGGAACTGCCGGCGTAGCTGCCGCAGTCGGAGCGGCACGTGCGAAAGCGAAGACGCTTTTGATCGAGAGAAATCCTTATCTTGGCGGTGAGGCAACACATTCAGGCGTCTCAGCATTTTGTGGATTCTATACATGTGGGGGCAATCCAGTGAAGGCTGTTGCGGGAGTCGGAGAAGAGCTATTAAAAGAAATGG
>OHKQ01000989.1_pt1 | contig 10598 bp, 6 predicted proteins | sample 1568891 | NCBI WGS metagenome assembly OHKQ01 (sample SAMEA3879596, study PRJEB24766) | human gut metagenome | biome: human-associated habitat; feature: feces | place: USA | collected 1985/1987 | reverse complement strand
CCCCCTTCCGGCGTGATCTGGAAAGTCCTGTCGGACTACGCATCATCGGCCTGCAGGAAATTGAGAAAAGTCCGGGGGCCAACCGGGATATTTCACGCATCGTACAGTCATATCCGGGGGTTGCTTTCTCTCCGGCAGGATACAGGAACGACCTGATTGTCCGGGGTGGTTCTCCATCCGAAAACCGATTCTATCTGGACGGAGTGGAAATACCTAACATTAATCATTTCAGTACACAAGGGGCATCGGGTGGTCCCGTAGGAATCATCAATGCCGACTTGGTCCGTGAAGTGAATTTCTATACCGGAGCCTTTCCTGCCGACAAAGGCAATTCACTCAGCTCGGTGCTTGACTTCAAATTGCGTGACGGCGACATGGAACGCAATTCACTCAAGGCGACACTGGGTGCCTCGGAGGTATCTTTAGCATCTAACGGACATCTTGGTAAAAAGACTTCCTATCTGGTTTCAGTACGGCAGTCTTACCTCCAATTCCTGTTCGATATGCTGGGCCTACCATTTCTGCCTACATTTACAGATGCGCAATTCAAATTGAAAACCCGTTTCAATACGACTAACGAACTGACTGTACTGGGGCTTGGCGGCATCGACAACATGAAACTGAACACGAAACTCGACGGAGAAAAAGCCGAATATATCCTCAGCTATTTACCTAAAATTCAGCAGGAAACCTTCACACTGGGAGCGGTATACCGTCATTATGCCGGAGCCCATGTACAATCTGTTGTTATAAGCCACAGTTATCTGAATAACCGCAACACCAAATATCTGAACAACGACGAAAGTAGTGCAGAAAACCTGTCATTGAAATTACGCTCGGTGGAACAGGAGACCAAGTTCCGGATAGAAAATGCCTCGACGTTCGGAAACTGGAAAGTAAATTTGGGAGCTAACCTGGACTATTCGCAATATACCAATACCACTTTCCAACGGGTTTATATCGATGGAGGCAAGACCTTCGATTATCATACCTATTTGGGATTTTGGCGCTGGGGATTATTCGGAACCATTAGTTATGCTACACCCGACGAACGGTTTACCACCTCACTCGGAGTACGGACTGATGCCAACAACTTCTCTTCCGGCATGAAGGGAATGTCCGATCAGTTGTCTCCCCGCCTGTCACTCTCCTACCGGCTGACGGATGGAGTCTACTTGAGCGGGAATGCCGGACTCTATTATCAGTTGCCTCCTTATACCGGATTGGGATTCAAGGATAACAATGGCAAACTGGTCAACAAATACCTCCGTTACATGAGAGTCAGTCAGGAAAGCATAGGGCTGAGTTGGCGTCCACGCAATACCTTCGAGTTATCTATTGAAGGTTTCTATAAAAAATATGATAAAATACCATTCTCTATTGTCGACGGGATACCTCTGGCCTGTAAAGGAAACGATTACGGAGTGATCGGGAATGAAGCATTAAGTTCTACCTCACAAGGAAGGGCATATGGAGCAGAAATACTGATGAAATGGCTGATAGCCAAAAAGCTGAATCTGTCCTCTTCGTTCACGTTATTCAAAAGTGAATACCGCAACAACAAAGAATCCGAATACATAGCTTCCGCCTGGGACAACCGATACATATTCAATATGAGTGGAACCTATAACTTTCCTCACAACTGGAGTCTGGGAATGAAGATCAGTTGCATCGGCGGAGCACCCTACACACCTTACGATATTGACAAATCCTCTCTGGTGACGGCATGGAATGCCCAAGGACGACCCTATTATGATTACGGCCAATATAACACAGGACGCTTGCCGGCCTTTGGTCAACTGGATGTCCGCGTTGACAAAACATTCTATTTGAAACGCTGTATGCTCGGTTTTTACATTGACCTGCAAAATGTGACAAACAGCAAGTTCCGCCAGCCGGACATATTGATGAGTACGGGAGTCATCGAAAATCCGTCGGCTCCGATAGCCGAACAACGCTATAAGATGAAATACATCTCTCAAAAAAGCGGAACTTTAATGCCTACATTAGGAATCACATTTGAATATTAAACACATAGACAACTATATTATTAATTACAAAAACTTACTAAAATGAAAAAGAGAATTGTTTTTATCGCAGCACTGTTATGTGGAATGTGCTTCACGACTGCCTCGGCACAATTTAAAATCGGCGGTAAAAAAATCAATGTAGGCAAAGTGGTACAGGCAGGAAGTGACGCAGCTAAGGCAATCACGCTGTCGGATGCCGACATTGCAGCTATGAGCAAAGAATATATGCAATGGATGGATACCCACAATCCGCTGACAGCTGCTGACAGTGAGTATGGCAAACGACTGGAGAAACTGACCGGACATATCAAAGAAGTGGACGGACTGAAAGTAAATTTCGGCGTATACGAGGTTGTGGATGTGAACGCTTTTGCATGTGGTGACGGCAGTGTACGCATTTGTGCCGGTCTGATGGACATTATGACAGACGATGAAGTAATGGCTGTAGTAGGACACGAAATCGGACACGTGATTCATACAGACTCAAAAGATGCAATGAAGAATGCTTATCTCCGTTCGGCCGTAAAAAATGCCGCAGGAGCTGCCAGCTCGACTGTAGCTAAACTGTCAGATTCTGAACTGGGTGCCATGGCGGAAGCATTGGCCGGTGCGCAATACTCTCAGAAACAGGAGACAGAGGCGGACGACTATGGTTTTGAATTTAGCATCAAACATAATATCGATCCATACGCAATGTACAATGCATTGAACAAATTATTGGAATTATCGGCCGAAGCCCCGAAAGAATCCAAATTCCAGAAAATGTTCTCTTCACATCCGGATACAGCCAAACGCGTAGCCCGCGCTAAAGAAAAAGCTGACGAATACACCAAGAATAAATAAACCCGGATACAACATTTTCTGATCCTGCATAAGGCCGGCCCCCACATCCGGAGGGTCGGCCTCAACTTTTTTTGAAAAAATTCATTAATAATTTCGATAGATTTTGCATGAGTCCGTACTTTAGTGTAATTTGCGGTCATGAAACTATTCACATCTATATGGAATTCTTAATCATTATTCTTTTACTCGTACTGAATGGTATTTTTGCCATGTACGAGATCGCCTTAGTATCTTCAAGTAAAGCACGCCTTGAAACCCTGGTAAGCAAAGGAAATAAATCAGCACGGGGAGTACTGAAACAATTGGAAGAACCCGAAAAATTTCTTTCTACCATCCAAATTGGTATTACGCTGATCGGTATCATATCGGGTGCTTATGGTGGAGTGGCCATTGCCGACGATGTAGTTCCCCTTTTCGCTATGATTACCACAGTAGTCATCATTACTTATTTGTCGCTGATCATCGGAGAGCTGGTTCCCAAATCCATTGCTCTTAGTAATCCGGAACGCTATGCAACCCTGTTAAGCCCCGTCATGATTCTGCTGACTAAAATTTCTTATCCTTTCGTATGGTTACTCAGCATCTCTACCCGCCTGCTTAATAAGCTGATTGGGCTGAAAAGTGAAGAGCGGCTGATGACCCAAGAAGAATTGAAAATGATTCTGCATCAAAGTTCGGAACAGGGAGTCATCGACAAAGAAGAAACCGAAATGTTGCGCGATGTATTCCGGTTTTCGGATAAACGTGCCAACGAACTGATGACCCATCGTCGCGACCTGATCGTTCTGCATACGACAGACAGTAAAGAAAAAGTCCTTCAGACCATCGAAGATAAACACTTCAGCAAATACCTGCTGATCGATGATAATACAGAAGAGATAGCAGGCGTCGTTTCTGTAAAAGATATTATCTTAATGGTAGGCACCGAACAGGAGTTTGATCTGAAAGAAATCACCCGTCCGGCACTATTTATACCGGAAAGTTTGTACGCAAAAAAAGTTTTAGAGCTATTTAAGAAGAACAAAAATAAGTTCGGAGTTGTTGTTAACGAGTATGGCAGCACGGAGGGCATTATTACCCTGCACGACCTGACCGAAAGTATCTTTGGAGACATTCTGGAAGAGGACGATACTGAAGAAGAGGAAATCGTTCGCAGACAGGACGGCTCTTTGTTGGTAGAAGCTTCGATGAACATCGGGGACTTTATGGAAGAGATGGGAATTCTCTCCTATGATGACATCGAGTCGGAAGACTTTACCACATTGGGCGGACTGGCGATGTTCCTGATAGGACGCATTCCAAAAGCCGGAGATATATTCATTTATAAAAACCTGCAGTTCGAAGTAGTGGACATGGACCGCGGGAGGGTCGATAAGCTGCTTGTCATAAAGAAAGAAGAAGAGTAGGAATAGCACTCACTTTTTATATTAATTTAAAGCACTTAACAATGAAAAAAGTAATTATGTTGGCAGCCGTTGTTGCTGCATTGGTATCCTGCCAATCAAAAGGAACAAAAGCTGAAGAAGCAGCCGCAGACAGTTTGGCAGTGGTTATGGAACCCACTATGGAAGAAACTCAGGTTTATGAAGGTGTACTTCCCGCTGCTGACGGTCCGGGTATCCGCTACGTGTTAACCTTGAACACACTGGCGAATGCGGCCGATACAACGTATACACTGGACGTCACTTATCTGGATGCCGAAGGCAAAGGTAAAGACAAAACCTTCACTTCTAAAGGAAAACCGGTGACAGTGGAGAAAACCGTAAAGAATAAAAAGAAAACGGCTCTTAAACTGAACCCGAGTGACGGAAGCGAACCTGTTTATTTCGTAATCGCTAATGATACTACCCTTACCCTGGCTGACGACAGCCTGGAAGTATCTGCCAGCGACCTGAATTACAACATCATTCGTGTAAAATAACACAGAAGTAGTTTAAACCCAAAACAAAAGCCACGCTAACATTACATAGCGTGGCTTTTCTCTTTAATTATAGAAATTACTATTTAGTCAGCTTCTCAAAATACGGCAAGCGCTCCAGCGGGACATCTATTGTTATTGTTTTCGGACCTTTAAATACCTTCCCTCGATCATCTCTCCATTTACCTTTGGGCAGCATCACCGTACGGCTTGTCCCGAAAGTCAGCATCGGAGCAACCAAGTATTTGTCACCCAACATAAACTGGTCTTTACAATCGATAAATCCTTGATGGGGATACTGGTATTCCATGTGCCGAACAATAGGTTCACCCGTTTCGGAAGCATGCTTTGCCAATCCCAGAATATAATCTCCCATTTGTTGATGCAAATGGGCATACTTAGCACAAATCGCTACATTTTCTTTACTCAGGATGCGCCAGGGAGCTACGGAGAATTGCATCATCGGCATCAGGGCGTGTACCTGACAGGAGCGTACAATCAACTCTTCATCAAACTTCTTCACATTCAGAAAAGCACCAAACTGGCCTCCGCCTACCATGTCCGGACAAGTATAATAATGTCCCAATAATCCCGCGGCAGTCATATCGGGAATTAGCAACTGAGTCGCACGCCAGGAATAATCCTTATCGCCCAGCCTCTGTACCAATGCCTGACCACCCAACTTCCAGGCAGCACGCAATTCATTGTAGGGAAAGCTCAAACCTATCTCGGCCCATTTCTCCATAAAAGTATTCACATCGGCCTCTTTATCATGAAAAGCATATTCTCCTGTCATATAAGCAACGTCTCCACCATCAAATTTAAATCCGTCGATACCATATTTCTCCTGATTGGCTTTTAACTGTTCCTTCAGATGATTCATAGCCTCCGGATTCGTGGTGTCATAACAGGCACTGTAACCATTCCACCAATGGATGATGGCTGTACGTCCATTCTTATCTTTCAATAAATATCCCTTTGCTTCCAGTTCACGGAATTCAGGACTGTCCGGCGATACATAAGGAGCAACCCACAGCATTACTTTGAATCCCATCTTGTGCAGTTCGTCGGTCATTCCTTTCGGGTCAGGAAATCTTTCGGATTTGAAGTCAAAGTTACCATAATATCTCTGCCAGTTATCATCTACCATGAATACGCCTTGGGGAAATCCGTTTTCTACGGCTTTATGGGCATAATTCATAATGTCCTCCTGATTCTGATCATACATCAGTTCAATCCATGTATTATACTGTGGAAGAGAAAAGAAAGCAGGTTCCGGTATCTGTCCCGAAGGTGGAAAGTGTTTCGCCGAAGCTGCCAGTAAAGCTTCTTTCAGTGTATTCCCCGCTTTTACCGGTTCTATCTTTTCCGAATCCGAATAGATAATCAATTGTCCGTCTTTCACCTCAAAACAGAAAGATTTCTCGGCCCATATATATCGGCCTTCGGAAGAAAGCATGAACGGAACTACCTGATTATTCATATTATTGCGTGACATATCCTGCATCCGCAAATGATCACCAAACGGCATCTGGTTACCTAAAGCTACGAATCCTCCCCACCATCTTTCATTTTTCAAGGGTTCGATCACTGTTTTCATTTTTTCCTGTGCCACTGCGCCAAGCAGTAGTCCGAATGTTACGAGCAATAGTAAAGTCGCTTTTCGTCTCATGATAGTTAGATTAATATTAAAAAAATTCTCAAGTGGCAAAAATAGATAAAAAGGCAGAATTAATGGTTTACCGGCAAAGAATTATTTTTCCGGTCTATCTCTGCACGGATAGGACCCAAATCAATCTTTTCATAGCCAATACTCAAAAAAAGAAAGTTATTTCATTCTTTTATTCTATTTTTTCCTATCTTTATCAGACAGTTACAAACATAATCTTAAAAAAGATGGAACAAACATTTAAAGCAAGAAATCCCAAGATAGGGCTTTGGCTATTCGCTATAGGCATAGTAGCTTGCATTGTCATCAGTTTCATAACAATTCAGGCAATATGGATAGGCGCTGCATGCTTAGGTCCAGGTGCGACAATCTACTTTTCGCAAGCAACCAGTAGATACATCGTCAAAGAAAACGGAATGCTGCAAATTGTGAACGGCTTCCATCAAAAACGCTCTTTCAATCATATCACCAGTATTACATATACTCCCCATGCCTTGGGTATACAGAAAATAAAAATCAAACATGCCACTGGATTTGTCATGGTAGACCCGGAGTCACCTCAGGAACTGATAAAAGCCCTGCAAGAGGTAAATCCCGGCATGACAGTAAGGAACTTTACCTGAAACAAGATATAGCAGAAAATAAGAATAACCGTTTAACCAAGCTATAATAAGATGAAAACAACAAAAAAATGGACGGGATACTTATTCCTATGCCTGTTTTGTCTTCATGTATCTGCACAAAACAAAGACAGCCTTGTCCAAAAGTTGAGCCAATACGCCTGTCTGATAGAAAATTTCTCAAAACATATTCCACAGGAGAAAGTTTACCTGCAATTCGATAATACCAGCTATTATCAAGGTGATGATATCTGGTTTAAATGTTTTCTGGTCACCTCCGATCTATACCCGGCCACAAACCTGAGTAAAACTTTATATGTCGAATTATTGAATCCCGGAGGTGAAATAATCGACAAACGGATATTAAAAATAGAGAACGGTCAATGTCACGGAGATTTCACTTTAAACCAAATACCCTTTTATTCGGGCTTTTACGAGGTTCGTGCCTATACGAAATACATGCTTAACTTTGGGGAAGATATTATTTTTTCAAGACTTCTGCCGGTCTTCGACAAGCCCCAAACAGAAGGAAACTTCGCTGAAAAAGAGATGCGGAAATATTCAACAGGAAATTACCCGATGGAGCGCCCCAAACCGACAAAAGGCAAAAAAGTAAATTTAAAGTTCTTCCCCGAAAGTGGAAACCTGATTCAGGGAATAGAGTCACAAATCGCTTTCGAAGCGACAGATGCCTATGGCAACCCCATAACATTGAGTGGTACTGTTATCAACGACGAAAAACAGGAAACAGCCCATTTCACCGCAATCCATGACGGACGGGGAGTTTTCAATTACACACCTACAGGTGATAAACAAAAAGCAGTCGTCGAGTTTAATGGTAAAAAACACCAGTTTAATATGCCGGAAGCCCTGCCAGCAGGGTATGCGCTACATGTTGATAATCTGTCATACACAGACAGTGTGGAAATTGCTTTGCAAAAGAATCCCAATACTCCCGCCACTCTATTGGGATTAGCAGTTATCAGCGGAGGAAAGCTTCACAAGTTTTGTCTGATCGACGTTGAAGGAAATGAAATCATTCGCTTCAAAATAGATAAAAGCAGATTAACACCTGGAGTCTCCCGTATCGCGTTATTCAATGGTGGCGGAGAAGTCCTGTCCGACCGTTTGATATTCATTCACCCTCAAAAACGATTATCTATAAAAGCACGGACAGACAAAGAAACATACAATCCCTATGAATTAGTAAATCTGGAATTTACCTTAACCGGAGCTGAAATGCAACCGGTACAAAACACATTTGCTTTATCCGTAAGAGATGGCATGAATGAAGTGGAATCAGGACGCAATATACTAACCGACCTCCTATTAATGTCCGAGATAAAAGGGTATGTCCGCAATCCCGGCTATTATTTTGAAGCGGAAGACGACACACACCGCATGGCAATCGATCTGTTATTGAGGATACAGGGTTGGCGCCGCTACTCTTGGAAGCAAATGACCGGAATTGAACCTCTCAACCTCAAATATGGTCCCGAAAGAGGTATCGAAACACGGGGCCAGGTTGTTTCTTTCGTCCGGCAACTTCCAAAACCCAACGTAGAAGTATCGTGCTTTTTGAAAAAACGGGGAGAAAATGAAGAAAACAGCAGCTTCATCGAGGCTATTACTACCGATAGTTTAGGACGTTTTTCACTGATATCGGATATCTATGGGAAATGGGACTTGATATTGGCAGTGACAGTCAACAGAAAAAAGAAAGATTATCGTATTCTATTAGACAGATTGTTCAGCCCTCCCCCCGCAAAATATCATTATGCCGACATGCAGGTGAACATCGCCAATACGAAAAAAGAAGAAGATACTATTCCGGATAAAGAAACAAATGTCTTGACAGAAGACGACATCGAAACCTTCTTTGCCGCCTATACAGATTCACTGGCTAAAGCAGGCAACCACGAAAAGAACTATCGATTGAAAGAGGTGACCATCAAAGCTAAAAAAAGAAGTAAAGAAAAAGAGATTTACGACAGTCGTTCAAAATCAATAGCTTATTATGACGTCCATTCTGAACTGGACGACATAAAGGACAGCGGAAAATTCATCGGTGACGACATACACGAACTGATGCTGAATATGAATAAGAATTTCAGTCCTGTCCCACAAAGGAATTATCTATATTACAAAAGTAAAATGCCGCTCTTCGTTATCAATTATGAATGTACCCGACATACTGAGATGGACTATAATAAATACAAATATATAAGGCTTGAAGCCATCAAATCGATTTATATTACTGAAAACCTTTCCACTATTTGCCGGTATGCAGACCCACGGCTTTCACCCTTCGATGTATCCGACTTATATGGTTGCGCCGTATTGATTGAAACCTATCCGGAAGGCAAAATACCGACAGAGGCAGGCAAAGGTGTCAGAAAAACATGGCTTGACGGATATAGTCCGGTCAAAGAGTTCTATCAGCCGAATTACTCCGCACTTCCTCCCGTTCCCGATTATCGCCGTACTCTTTACTGGAATCCCTCAGTTAGTACGGACAAGGACGGCAAAGCCCACATCCGCTTCTACAATAATAGCAGATGCCGGAAACTAAAAATAAATGCAGAAACCATCACGGCGGATGGGCTAATCGGAATATACGAGAATTGATTTTCTTATATACACTGAAATCTGTCTTGTATAAGATAGAAAGATTAAATTTATTCTTTGGCCCATCTCTGTACGCAGGATAATGGGGAGCAGGGGGCCAGACTTTAAGTTTATATGCCGGGCATAAATGAAGGGGTTGCAAAAAACGATTTTTGCAACCCCTTCATTTATGATACAGTGATGTTATTTTTATTTCTTTGCCAGAAACTTCTTAGTCAACCATCTTCTGACTGGTTCATCATAGAACTTCAGGCAGAGATAAGCCAGTAAGATGTTTCCGAAAAATACAACCAATGCCATCGGCCACGCCTGTGAAAAGCTGAGTTCTTTACTCCATACCCACGCATAAAACAGATACATGAAAGGGTAGTGTACTATATACAACGGGTAAGATATGTTTCCTAAGAATTCACAGATTTTAGATGACTTTTTATCTGTTGTTTTTCCCGAAGCACCCAGATAGACAAGTAACGGAAAAATAATGATGGCACATACAGAATCATAAATACCATTCATCCACGGAAATTCACTACCACCGATATAAGGCATGGAAAGCAAAACAATAATTGCCAGACTGCATATCCAAAAGGCACCTCTAACCTGAAGCGGTTTAAAAACACGCGTCATCAACAATCCGATAGAGAATGAAAACAATAAACGCAGGAAACCTCCGATCAGATTATAATCTGCCATTGACCATCCCACACCCAAGTGACCATAACCGGAAAAATTGAATATGGCAAATGAAGCCAGTCCGATTCCGGCCAATACAACCAGCACCGTGAGAGCCTTCGTAGACAACTTGCGAATAAACAATGCATATAGTATGTTTCCGATATACTCAAAAAACAAAGACCAACTGGGACCATTCAAAGGGTACATCTCACCGT
>OHKQ01000986.1_pt1 | contig 10607 bp, 8 predicted proteins | sample 1568891 | NCBI WGS metagenome assembly OHKQ01 (sample SAMEA3879596, study PRJEB24766) | human gut metagenome | biome: human-associated habitat; feature: feces | place: USA | collected 1985/1987 | reverse complement strand
AGAACAGGCATCTGTAGTACAATCGCAGGAAACAGCAGAGGTTTCACAGGATGCAAAAGAGACATCCGTAGATAATTTCACAGTAACCTATCTGGATGATGGAACCGTTATGTTGTCAGATTATAGGGGAGATGAGGAATCAATAATAGTACCGGGTGAAGTAAATGCAAAGAGTGTTACAGTAATAGAATCAAACACATTTGCTAACCATGCGGAATTAAAATCAGTAATATTACCAGATTCATTGATAGAGATAAAAAGTAATGCTTTTATTAATTGCAATAATATTACAAATGTTCAATTTGGAAATTCACTTGAAATAATTGGAAATGGAGCTTTTTCATCTACTAAGATAGAAAGTATTAATTTTCCGGAATCTATAAAAGAAATTGGAGATGTAGCGTTTTGCTGGAATCCAATTAAAGAATTAAATATTCCTCACAATTTGGAAGTGGTACATGCATCTACATTTTCGTGTTTAGATATTGAATTTTTAGATGTTCCGGGAAATATAAAAAACATAGAAGATGAGGGATTTAGTGACTGTAAATTGCTTCAAGAAGTAACCATGGAAGACGGAGTAGAGGTAATTGGAGAGAGCGCTTTTAAAGGATGTGATGTGTTAGAAAAAGTTACTCTTGCATCGACAGTAACAGAAATTGGACCATATGCGTTTACAAAGTGTCCAGAACTTACTTATGTGTATATACCAGAGGCTACAACTACAATTGATGAAGATGCATTCTGGAATTCAGAAAATGTAACGATCTACACCCCGGCAGGCAGTTACGCAGAGTCCTTTGCCATTGAAAACAATATCCCTTATGTGAATCAGTAAACAGCCAGATATTTTGAGAGTAAACACGACATAATAAAAGGAGCAGCCAGAGGCTGCATGGGGATAGAATGAAAATAATACAGCGATTAAAAAAATGGCTGCATAAAGAACATGGGGCATTGATCATTGAGTCGGCATTTGTCTACCCGATCATGTTCTTTGTCCTGATGTTCCTGCTGTATATGGGTAATATGTATTACCTGAAGGCGAAGATCAACAGTGTTGTGTCGCAGGAAGCGATCACCTATGCAGCCAGATTTGCAGACCCGAATCAGGAACAATTTGATAAAACGATACCGACCTCCAATCAGGGGGATACACAGGTCACAAAGGAACTTTACAGGTACCTGGATGTATTTAACATAAGTGATTATGGAACGGCATCGGATGTACAGAAGAGCGAATTAATCAAAGAAATAGAAGATACCGGCTTCTATGCAGGAATGACACCTGCCAATATCACGGTAGAAACACATAAAGTACATAATTACGTTGTCTATCAGACGTATGAAGTCACAGTCAATTATCAACTGAAATTCCCGATACGCTTCATATTCTCTAAGGACGTAGTGCTGTTGAACATGACAGCCCACGAGGAAACACCGGTCATAGATACTTCTGAGTTTATCAGAAACGTAGATATGGCAGTGGACTATGTAGAACGTACGGAAACAGGACAGAGTATTTTAACTACTCTTGATAATACATATGCCCGAATTGAGAAGTTTATAGATGGCGAGAAGAAACCTGACCCCAGCGAAGCCGTTGCAGGCGGCTCCGGTACATATACAGTTACAGACCTGGATGCTGCAATTTCAGACAAATGTAAGGAATACTATGACAAATATGGACCGAACTTGACTGCAGAACAAAAACAAAGTCTGTATGAAGAATTACTTGATTTGTATAAGAAAACAGCGCCCCAAAATCGTGGGGATTTATTAGTGCCTATGAATGCCGAAGTAATAGATGGATTACAAAAAAGCAACTATGGCAAGGGAGATGTATATTTTGTAACGTATAAATGGGAAACAGGAAATGAAACAGTGGAGTCAACAAGAACTATGAAGACTATGCCTGTGGGAACAGTCTTTGACAGACTAGGCAGCCCATATGGTAAATGTGTAGGTCAGGTCAATGAAGATGGAAGTTGTGCCAAGGTAAGTCAGCGTTCTATTCCGTATTACTTTGAAGGAGATGATGCGACGCAGCAGGCATCTTATCATAGGTATGTAGTAAAAGTAGAAATTACAAAAAGTAATCTTATTGAACAAATAGAAAAAAAAGCATCATCCGTAAGTGAAAAAGAAAGGATGAAAGCCGCAGTTAATAAGTATTATGATAATAAAATACCTGTTTATGGAAATAACGGCAATCAAGATGGTTTAGCATATGGAGAAATAGCCTCAATGTTTGGTGAACCAGGTGGTGGATATCAATATGATATGCCATTAGATATGAATGATTTATATAATATTGGAATGATAGATGTAGTCAAAAATTATTAGGAGTGTTAAGTAGAATGAAAAATTCAAATCCTTTTAATATTTACAAAGATGTAATAGGAGCAAAGGTGTTTTATAAGGGGTGTCCAGTATATTTTGAAGATTATATTTCTAATTATGAAGGAGATTTTTGGAAAATAAGAATAGAGGAGAACGGAGAAAGTTCTTCTCTATATATCCCAGATTTTACAGATGAAGGAGCTAATCTAACAAAACAAATTGAGAAAATTAGAAAAGAAAAAGAATTGAACAGACAATAATGGTATTTAGAAAGATAGTATTTTCATATGCAAATATTATGCCGGTGAATACTACAGTGCGATAAAAGAGATAGCACCTAAGGAAGAGGAAGAAAATGAGAGAGAAACAGTTAAAAATAGTAGGAACAGTACTGGCAGTATGCCTGTGTGCAACAGCCTGTGGAAGTACAGCTTCCACAACAACAGAGGATAACACAGTGAACAGTGAAACAAAGGAAGCATCAACAGAACAGGCATCTGTAGTACAATCGCAGGAAACAGCAGAGGTATCACCGGATGCCAAAGAGGCATCCGTAGATAATTTCACAGTAACCTATCTGGATGATGGAACCGTTATGCTGTCCAGATACAGTGGGACAACAGAGGCATCGATTATCGTGCCGGACGAGGTAAATGGGAAAAGTGTCACTGTAATAGGCGATGATACTTTTGCTAACCATATGGAGCTGATTTCCGTTGAACTGCCGGATTCATTGATTGAAATAGAGTCTAATGCCTTTATTAATTGTTATGATTTAGCATATGTTAAATTAGGAAATTCATTGCAGAAAATAGGTGAAGATGCATTTTTATTTGCCGCATTAGAAAGTGTGGAGATACCAGAATCTGTAACGGAAATAGGGGGTGGAGCATTTTGTGGAAGCAATTATACAACTTTGCAAATCCCAACAGGTATTAATGTAATTGAAGAAGGAACATTTATGAGTGCACAAATAGTTTCTCTAAATATACCAGGTAATGTTAAAGAAATTAAAGGCAGTGGCTTTAGAGGATGTGCTGAGTTAAAAGAAGTAACAACCGCAGATGGACTGGAAATAATTGGAGAAAGTGCATTTGAGGGATGTGATGTGTTAGAAAAAGTTACTCTTGCATCGACAGTAACAGAAATTGGACCATATGCGTTTACAAAGTGTCCAGAACTTACTTATGTGTATATACCAGAGGCTACAACTACAATTGATGAAGATGCATTCTGGAATTCAGAAAATGTAACGATCTACACCCCGGCAGGCAGTTACGCAGAGTCCTTTGCCATTGAAAACAATATCCCTTATGTGAATCAGTAAACAGCCAGATATTTTGAGAGTAAACACGACATAATAAAAGGAGCAGCCAGAGGCTGCATGGGGATAGAATGAAAATAATACAGCGATTAAAAAAATGGCTGCATAAAGAACATGGGGCATTGATCATTGAGTCGGCATTTGTCTACCCGATCATGTTCTTTGTCCTGATGTTCCTGCTGTATATGGGTAATATGTATTACCTGAAGGCGAAGATCAACAGTGTTGTGTCGCAGGAAGCGATCACCTATGCAGCCAGATTTGCAGACCCGAATCAGGAACAATTTGATAAAACGATACCGACCTCCAATCAGGGGGATACACAGGTCACAAAGGAACTTTACAGGTACCTGGATGTATTTAACATAAGTGATTATGGAACGGCATCGGATGTACAGAAGAGCGAATTAATCAAAGAAATAGAAGATACCGGCTTCTATGCAGGAATGACACCTGCCAATATCACGGTAGAAACACATAAAGTACATAATTACGTTGTCTATCAGACGTATGAAGTCACAGTCAATTATCAACTGAAATTCCCGATACGCTTCATATTCTCTAAGGACGTAGTGCTGTTGAACATGACAGCCCACGAGGAAACACCGGTCATAGATACTTCTGAGTTTATCAGAAACGTAGATATGGCAGTGGACTATGTAGAACGTACGGAAACAGGACAGAGTATTTTAACTACTCTTGATAATACATATGCCCGAATTGAGAAGTTTATAGATGGCGAGAAGAAACCTGACCCCAGCGAAGCCGTTGCAGGCGGCTCCGGCAAGGATGCACCTATTCTCAATTTAATTCATGAAGATGGATTATATACAAAAGGGTATGATGTAGTACCTAAAAATAATAAATATGAAGAAAGAATTAAGAACTGCCCAGCTAATTCCAGTACTAATGGACATTGGACAGAAGAGAGAGGAGAGTCTGTATTTATCTCAGATGATCCTAGAGTTAAAGATATTTTAGATAAATATGGGGTAAAGGGTGTAGAGTATAAAAATGGTATTCCAGATTTCTCACCTTTTGCAGTTGCAGAAGTTAAAATTTCAGGAATGACAGATAAACGTGTAGATAATTTTAAATCAGCGGATGCAAAATTAGCAGAGCAATTGAGTACAGATGGAAAGGTGTATACGGCTAAAGATATAGAGAAATGGCGGAAAGAAAATAACTATACATGGCATGAGCTAAATGATGTTGAGACAATACAGTTAGTTCCAACCAACATAAATGCACCTATATTTAAACATTTGGGAGGTTGTTCTGAATATAAAAAAGGAGGAAAGTAGATGAAACAAGATAGTATTTTTGGCGATTTGTATTTTCAAGTTACTTGGAAGGGAAAATATGAATATGTGTTATTTCAACAGGCATGTGTTGTTGAGCTATCAGTAGAAGGAAACGAAGATGAAGAAATAGCAGAAACCCAAAGGCAGGCATTTATAAATTTTAACGAAAGTAAAGGCATATTAACAAATCAAATAGAAAATATGATATATGATTATTACCAGAGTCAGTGTCAAGAGTATAGAAATATGTTTGAGGAACAGGCAGATATTTATGCACCAATCATTCATAATAAAAGTGAAATGGCACAATTAGTAAAGCTTCAATCTATTTATTTACCATTAGAAGAGGATAGAGTAGTTATTCTTTTATTGGATACAAAGTGGGATGAAGAGGAAGGGATAGGAATTAAAATAGTAAATGAAAAAGTAGACTTTTTAGGGACGCAATGCGAAATTTTATAAAAAAGACATTAATCTGAATACATCTGAAAAACTGGAGTTTATAAGACAAAATGAGCGCAGAGAGTTGAAGAAACTGCGAATCTTTGCACAGGAAGATAATGTATTGGACATAGACCTTGTAAAAACGGATGTTATAGATGATTGGACATTTGGAGTAGAAAGAACCGGAAAAAGGATAAGTAAAAGATATGTTTAGAAAAAAGAAAGTTTCAAATGCGGAAAATGGAGCAGTCGTCATAGAGGCAACTTTATCTTTATCTGTATTTATGTTTTTGATAGTAATACTGCTAAGTATAGTGAATATATGCACTGCCCAGGCGAAAATTGGAATTGCACTGAATCAGACTGCGGAGGAAATGTCACAATATCTGTACTTCTATAGTTTGAGTGGGTTGAATGATATTCAGGCAAAAGTTTATGCTGATTCCAGCGAAACGCGTCAGCAAATAGAGGGGTTGGAAGACGGTATAACGGATGGTATTAAATCTCTGCAGAAATTTGGTAGAGGCGGTTCAGAACTTAGTGACACAATATCAGAAATAAAAGAGGATGGCAGTAACGTCAAAGATATAGTTCAGGAAATTGCTTCGACTGATGATAAGACCGCGTGGATCAAATCATTGGTTAAAGTAGCAGGAAATGAAGGATTTGAAATTGGCAAGGGATATTTTGCAGGAGCACTTTCCAAGGGGTTAATGGTAAAACATTTGACGATAAATGACGAAATTGACTGCGATAGAAATCTTCGGGATATGGGAGTGATAGATGGTCTGGATGGTTTGAATCTTAACAGCTCTTCTATCTATACTAATGGAACTGAGGATATTACTTTAATCTGCAAGTATAAAGTAAAACTGCTAAATCTCCTTAATAACGATATTACATTTAGCTTTGTCCAAACTGCTAAGACTAAGGCATGGGGGGCGCAAGCTCTGGTATCTTCTGATAAAGAAGATGATAGTAATGCAGTAGAAGGTGACAAGGTAACGTTAGTTGGAGCCGGAGAAGGCGAAAAGTTTGGAGAGTATGCAGCTAAGGCAAAACCGGTAGATGGTTATGTAGATGTTATTATTCATGCATCGAGTGATGGAAAAATGCAGATATATGCAAATGGCGCGTGGGTAGATATTAACTCCAAAAATTTTGAAAAAATAATGAAGAACAGAGGATTAGAAGGCAAAAACATTCGACTGGTTTCCTGTGGAGCCGGAGCTGTTGACAGCGGAATTGCTAATAGTGTGGCAGATAGATTGAATGTAAATGTATTAGCACCTACAGATACGGTATGGGCATATCCTGATGGTACACTTACTGTAGGACCTACAGCAGATTCCAATACAGGAGAATGGGTAGTTGTTTCACCGAACAGTTCGCCGAAGAATCCTAATAAATAAGAAATAGGATAAATATGAAAGTTAAAATAAAAGATTATTTGAATCATTATTATCATTATTTTGGATATGTTATTTTTCTCATGATCTGTTGTGTTGGCGTGTATAAGATAAACCAATCATTTGAGATGAATGATGCATTCTGGCATATCAAGACAGGAGAATGGATCGTTCAACATGGTATGGTAAAAAACTGTATTGGAAGTTGGATCATTGGTGATAAGCCCTGGATGGCACATGAATGGTTATTTGGTGTATTGATTTATCTGGTATCCTGTATGGGCATGCGTTGGATAGTGATAGGCTGTCATTTGCTATATCTTATAGTTGTATATTTGTGCTGTAAACAGGCGGGGCTATTTAGAAAGAATCAGAATCCACCTGCATTATATTGGATGCTGGTTCTTTTGCCGCAATTTGCAGTTTATGCAAATATGACAGTGGCAAGACCACAGTATGTATCAGCGCTTTTTGTAGCTGCTTTTTGTGTAATTCTACGTAATGCTGTTTTAAATAAAAAATATAAACCAATGTATCTGTTACCGATAATAACTGTACTGTGGGTAAATATACATGGAGGTACAGCAATGCTGTCTTATTATATGGTAGGAATAGTAATGTTAATCTCCGTAGCAGGTATATTTGTAAAGAATATAGGCAAGATCAGTTTTGACAAACCGGATGGACAGTGGATAGGTCATATTTTTATTGTGTTTGTCCTGGTAGTTGCTGCCAATCTGATAAATCCATATGGATGGCATATGTTAATATACCCATATGAAAATATGCAGGACAGTATGATGTTGGCTTATATATCAGAATGGGCATCACCTGATGCCAAAAATGTGCTGACTTTGGTATTGGAGATTTTGCCTTTATTGTTGGGCATATTTACAATAGTTCAGACAGATAAGCAAATCAATGCATCCATGTTGGCACTCTTTTTCCTATATATTGTTTTGTTTTTGCGAAGTGAAAGATTTTTAACTTATCTTGTAATTGTACAGACATGTTTGATCGCACCTTATGCTTTTCAAATTGAATTATCTCCGGGAAAAAGTAAAACGCTGAAAAATGAGATAAAACTGAAACAGACGCATGATAAAATAAATAATGGTTTACTATTGGGAATTACTGTCATTCAGGTAATCTTTGTTATAATTACGGTATCTGGCAGTCAGTATTCACAGGAAAATATGCAGGGTATTGTTCCAGATGAACTTATGACAATATTAGAGCAGGATAAACCAATGCGTATGCTGAATCATTATAATGTTGGAGCATATCTTATGGATCATGATATACAGGTATTTGTGGATGGAAGGTATGAGCCATATAAACAGCAGGGAGTTATTCAGGACTATTTAGACATTATGAATCCTGAATCAGTAACAAAGAGCGTTCATATGCAGGAACTATTAGAAAAGTACCAATTTGATGCATATTTACTTTCTACAACGAATGTACCTTTGATAATGTATCTGAATAAACATCCGGATAAATATAGTCTTGAATATCAGGACGAGAACTGGCTCTATTATAATGTTAAAGCTGGGGAAACATAAATATGCAAAAGACAATACAGAGCAAATATGCTAAAATTATTATTATTTTTTTATGCTCACGAATTACATACGGAATAATTATTGCAGCGTGTGGTTCATCAATATCACAGTTGTGCACACAATGGGATAGTGAGCATTATCTGTCAATTGCTCAAAACGGCTATACGTCGGTATGGCAGACAGCTTTTTTCCCATTAATTCCTGTTTTGATCAGATTTATAGGAGTAAAAGGGTTGCTGATAGTGAATCAGGCAGCCTTTTTTGCAGTCCTGTTTTTATTATACTCTTTAACAGCGAAGAAAGAATCATATATACTACAATTATTTGCATTTGGCTCCTGCGGTTTTTTTTCTATGATACCATACACAGAGGTATTACTGCTCTTTTTAACATTGCTGGTGTACTACCTTTTTACCAAAAGAAGATTTGGCTTCATATTTGGTTGTATTATGGGAATTGCCGTTACTGTTAAGAGTATTGCGGCAATGCTGTATTTTGCTGTATTTATAGGCATGTGTGTATTGTGGCATGCTCATAAGTTAAAGTTCCTGGACATAATCAGAACTTATATTCCAGCAACGATTATCAGTTGTCTGTATCCATTTTATTTACAGGTTACATTTGGAAGTTGGAAAAGTTTTATCGACTGCCAGTATGATTACTGGAAAAGAATGAAAATAAATCCTGTTCAGGAATTATATATACAGTTAAAAACGATATTTGGAAACATAGAAGGAAATTGTGTACTATTCAGAATAAACGAAGTACTTTCATTGACGATAGTTTGTTTTATTTTATATGAAATATATTGTTATATCCGCTCATACAAAACCAGACAAAATGACTTATCAGATATGTTAGTACTTATTTTGTATGTATTATTTAGTTTGGCAGCAATTAATGCAACAATTCGCATTCCAAGTTATAATGCGCCAACAACCAGCTTTTACAGATATTATTATAGTCTTTTTCCGATTTATCTACTTGCTGAAAATATGTCACAAAAAAAGAAAAATGTAGTATATGCCTGTTCTACTGCTATTTCCTTTATAACTGCGATTATATTTATAAAAAACTGTTATTTTTATTAAAGTGCATGAGATATCTAACGAGAAGTATAAAAGCTATTGTAAGATTTTAAAGTAGGTTATAGGAGAAACAGAGGGGCAAGATGAAGAAGAAAAGAAAAATAATTTTAAATTACAATGTGATTTTGTATGTCTTTGTGGTTGTAATTATTATATTGCTATGTAGTCTTAAAATCAGGTATTATAATATTATAGAACATGGAATTCCTGTACAATGTGAAATAATAGAAACAACCACAGAATGGGAGGAAATGGAAGCTGTAACAAGAGGTACTGAAAATGGAACATATACTGATGTAACCTATGTAAAATATAATATTGACGGAAAAGAATATAGGTGTAAAGTTCGATCAAAGCTGGGAAATTATGGAGATAAGGTAGAATTAATATATTTGCCGTCAGAACCGGAGCATGTATTTTCACTGAAAGGAGGGCGAGCAGTATGATCCCATTACCCGGCAGTATTATCTCAGGGCACGTTACTATAACCCTGTGATCGGACGGTTCATACAGGAAGATACCTATTATGGAGACGGACTGAACCTGTATACCTACTGCCGGAATAACCCGATCCTTAACCATGACCCGACAGGACATGGAACGAAGGAGAACAGCCCGTACAGCAGGAAAGAACAGCAGTATATTGATGTGGGAGCAGATCCGGATACCGCCAGACTGGCAGCCGAGTGTTACCCGGATGCAAACTCCAAGAAATCCCTGTATGATAAATATAAGAAGCAGGGGTACAATGCACAGGATGCCAAGAAGCTGGCAAACTATGAGATTGTCCATGGTGAGGAGAGGGCAAAGAACTATGCTGCCAACAATGTAAAGAAGAGCGGTCCTGATTACACAGCGACTTCTCCAAGAGAGAATCCGAATACCGACTGGAGAACCCAGAACAGGTTTAATGCGCAAAAGAAGGCAGGAGCAGGTAAGAGTGGTAGTAAGGCTATAGGTACTGATGAATTAGTTGTAAGAGATACTAAATTTTTAGATGCAGATGGAAATAAGGTTAATGCTACTGGGAAGAAGGGAGAACAAGGTGAACCTGGTAAGCCTGGCGAACCAGGTCAGGATGCATCAGCTAACGTGTCTATTAATAAAGATGGGTATATCGTTATCGGTGA
>OHKQ01000985.1_pt1 | contig 10611 bp, 13 predicted proteins | sample 1568891 | NCBI WGS metagenome assembly OHKQ01 (sample SAMEA3879596, study PRJEB24766) | human gut metagenome | biome: human-associated habitat; feature: feces | place: USA | collected 1985/1987 | reverse complement strand
AATTTGACATCCCACTTTGATGTTCGCTGTTCAGGTTTCACACAAGATGATAGTGATGTCATCCTTCTTGAACCAAAGCTGTACGGTGTTGCGGATGACGTTCAGTTTCTGAAATACAATTCTTTCCATATATGCAACTACATTTTCCAGCATGTGTCTTATAGATAAAGTTACACTTTTTAGCACATAAAACAACTATTGTGCTACATTTTCTTGCACTTAATTGTGCAGCATTGACAGATCGATTCTATGGTTCGGCAGCATAGAGCTTGCCGGCAATCTACACCAGAAAGAGGATAGCGTCATGCGCGCCTTTATACCAGAAGTGGCTTCTGAAATGCTGGGATATTTGATTGATGACGAATGAATCTTTCGCTATTTTAAAATCTCCCAATATCCCCCTTTTTTCCCGACTCGACGAATTTTTCCTTCTGATTTCAAATATTTTATATGATATCTCACACCATCCTGCGATAAATGGCAAATTGCGGACAACTCTTCTATGGTTATTGACGGTGAGTGCTGCATTGCACGAAGAATCACCTCTTTAACGCCCTGATATGTTTTATCGGTAGTTTTATCGGTAGTTTTATCGGTAGTTTTTCCGGTAGTCGCAGGATTAATCCGGTAGTAAGTGACAGTAGAGTAGGCAATTTCGCTACTGAATGTCACATCCATACCAGTCAAACTTTTCCATTTGCGAATCTTATCGATTCCATAGCCAGCGTTTTCACCAAGTTTTGCTGCTCTAAACAATTTGATGATTGCAGGATTTCGCGGCTGAGAAATAGTTTCAGAGAGCAAACGATCAATAGGGATATGGAAACTGCCCGGATTTTGCAATTCAATTCTGTCTGTATAGACCCTTATAGTCGGATGCATTGGACTGAAATAATCCGAATGCGCCAAGAAGTTTACCAGACCCTCCTTCAAAGCATATAGTTGTGATTCATCTTCAGGTGACACACCTTCAGGTGTCGTAGTGAAAGGATTATCCGTATAAAGCCTAAATCTCTGAATGATAACTTTGTAATACTCCCACAGATTCTCTTGCTCCTGCATCCTAAAAGTATAACGCTGTGACGCATCGTTGTAAGAAGTCCCTGGAATCTCTATATAATCAACCCAGAAGCTAGGGAGTAATCTATGGATACTGTCGAGCTTTCCGAGCATCAGACTGGTTTGAAAGGTGAAGATGGAATATAAAAAGCTAAAACAGTCTTGCCTTCAATGGAATATTTCTTGGATATAGGAAGAATCGGATGATTCATTTTATTTCCAGACCTAAGAGTATTAAGAAAGTCGGATTCAATTTTTTCTCCGTTATTTACGCCTTCCACCTCGAATTTCTTCCCATTCTGAACAACACCGAATACAATCCACCCTCCAGATCCATTCGAAAACGCACTTACACTCTCCCAAATATTTTTAGGAAGTTCTCTACTTGCACTCTTTACCTCAAAGTCTTCCCACTCAATATCTTGAAGCCGACTTAGCAATTCATCTTTCGTCATATCCTAACCATTTTTAGTCTATTACAAAATTAGTCATATTTCTTAAATAACGACTAAATTTCACTTTGTGTTGCAAGGCATTTTCTCAAAAACTGTCCTTTTTTTTCTTAAGGTAACTCTTAAGGTAACTGGTAAGGTAACTTTGATTTGCATAGGATGCGATTGAATGCGGTCTAGTGCGATTCAACGCAAAGCGGCTCATCTAAAGACTCACCTTAGATGAGCCGCCTAAATTATTGCTGCTTAGCTACTTAACTACTAATATTCCTCCTCGTTAAAGAAAAGGACAAAACCCTCTACAGGCCATTCAGAGGCCGTTTTTGAGGATCCCGAAAGATTTTAAGGCAGATTTCAATGTTCTTATATGCCGTCAGATACCAGTCGTGGTTTCTTCCTAAAATCCGCTGTAAATGTCTTCGCTTCTTTGTCGCAAAAATACAAAAACCTATGGAAAAACCAATACTTTTGGTGGCATTTGATATGCTAGGCAGATTATTTTGGTAATTATAATATTTCTAAAAACGCGCTTTTTTAGAAATATTGAAGATACCATCATATCCCAACATATTCCAGCCAGAGACATCGTTTCGTACTCAAATTGTCGATTTGGAAAACGAAGACAAAAAATCTGCCTGATTGTCCTCGTTATCTATCTCAAGCTTTTTTCCAAGGCCAGAATCAAATTGAGAATACCGGATGAGGGATTATCAAGATTTTTCAACAATTCGCTATAGGCTTCCGCAGTTGAAATTTTTGTCCTCCTATCCTTTCCATGGAGAAGAAACCAAAACTCAATGGCCGGATTGCTGAGCAATTTGTACGCACTACAGTCTTTTATTCTTTAATTGACGACAGGTACATCCATATCATACATGAGAAAGACGAGAATCTTGTCGGTCTTCGATATTTTCAGTTCCTTCTTCCTGACATCAATCAATCTCTGCGAAATTATAATGTCCTCCAAATTTCGGACAGGGTGTTAAGTCAAAAAAAGACTATAACTTTACAGCGAAATGGGAAAGACAACACGAAGAAAGTTCACCACAGAGTTCTAGGCCAAGGTAGCCTTGGAGGCTCTAAAAGAATCGTCAACGAAGGGTGATTTGCCGAAGAAGTACGAGATCTCCCCAGAGATAATCTCGAGATGGAAAAAAGAACTCGTGGAAAATGTCGGTGCGGCATTCGGCGCGAAGTCTGGGACCGCTGATTTCGACAAGGGGCGAGATGCCCTCCATAGAAAAATCGGCGAGTTGGAGATGGACGTGGATTTTTGCAAGCGGGTATACAAGCAGTTGGGGATACCTATACCCGAAAGGCACTGATATCTACAACGAAAGAGGCTGTCGGCAAGGACGGAAAGCGTCACCGGTATCCGAGCAGAGCCCGCCAGAGCAAACTGCTTGGGATAGCCAGAAGCACATCTTACTACAAGCGCAAGGAAGGCGAAAACCAGAGAAATCTGAAGATGATGGACCTCATGGATAAGCAATATAATAGTTGCGCAGCTACGGGAGTGCGCCAGATGGTGGATTATCTCAAAGGCGAAGGATACCATGCTGGGAAGAAACTTGTGAGGCGTCTGATGGCTCTGATGGGGCTGAGAGCCGTATATCCGCTCAAAAGCCTAAGCAAGGGAGGTTGGACCAAGTATCGTATGCCATATCTGCTTCGTGGTTTGCAGATAACGCGACGCAATCAGGTATTGAGCACCGACATCTTCTACATCCCTATGAAGAACGGATTCACGTATCTGTATGCCATCATTGATGTCTATAGCCGTTATATAGTTGGCTGGGGTATGTACAACACGCTGGATGCGTCGAATGCGATAGAAGTTCTCGACAAGGCCGTCGCACGATATGGCGAACCGGAGATAATCAACTAAGACCAGGGCGTGCAGTACACCTGTGAAGATTGGCATCGCGCATGTGACAAGTATGGAATACGGATAAGCATGGACGGCCGAGCCAGGTGCCTGGACAATGTTTGGATCGAGCGCTTCTGGCGCACGATAAAGCGCGAATATGTATGCTTGAATCCAGAGTCGACCGTGGGTGAGTTACACCGTGGAATTACAAAATATATGGATTACTACAATAACCGGCGCTGTCATCAGGGACTTGCGCACCAGACACCCCGTGAGATATACGCCGCGGTCGCGGCCTAATCCAAATGAAATAATTGGAAGTGAAGAGAAGAATAATTACCTTAGCGCATGGAAGGAGTGTTCTATATGCAGAGCTCTACCTTAGGAAGGCTCTGCATTACACAAAGAATTGACTTAAGAGGAACTTACACCTGTCCAAAGAAAGGGGTACATTATAATTTTTCTAATTGGGAAAATGTGCCAAGTATTTTATTTTCAGACTATAGGCTCTAATTGTCTAAAACGTTTATTGTCATGAAATATATATGGTGACTATATAGGACATTACCCTAATTTTTAGCTTTGCAACTAAAAATTATGAAATATAAATAGAGGCTGCATCGTAACCGTCCCCGCACACCCATATTGACAAAGTAACACCAAGGCTGCGGAGCACAGTCTATACATTAATGGCCTACGCCGTATTTTTCCGATTTGTTTTTCTTTTGTTTAGACAAGTTTTAGAAGACTCTTGTCAAAGTTCTGCGGCAGTAGGTTCGGCAACTGGTCCGCCGGCGTAGTTTTGATATTGTTCAACACATACGTCAACCACTGCTGGGGATTCAGGTTATTCATCGCACACGTCTCAAAGAAGCTGTACATCATCGACGCGCGCCACGCACCCATGAGATTCTGGAAGAACAGGGATGTCTTCCTGCCCTTTACCAACGGCTTGAACCCTCGTTCACATGCATTATTGTCTATCGGCATCATCGGGATTTTCAGATACGCCATCAGTTCCTTTCTCCGTTTCAGCAGATAACCTAACGCTCCCGATATCGTACATCCTTTTGGATGCTGATCGTATTCGGCTATCGCCCACGACACAAAGGCTATCCATATCGGCTTTTCCAACTCCATACGGATATCTTTCTTGCGTTTTCCAGTCAACCCCTCTGCCTTGATATACTGCTCCACCATGTTCAACAACGTATAGAACCCCAATCCGATTCTCGATGGCAACGGGTCCTCCGCTTTTGATTCCTCGAACTCCCGACGGGCATGGGCATTACATCCGCATTCCGTTATTCCATTTTTCTTTAGCCATTTGCTCCAGCCCGAATAACCGTCCCTCTCAAACGCCTTCGCGTTTGTCATATCCTTGCACAGCAGTTCCAGGTCTTCGGATGCCCGACCATGGCTCAATATGTTTCCGTCCATATCCACACGGCTGCCGACATTGAACAATGCAGCATTCTTATCCAGACACACCACATGCGCCATATAGTGCTTGTCACACTTATGAGTCTCCGTATTCACTACCCGCACAGGTGAGCCATCTCCCAACAGATACTCTCCTTTTATCACATCATAATAATGCAGGTCGAACAAAGGTTCCAGAAGTTCACACGTCCGCGCGTGCAGCTTGTCCATCAGCTGACGAGTGATATTGAAGCCATTACGCTCATAACGCTTCTCCTGAGTATATATCGGACGCAGTCCACAAAGCGTTCCACTTCCATCTTGCTCACCAGTTCCGGTGACGCGAAGCTCTTCGGATATGGACGATAGTCTTCCACCTTTGCCTGTATCGGAACCGCATCCGGATTCCCTTTCTCCACAAACACCGGCAACTCATATTTCATCGCCTCGTGCTTCTCTGGAGTCAACACTAGTTCGTAATGTGCATCTCTGCCGGACTGTTTCTCTATCTCCACATAGCGTGATGGCTCCTTTAGGTATTCTTTAGGATAGAGCACTACCGGTGCGCCATGCTGTGGCAGCGAACGAAGATATGCGGCATCCACCATCTGGCATTCCAACTCAGAATCGTCGTCTTCTGTTGCCTTTGACCGCTCTGACTCTTTCGCCAAGCGCTTGAGTTCCATCAGGCTCTTTATACGGACAACCACTTCCTTGGCCGCTTTATACTCCTTCAGAAGTTTGTCGCTAACCTCCTAGCCATTACTTTCCATATGCTTTTACATAACACATCAGTTCTTCCGCGTCGTGCATCCCCTGAGGCAACAATATTCGAACCCCATTAGGATACAACAATTCGATGCTGCTACTTTTGATCGCATCGTTTGGATTCGCATCTGACAACACAACATCGGCGAATGCCGGTTTTCGGCCGCGTCTTTCGACTGGACTTGTTTCCTGTTTCTTTCTCATCTTTTCCGTTTTTGCGCGAAGGTATAATTCTTCAGCGATTACGTCAAGATGGGGTTGCGGGGACGGTTACGCTGCATCCAGCGCAGCCTCTTTGTTAAAACTCGAAAGGAATAATCTTTCGTTAATAAATTTAAATTACCAACTTTTTAAGTGTCGGAATCATTCATAAGTTGTACCATATAACTCTTTATTTTACATGTAAAGCAAAAACATATCCTTGTCTTGGAAGTATAATTCCCTTGTATTTCTTTTCTATTCGTTTGGGTGAACCTGTTGTAATGTCGTCAAAATCAAGTTGAGTTCCTCTACAAATGAACATAGCCTCAATATCGTCAGGAAGATTTAAACACACTCTTAATTTATTAACTATATACTTGGGACGAAACCCTAAATAATAGTCATCATCAATATTATAGATTTTTTCTCTTGCATATTGTATCTCATATTTAGTAGAGCCACTCAATTCTATTTCCTGTTCCTTACAAATTAGCCCATTTTTATTGGATGTTTTTACATCTTTGACTTCTACCGTTTTCTCATTTACCCTAAACTCTATAATACGTTCTTGGCATGATTTTTCATTAAGTGCATTAGTCCAAGTCTTTATGGGGTATGAAAATTTATCAGTTGTTTCGGCTACTAAATCAAAAGAAACAACATCTGTAACTTTTATTATTCGATAGTTTCTATCGTACCACTCTATCGTTGTGTTTCTCTCATAATCATTATAATAGCTAATTTCGTCTTTTGGAAAATAGTTCTTTATTACATTTAGGAACTCCTTATGAATAGCAGGAAATTTATTCTTGAAAAGCTGCTTTGATAAAGTATCCCATAGTGGGTCTAAATCCTTTCGTTGCTTGATAAATTCTTTTCCATATATTATGTCTTGTAAATCACTTTTGAAGACGCCAAGAAATTGTGCCGCATTAGATAAATATCCCAAAATAACTCCAATAACTAATACATCAGCTATTTTAATAACAATCTCCTTCCAAATAGAATCTTGATTAATGCCGAAATATCCATATGCATATAAACCTATACCCACAATAAGGATAATCCAAGCAAATCCTGTCCTAAAGAAATTATATGATAATAAATTCTTTTTCATTCCATTTTCTATTAAACTTTTTGCAAAGGTATGAATTTTAATGCAATATCCATCATATATACCAGTTAAAAATCCACTTTCCTATAAATCCAATTACGAAACAACGAAATTCCATACTATATCACACTTATCCGTTCCAGAGTTAATAAACCTATTAACAATGAATAAAGGAAGAGTATGAACGATTCAAGACTTACAATCCGTTGGAGTAAGAATGAGGACGGAGGTACAGATATATCGGTATGTGGCGAGGTGAATTCCTATCCGTATTTCAAAGAGGCATTCTTATCACTTGATAGACCGAAACCAGTGCGAGATATTACCGATAAGGAAACGGAGTGCGAGAGTGGTGCTAATTCGGCTACAATGACACTTCTGAATAATCTTATCGGGATAATCTGTAAGAGTGTAAAGACGAATAGCCGACTTGTTGATAAGAAAGACTTTGATATGAGATTCCCTTTCATAGACCTACCTATCATTCGCAAATTTGCGGAAATAGCAGGTGTAGAGTTTGACGAAAGTAAGTTTAGTGACAGAAGAGAGTTTCAACGATATTTTAAGCAACTGATGAAAGTTGAATTAGAAAAGGAGGATTGGTGATGAAAAGCAAAGAAGAAAAGTTTAATAATGAGAAATGTATATATAAGACTTTGAACGTAGAATGCAATCAAAGAATGACCTGCGATGGAAATATGAAAGCAGGTTGTCCACTCTCAGAAATTGCCAACGTAAAATCCAAAACTCAAGAATCTACTTCTGATTGAGTTTACGTTCTATCGTATCAAGTTTATCTAATATCTCCTTGCCATACTTAATCACTGTTGCAGGAGTATTTTCAAATGTAGGGTTCTTCCGCAATTTAGTAAATGTTAAAAAATAACCTGCTTCATTTTGGGGGCTCTCTTATGCGGCCATTTGTGGCCATGATATACTGTTGAGAACGGTTGAAAAGCCTCCCTGATAACAGCCTCCGAAAAAGTGACAATAATTTGAATTAAACCATTGACTATCAATGATATAGTATAGGAAAACTGGGGAAATTTTCGTAAATTTAAGGGTAATTGCAATGCTCTTGAAATGATAACGAAAGCTCCTCCAGAAGTCCTTTCGCCAAGCGATTTTGCGTATATGTCCACGCTGAACGAAAGAGACAGAAGATGGTTCCTGGCCACAAAGGCCGCCGACCTCAAGACTCAAGGGCTCAGCTACCGCAAAGTTAGTAAAATTATGGGAACAAGCACACATGCTCTTCAAAACGGAAGGCAGGAACTCCTCTCCGGAGAAGGTCCTGGAGACGGCCGTATCCGCAGGACGGGTGCCGGACGGAAGAGTGCACTTCCCCAGCATCCCGAGTGGACGCAGGCTGTCGTGCAAATCATAGAACCGCATACGGCTGGCTTGCCGCAGGATGAGAACGTGGTATGGATATCCTTGAGCGTCACGCAAATTATGAATGAACTTTCCGCAATAGGATATGACATCTCCCGCTACTTTGTCCGACAGTTCCTTGATTCGCTTGGTCTTAGGGAACGCTCCTTCTATAAGGACCTCCCCATGAAGGATGTGAAAGACAGGAACGAGCAGTTCGAGCAAATCACCGCCATTTGCGAGGAGGCTTCGAGTGTAGGACTTCCCATCGTCAGCATTGATACCAAGAAGAAGGAGATGCTTGGGAACTTCAAGCGTGAAGGAAAGGCACTGTCCAACGGACCGCTCAAGTCCCTTGACCACGACTTCTCCACGTTCCCTGATGGTCAGATTGTCCCGCACGGCATCTACGATGTCACAAGGAATATCGGCTATATGACATTGGGAATCAGTCACGACACATCCGGATTTGTCTGCGACAACATCGCACGGGTATGGGAACAACACCTGAAGTGGCAATACCCTGATGCACATACGCTTGTTATCCTGTGCGATGGCGGAGGATCGAATTCCAGTGCGCACAGAATCGTCAAGCAGGATCTTATGGACCTTGCCAACAAACTTGGTATCAGGCTTCTTGTCGTTCATTATCCTCCGTATTGTTCCAAGTTCAATCCTATTGAGCACCGTCTCTTTTCACAGATTACCCGCAGCTGGAGTGGTGCCCCTCTGATGTCTCTTCAAAATGCCGCTTACAGGGCTGCGATGACCACCACAAAGAAGGGATTGAAAGTACATGTTCACATTAACTCAAAAACTTATGACATCAAGCGACCGATTGACGAATCGTACCAGAAGAGGCTTGCCAGGCAGGTTGTCTTCGCCCAGGAACTCGGTGAGTGGAACTACCTTGTCAAACCGGTCAACTGATGCAACTAATTTTTCACACATTACTTAAACCATTTATACACCTATATTGTTACTTAATTATTAATCATTTTTAAACAGCTTCTCAGGCTGTTCCAGGATAGTGGCCTCCTTCAATTGTCAGTTATTAAATTCTCTTATCGCTTTCTTCAAATCTTCTTCTCCCGGAGTAAACACATGGTTCATTATTCCGACGGAAACGACCCTGGTTTTCCCGTCGTATGTCATGGTGCCGGTGCTGCATACAAAGTGATTGTCGACCTTCAGCATATTGTCGATCACGAGTCCGCCTATTCCTGTCCCTATCATCGAACCGAACATTATAAATCCGGCATCACTGTCACTGTCTCCACTGCTGGAAAGTTCTTCGGTGATGGCCGTATTAAGTACGTCCTTCAGCGCCTCACTATGTGATGCCTTGTCAGGACAGGTAACCACGCAGACACCTGCGACAACCACCAATATCAGGATAAACAACAGAAATTTCTTCATATACAAATAGTCTTTTTTGAGTTAGCAGGGAATGATACGGTCAAATATCTACGCGCCTGTTATTCTCCCTGCGGCTTCAACTTGAACGTGATGTTGACTTCCCATCCATAGTTCTCGGCGATCTTATAGATGTTGCTGATAGTGATGTCGTCCTTCTTGAACCAGAGCTGTACGGTGTTGCGGATGACGTTCAGCTTCTGAGCCAGAGCCTCGTTGGTGATAGCAGCCGACTTCATGGCCTCACGTATGAAATCAAGCCTCTTGCCGGGAGCCTTGATGGGGCGTGAGGGCTTTTCAATGACCAGCCTGGTGCCTTCAATCTCCCTCATCGGAACAGTATAGGAGATTATGAAGTCATAGCCGTAGTAGTCCGCAGCGGTGATGATCCTGCTGAGGGTGGTGTCGTCCACCATAAACCAGCGTGTGACTGAATTCCTGAGGAGACCGACGCCCTTTGCGATGTCCCCGGTAGTAAGGCCCGTCTGGTTCATGAACTCCGCCAGGAACTTGAGGTTCTTTACCTGCCACTGGCCGTTCACGAATACGCCACACCCTTCCGCGAGTTGCTTCTTGTCCATAAAATATAATCTTTTTTCAAGGAAAACTTGCATAGTGTATTATTTTCCTTATCTTTGTGTATTAAAATAATGCTTTTGAGAAAACATTAACCCTATAAGTACCAAATGTAGTAAAATAAAATCACAATACACGCGGTTACAAATTAAAATTCCCGAGGGCATTATTTAAATACATCCTACCTATGTGACGCAGCTCACGCAACTATCAAGAGCCGGACCCTGTGGAGTCCGGCGGCAGCAAGACAACGCCGGCAAGGCACAAAATGGAAAGATATGAATGACAGAGGAACATACGACATTGTTCCGACCCGTCTGAAGGTCGCTGACGTCCTTGTCAACTACGGCAAGGACGTC
>OHKQ01000974.1_pt1 | contig 10718 bp, 9 predicted proteins | sample 1568891 | NCBI WGS metagenome assembly OHKQ01 (sample SAMEA3879596, study PRJEB24766) | human gut metagenome | biome: human-associated habitat; feature: feces | place: USA | collected 1985/1987 | reverse complement strand
ATTCACAATATCAATGTGCAGTGCCTGAGGCTCTTTCGGCAATCCCGGCATACGCATAATTTCTCCGGCAATAATCACCAGCATCTCAGCTCCGGCATTCAGAACAATATCGCGAACATGGAATTCAAAATCTTTCACCACACCATAAAGTTTCGGATCTGTAGAGAACGAATACTGTGTTTTAGCAATACAGATTGGGAAATGTCCATAACCCAGCTCCTGGATTCTTTTCAGTTTCTTCTTGGCCGCAGCACTATAGGTAATCATATTAGCACCGTAAAGATTGCATGCTACCTTCGAAATCTTTTCTTCCACTGTGTCATCATCATTATATGCCAGACGCAATGGCTCCGAAGGCTGGTTTTCAATAGTATCAACAACCAGATTTGCCAGTTCTACCGCTCCGTTACCGCCTTCAACAAAAGCATTGTTTACAGCGAATCCAATACCCTGAGCAGCACAATGCTGACGAACCAGATCGATTTCCTCCTCAGTATCGTTAGCATAGCGGTTAAATGCTACAACTACAGTCTGACCGAACGAACGAAGATTTTCGATATGCTTATCCAGATTAGCCAGACCTTTAGTTAATCCTTCAGCATTAGGTTCTTTAATCTGATCCAGACTAACTCCACCGTGCATCTTCAGCCCCTGTGCTGTAGCTACAATAATGGTCAGTTTCGGCTGTAATCCAGACTTACGACATTTGATGTCATAGAATTTCTCTGCGCCAAGATCTGCACCGAAACCAGCTTCTGTAATTACATAATCACCAAAAGTCATAGCCAGTTTTGTTGCCATCACCGAGTTACATCCATGAGCGATATTAGCAAACGGTCCGCCATGTACAAAAGCAGCAGTATGCTCTGTGGTCTGTACCAGATTAGGAGCAATAGCATCTTTCAGCAAAACAGTAATAGCCCCAGCTACTCCCAAATCTTTTACTGTAAAAGGTTTATTGTCGATAGTAAAGCCCAGCAAAATATTTTCGATACGGCGACGCAAGTCATCTTCATCTTTTGCCAGACAGAGAATAGCCATAATTTCAGAAGCCGGAGTGATATCAAATCCAGATTCACGGGTAATACCGTTTGTCTTTCCTCCTAATCCAGTAATGATATAGCGCAAGCCACGGTCGTTCACATCAAGAACACGATTCCAAAGTACCTCCTTCAGAGCGAATCCATTGTCCTGATTCTGGTACATATAATTATCCAGCAAGGCAGCAATCATGTTATGTGCCGAAGTAATCGCATGAAAATCTCCGGTAAAATGCAGATTAATCTTATCCATCGGAAGAACCTGAGCATATCCTCCCCCGGCAGCTCCACCCTTCATTCCGAAGCAGGGACCAAGTGAAGGCTCACGAAGCGCACATATAGCCTTCTTGCCTATCTTTGTAAGTCCGAGTGCCAGACCGATTGATACTGTAGTCTTTCCGATACCTGCTTTAGTAGGTGTTATGGCAGTTACCAGAATAAGATTACTTTGTTTTACTTTCTCCTCATCGATCAAAGTTTCAGGAACTTTTGCGATATAACGTCCATAGTTATGGATTTCCTCTACAGGTATATCATAATCACGTGCTACCTGTTTAATCTTTGTCAGTTCAATACTGCGTGCAATTTCGATATCTGATTTCATAGTGATTTTGAAAATGAAAGCGCAAAGATAAGAAAAATTCCATAACTTTGCGGCATCACATTCCACTATCAGGATTTGTCACACACAACTTAGAATCGAATTAAAAAAGAAGAAGTTCTGATTTATGAATAATTTTACATTTTACAGCCCTACCGAATTTGTATTCGGGAAGGCAACAGAAGCACAAACAGGAACACTGGTTAAAAAATATCACGGCACAAAAGCCATGATTGTTTATGGAGGCGGTTCGGTAGTACGAAGCGGATTACTGGATAAGGTGAAGCAATCGCTTACAGCTGCTGGAATAGATTATGTAGAACTGGCAGGTATCCAACCTAACCCCACTGACCCGAAGGTGTACGAAGGTATCGAACTAGGTCGTAAGGAGCATGTAGATTTCATGTTGCCCGTAGGAGGAGGTTCTGTAATAGATACGGCCAAAGCCATTGCAATAGGTATTCCTTATAAAGGAGATTTCTGGGATTTCTTTATCGGAAAATCCATACCACAGACAGGATTGCCCATCGGAGTTGTACTTACTATTCCGGCAGCCGGAAGTGAAGGTTCGGGCAACGCTGTAATCACCAAACTCGACGGATTAAGAAAATTAGGTATACGCACTCCGGAAATTCTCCGGCCAGTCTTTGCCGTAATGAATCCGGAGCTGACTTATACATTGTCGGCGTGGCAAACAGCCAGCGGCATTACGGATATGATGGCACACATCATGGAACGTTATTTCAGCAACACTCAAGGTGTGGAAATAGCCGACCGTATGTGTGAAGGAGTAATGAAAGCAATCGTAAACGAAGCTCCCCGCGTAATGAGCGAACCGGATAACTATGATGCACGTGCCAATATCATGTGGGCGGGTACAGTAGCTCATAACGGTACATGTGGAGTAGGCTGTGAAGAAGACTGGGCTTCCCATGGTCTGGAACACGAAATCAGTGCAATTTATGACGTAACTCACGGAGCAGGACTTGCCGTTATATTCCCTGCATGGCTGACCTACGCAGCCAAACATAATGTAGGTAAGGTTGCCCAATATGCAGTACGCGTATGGGACGTACCGGAGTCAGACGACCTGCAAGCCGTAGCTATGGAAGGAATAGCAAGATTTAAGGCTTTCCTGCACAGCATAGGTATGCCTGTTACCCTCAGAGAATTAGGAATAGAAAACCCGGACATTGACTTACTGGTCAGAAAATTCCACGAAGATAAAGGAAAAGTGGCAGGCAATTATGTCCATCTTGACAGCCAGGCAAGCCGTGAGATATACGAATTAGCCAGATAAATCAACCTCACATAACCGATTACTTACATACCACGCAGACGGATTAACATTGCGTACATACAAAGACCAATGTTAGTCCGCCTGTTTTGTCCTCAAACATTCCAGAAAATAATAATAAACCAACCACATCAACGATACATTCATTATGGAATTCAATAACAATCAAATCCGCAGACAAGACAGACTGCTCAGCGAAGCTCGTGCTTACGAAATCCTGAAAGAAGGAGAATACGGCGTACTCTCCATGCGTACAGAAGACGGTGAAGGAGCCTATGGCATTCCACTAAGTTATGTATGGGACAGAGGAAACTCTATTTATATCCATTGCGCCCCAGTAGGCAGAAAACTGAATTGCATAGACGCATGCACAAATGTTTCCTTCTGCGTAGTAGGACGCACAAAAGTCATTCCCGGAGAATTTACCACTGCATACGAAAGCATCGTACTTCGCTGTACGGCACATCACAGTCTGCACGAAGCAGAACGTATGTCTGCCCTGTCACTGTTTTTAAGCAAATACTGCCCCAACGACAAAATAAAAGGGCTGGAATATGCACAAAAATCCTTTCACCGTACAGAAATCATCCGGTTGGACATAGAAGAAATCAGTGCAAAAAGCAAGAACCGTTTCTAATCTTTCTACCAAAGTATGAAGTCAACTACAAGTTATACCTATAAAGATATCTGGCTCATTGCCTATCCCATTCTCATCAGCCTGATTATGGAGCAAATGATCGGTATCACCGATACTGCATTTCTTGGGCATGTAGGTGAGATAGAACTAGGAGCATCTGCCATAGCCGGTGTATATTATCTGGCAATCTTCATGATCGGATTCGGCTTTACAGTCGGTTCGCAAATACTGATAGCCCGAAGAAACGGTGAAGGGAACTACCGTGCTATAGGGAACATCTTCTATCAGGGTATCTATTTCCTGATGCTGATGAGTCTGGTTATTTTTATCCTTTCACAAGTTTTTTCCGAACAAATACTGGGAATGTTAGTCAGTTCGGACCGTATAGTAGGTGCAGCAACTGACTATATACGCTGGCGTGTGTATGGTTTCTTCTTCTCCTTTATAGGAGCCATGTTCAGAGCCTTTTTTGTAGGAACTACGCAGACACGTACCCTCACCCTGAATTCCATCGTGATGGTAGCTGCCAATGTAATATTCAACTATACACTTATTTTCGGTAAATTCGGATTTCCTGCCATGGGAATTGCCGGAGCAGCTATAGGCTCGTCGCTGGCCGAACTGGTATCCGTATTATTCTTTATAAGTTATACATACCGGAAAATAGACTATCGCAAGTATGGATTAAACCGCATTCTCGGCATCCGTACAAAAGCATTGTCACAAATCATGCATATTTCACTATGGACAATGATACAAAACTTTATATCACTGTCTACATGGTTCCTGTTCTTCATATTTATCGAACATCTGGGAGAACGTCCGCTCGCCATTTCCAATATCATACGAAGTGTATCGAGCATACCGTTTATGACGGTCATGGCTTTCGCATCAACTTGCAGTTCACTGGTAAGCAACCAGATTGGTGCCGGACACAGCAAAGAAGTTCCGGCATTAATCAACCAACATATACGCCTATGTTCTTTCTTTGTCATTCCACTGATAGGACTTATCGCGTTGTTCCCCTCGACAGTCTTGCGTATATATACCAATATACCCGACTTGATAACAGCAAGTATTCCTACTTTATGGGTATTATGTTCTACCTATATCGTCAGTATTCCAGGCTTTATTTATTTTCAGTCGGTATCAGGAACGGGTAACACACGTGCTGCTTTCATTCTTGAGATCATTGCCCTGGCACTGTATACCATATACATCCTCATCGTAATTACAGGTTTGAAAGCCGACGTTGCCATATGTTGGACTGCCGAGCACTTATATGCTATCTGTATCGGTATAGCCAGTTATCTGTATATCAGGAAGGCAAACTGGCAACATAAGCGTATTTGAGGAATTTCCCTATCATAAGTAGGAATATTCCCCTTTACGATTAGGAGAAATTAATTGTGGGTATCAGACTCCCGGCCTATCTTTGTCATATCAAAAAACAAAGGAGGTAGTTATGAAGACAATAAAACGTAAATTCTATTATATAGCAGCAGTGCTGTCTTTAATCTTTACATTGAGTTCATGCGAATATGTAGGTCTGGGAATAGAAATCGGAAACGGCACGAACAGTTATCACGAAAGTACCGATTATTTATGCAGCCGTATCTGGACTGATGAATGGACAGATGAATATGGTGTTTACTACTATCAGGAAATTTGTTTTTACCCGAACAATACGGGAGTAGACTATTTATATTCACAAGACCGCTACGGGAACCGGCAAGAATCAAGCCTTAATTTCGGATGGGACTGGTGGGACAGCAACTACACAAGCATCCGTCTCAATTACGGCAACAGATATTCGTACATGGAAAATATTGCAATGGGAGGAAACCAGCTGAACTGCCTGCTGGATGGCTATCCCGCTTATTTCATTGGAAAATAAGAAACTTTTCATTCTCTCTCTCACATCCCCTTTTACGTATTTTCATGCTGTGAGAAGCACGAAATACGGAAAAGGGGAATTTTTATGAAAAAATTCAGCATGTTTTTAGTAAAGCATCAGCATCTTTTCTAAAATTTTGTACAAAAAAACACTGGTTCTTCAGCATCTTTTCAGACGGTTATCATTTTACATTATTTGCTTTTTCAACTATATACCCTATTTCTTCCGATATAGCATATAATACATCTATAGCAAAGGCATTTTCTTTTATCTTTTTGGACTGATATAAAAATCTGTCGCTATACTTATTATAAATACGCTTCTCTACTTCTCCCTTCTTTTTCCGGGCTGTAATAGGCTCATTTACGCAGACTGATGGAAACGAGGCTGTTTCAGCTTCACTAAATTGCAAGAAGGATAGCTCGCAAGTCAAATCAAGACTTTGAGTTCTATTCCAGAATTCAGAGTGTGAGCAGTTTCTTTCACAAATCCACTCTATACCATGTTCGTATCTATTCCCTTGAATTTGTATAAGCAATACATAGTCATTATTTATTTTCAATTTAGCCTCCAACAGACCTTGTCCATGAGTAAATCCCCAATTAGTATATACCGTATTCAGTATATTTCCTCCTGTTTTAGCAATAGCCTCAATTCCATATCCCGATACAGTTTCAAGATGAAATTTATCCATTATATATTTATTCAGACTAGCACAAAGTTGGGAATACCATATTTTATCCATCAAATCTCCTATACGCAATTCTTCAATTTCCTTTTTTTCATCCTTTGGCAATAAAAAATAACTTTCCTTTTTCAAAAGCCAAGTCTGTGACAGCTGATGCAGATTATTGATGAACGAACAATAATCTTCTACCAATGCTAATGCATAAGAATCACCCTCAAGTAGGTTTTTATGTTTACTTATAGCCTCACATAAATCTTTATAACTGCGTATTTTCCACAACCCATCGTTAAGAATATTTTCTTTATCAGGAAATTCTGTAGCCAATGATAATAAAATCAAATCGTCTGTCTGTGGGTTGTTTTCCCTCACATACCTGTCCAGCTGACTTTTCTGAGGAATACTTTTTACTTTATTCTCTAAAATAAATGTTATCTGTCCATCACAACATGCACAAAGATCAAGGTTACAATATTCTCTTTTAATATTTTCCGGAGAAGCATTCCAATTAACCTTACATCCTAGTTCTTTGCATACAGCAACAAATAGAGCACAATGTGTTGTTCCTAACCAATATAAAAAATTACTGTGGAATAACTCCTTTGAACACAAGGACAAATTAAATAGTGGTGAAGTCCTAAGGGCTTCTTTGAAACCCTTCGCCATAATCTTTTCTATTAATGGTATAACACTACTCCGCATAACCTCAAGATTCAGCCTATGTTCCCCTTCAAACCATGAAGCCTTTTCATAATGCGACATAAACTCGTCATATCCATGCACCAATGTGTCTTTTGTGCCAAACAGAGCATAAGTATTTTCTTTATCGAACTCCGTAATGTCCGAAAACTGTCCCTTCTCTACCTTTTGGTAAGCATCACACAAGTCAGAAGTTATCTCATAATGAGTTTCACCGTTCCGACGAGGATTCAGAAACTCATGTACCCCAATCTGTGTACGCATAAATTCGGATACATGAAAAGCCGGGTTCACTAAGATCTTTTTATATCCTCTAAGTTGCTGGGCAAACATACCTCCCATGGAGGTTCCAATAATAAGTTGAGGCTGTTCTAGCTCACATAAATGCCACAGCATGTCCAAAGCTTCCTGAGGAGCAACAGGCAAATCGGGTGACAGCACACTATAATCGGGCAAAAGAGCCTGCAAGTTTCTTGTCGTAGAAGAAGAACCGGAAGATGAAAGTCCGTGTATGTATAGAATTTTATTTCTCATATTTCGCTGATTTTTTTAATATAACTTTATCTAAAAAACGTATTACCAATACCATGTGGTATTTTTTATTGTAATTATACCACCAAACTACTAAAAATTTCATAAGCAGCATATTTTAACAAACATTTAACACAAGCTACCCATCAAGGTATCCCATGAACCAATAACGATATAACATATTACGTATATCACATTTTATTAGTAACTTTGTGTATTGAAAAAACAAAAGTTCAATAATCATGAAGAAAACAGACCTTATGACAATGACAGCAGCCATGATGTTTGCAGCATCGGGTTATGTCAACGCCGATACACCGGCAAATACCGATAAGCCTGTTATAGGCAAACAAGAAATCAGAATCAAGAATAAAAAACTTACTCCCGAGGCTTTGTGGGCAATGGGACGCATAGGAAGTTCAAGCGTATCCCCCGATGGAAAGCAGATCGCATACACCGTATCTTATTACAGTGTAAAAGAGAACAAGAGCCACACTGTAATTTATGTGATGAATGCCGACGGCACAAACAATTTGCTTCTTACTCATACTGCCGACAGCGAGGTTGAACCGACATGGATAAAAGGCGGAAGCAAGATTGCTTTTCTTACAGCTGCAAGCGGAAGTATGCAAATATGGGAAATGAATCCCGACGGAAGTGAACGGAAACAACTTTCATCGTACGAAGGTGGTATAGAAGGATTTAAATTTTCTCCGGATGAAAGTAAAGTATTGTTCATCTCGCAAGTTAAATACGGACAACGTACTTCTGACATATATCCTGACTTGGATAAAGCCAGCGGAAAGGTCATCAATGACCTGATGTACAAGCATTGGGATGAATGGGTGGAAAATATTCCGCATCCGTTTGTCGCTTCATTCGACGGTAATCAGGTTGGTACTGCTACAGATATTCTGAAAGGTGAACCTTATGAATCGCCCATGAAACCTTTCGGCGGTATCGAGCAGCTGGCGTGGAGCAACGATTCCAAGCAAATAGCTTACACTTGTCGCAAGAAAACAGGATTGGAATATTCTGTATCGACCGATTCGGATATTTACCTTTATAATACGGAAGCAGGTGAAACTCGTAATCTCTGCAAGGAAGATGCTACGGACAAGAATCTGGGCTACGATACCAATCCGAAATTCTCTCCCGACGGAAAAAGTATTGCATGGCAAAGTATGGAACGCGACGGCTATGAGAGCGACCGCAACCGGTTGTGTCATGGACCTGAAAAGTGGAGAAAAGACTTATGTAACCGAAGCTTTCCAGTCGGGTGTAGACGATTATTGCTGGGCTCCCGATGGAAAAACATTGTATTTCGTAGGCGTATGGCACGCTACCAGTATGGTTCACAGCACCAACCTGAAAGGAGAAGTAAAGCAGCTTACTGACGGTATGTACGACTATACTTCGGTTGCCATGCTTAACAACAAACAACTGCTCACCAAACGTCATTCTTTAAGCGAGGCAGACGAACTGTTCACTGTCGATTTGAAAAAGAAAAATGCAGTAACCCGCATCACAAAAGAAAACGATCAGATATTCAGTCAGCTGCAAATGGGTAAAGTAGAAGCACGCTGGACCAAGACTGTCGATGGAAAAGATATGCTTTCATGGGTAGTTTATCCGGCTAATTTCAACCCGAACAAGAAGTATCCGACTCTTCTTTTCTGCCAGGGAGGTCCACAAAGTCCGGTCAGCCAGTTCTGGAGCTATCGCTGGAATCTGCAACTCATGGCAGCAAACGACTATATCATCATTGCTCCCAACCGTCGCGGTCTGCCGGGATTCGGTATGGAATGGCTGGAAGATATCAGTACAAACTACGGAGGTCACTGCATGGACGACTACCTGAGTGCCATCGACGACATAGCTAAAGAGCCTTATGTAGATAAAGACCGTCTGGGATGTGTAGGAGCCAGCTTTGGCGGTTACTCTGTTTATTGGTTGGCAGGTCACCACAACAAACGCTTTAAAGCCTTTATTGCTCACGATGGTTTCTTCAACATGGAACAGCAGTATCTGGAAACAGAAGAGCTCTGGTTCACCAACTGGGATTTGGGTGGAGCATATTGGGAGAAAAATAATCCGGCAGTACAACGCAGTTACGCCAATTCTCCTCATCTGTTTGTAGATAAATGGGACACTCCTATACTGTGCATACATGGAGAAAAAGATTTCCGAATCCTGGCTTCACAAGGAATGGCTGCCTTCAATGCTGCCAAACTTAGAGGTGTTCCGGCACAGTTGCTCATCTTCCCTGACGAGAATCACTGGGTACTGAAACCGCAGAACGGTATCCTGTGGCAACGCACATTCTTTGCATGGCTGGATAAATGGCTAAAGCCTGAGAATAAATAACCACAGCTAAATCGTAAGAGAAAATGATAAAAAATATAGTTTTCGATTTTGGCGGAGTTATAGCCGATATAAGCCGCGAACAGGCTGTAAAGGCATTCATCCGTCTGGGTGTAAAAGATGCCGACCGCATCCTCGACAAGTATCATCAGACCGGCATCTTTCAGGAACTGGAAGAAGGAAGTCTGACAGAGGAAGCTTACCGCAACGAATTGGGGAAACTATGCGGACGTACATTGTCATGGGAGGAAGTACAGCAGGCATGGCTAGGCTTTATCACTGGTGTAGATATACGGAAGCTGGAATATCTGGAAATGTTACGTAGCGAAGGATACAAGCTCTATGTACTTAGCAACACGAATCCTTACGTAATGGGATGGGCATGCAGCGAACGGTTTTCTTCAGAGGGCAAACCTTTGACATCGTATTTCGACAAGTTATACCTCTCCTATCAGGTAGGTTGCACAAAACCCGAACAGCGCATCTTCGAGTACATGCTGTCGGATGCCGGCTTAGCACCGAAAGAAACTTTGTTCGTAGACGATGGCCAATCGAACATAAACATAGCAAGCCAACTGGGTATGCATACCTTCCAACCTGAAAATGGCTGTGACTGGCGAAAAGAATTAAGCCTGTTACTCGCTAAACTGAAGTAAAATATAACAAATATCCAAACAGAGATTCCGGTTTACATACTGGAATCTCTGTTTTAGTATACTTGCAGAGATAAAAACTGTATTAAGTAGCCTGCAAACAAAAAATCTTGTATCAATCAGATATTAAGCCTGTTACCCTATTAAAAGCTCAACGAGCGGCAATCTCTGATTTATTTTTTCAAAAAAAAGACGCTAAAACACTTGCATATTACATTCTAAAGCACTACCTTTGCATCGCTTTTAAGGAAAAGCACTTCTTCGGGGTGTAGCGCAGTCCGGTTAGCGCACCTGCTTTGGGAGCAGGGGGTCGT
>OHKQ01000969.1_pt1 | contig 10771 bp, 14 predicted proteins | sample 1568891 | NCBI WGS metagenome assembly OHKQ01 (sample SAMEA3879596, study PRJEB24766) | human gut metagenome | biome: human-associated habitat; feature: feces | place: USA | collected 1985/1987 | reverse complement strand
GCCAATATGGACGTAGGCTATGGCAAAGGCATCTATCCCAAGCATAAAGTCCCGAGCATCCCGCGCCATCCGCATTGCATGTGCATGTTGGAAGACGTATTCTCATGGGAGCGCAAAGGCAAGAAGATCAAGCCCGAAGGTGCGCGGCGTTACATCGACTCGCTCGACGAAAAGCGGAAGAGTGCGCTCTTCGGCGATGCAGGTCTGGAAGCCTACGAAAAGGGCGGCGACTGGCAGAATCTCCTTCGCGGCTGGGACGGCTTCAAAAAGCCGAAAAGCCGTTTGAGCGCAGGGGATTTCAAGTTTGATTTGCAGCTGTTTGCAGGCGGGAAAATACCGGATACGCTTCTTGACGGAAGTCCGTATAACCTCACAATTCGACGGCAAGTGCAAAACCGACATATTCCGGGTACGAAAGAATATGATCGATATGTGGAGCAGTTGAAAGACTTAAATCTCCAGCCGAGTGTATTTCATGAGGGCGTCACACAAAAGGAGCTTGAACGGTTAGTAAAAAAATATCATGGTACGGAAATGTATGACCCTAATCCGCTAAATGGAAGCCCAAGAGAGAAAGTGGATACAGGTGTATTTTTAGGGCAGTATTGGGATACAAAAAAAGGTAAACTGGTTGACACTACATGGCTGGAACTTGTATACTCTAAGCATGGGACACATGTTTATTCAGTAGAACCGCCAAAAAGGGTGTGAGCAAAGTGTATCTGGAAGAATCGTTGAAAAAGATAAAACATCTTATGGAAATTCAGTCCAGAGGAAATTTGGTGCAAGTCGAAACGGTTCGAGGCGAGGTGTGGCTTTGTGAACCCCTATATTTTGCGCAGGATGAAGATGACTGGGCTTACGATGTCAAGGTGCTCAACGATCCCGTATTTGAGTATGTGATACTTGAGGGCAGCTATATCAAGAGCATTGAGGAAGTGCCGCAACAGTCGGCATGATTTTGGAGTAACAGCAGATTAGAAAAGGCACTTGCAACTGTAAGCAAGTGCCTTTTGACTGTGCCCTTACCCTTTAGGTGGGAATGGGTCATGTCCGTGAGAATCACGTGCGCGAATTGCACCATTTTTCCCGTGGATAATAAGCTCTGTGTGTTGGTTTTGGGAAATCTCTCTTGCCCGTTGAATGGCTTCGGCTTGCGTGTTTGTTACAATCGTGGCGCGGCTGCTTCCTTCACGCTTCACTGCCCATTTGCCATTATGAGGGACGACATGCTGATTTGGCATAAAATCACCTCCTTTCGCTTGGAAATATTGTACCATAATTAGGAGGCGAACGTCAGTATGGCTGATATTGTCCCGCTCTATCGGTGGGAAGTGCTTGAATATTTCTGGGGCGCAGTCGTTCGCGAATGTCGAACGGGGCAGTGGGTAAGCGCATTTCTGAAACCAAAGGGAACCGAGGTCGATTTGCGAGGTTTGCAAGTTGAAATTCATGAAAACGGCATAGAATTTTTTTAATGCAGGTCATACAAAAAAGCATTTTGCAGAATACGCAAAGTGCTTTTTTTGTACCCTTTTCAGGAGGTGAAGCCATTGCATCAAGCATCGAGAGAGGAGCTTTTGCGGCTCTTGCCGAGTGTAGAGCTGCCCGAGTGCGTCAAACAGCCGCTCTATGAGGCGGGCGTCATGCGTGCTTTAGAGGACTACGAAGAAGAGGGCGTCTTGACGGGCTATGAGGTTGACCCGAACGCCTTTACCGTTGTGCCCGACTGCGTGCTTGCCGTACTCTACAGCGAACTCAAGCGATTCGGCATTTGGTACGAGGAGCGCGAGCGGTATCTGAAAAGCGACGCGGAAGCGGCGGAGAAGCGGCAGGATCAAGGGCTGATGCTTTATCAGAGCACGAAGCCGTTGATTGCCGAGTCGGAGGAGATGCTGGCGAAGGAAGCGCAGCGGTTCGTGCGTATCTTCGTCCATCAGTGGAATCGGTATCGGTAAGGGGGGTGAGCGTATGGCAAAGTACAGGAAAAAGCCCGTGGCCATTGAAGCGTTCCCATTTGACGGCGATTTGATGAAGCAAGACGGGACATATTATGTTCCCGATTGGGCAGTCAAAGCCTTTATTGATGGAATTCTGTTCTTTCAAGAGGGCGGCGATTTGTACGTCAAGACGCTGGAAGGCACGCATCATGCGAGTGTGGGCGACTACATCATTCAAGGTGTAAACGGGGAGATATATCCCTGCAAGCCGGATATTTTCGAGAAAACTTATGAGAAAGCGTAGGTAAAGCCATGAATCGAGCAAGAGATTGTCCGCGGTCGCCGTCGGCGACCATTTTCATATCTATCTTGAGGGGGAATGACAGTTGAAACAAACAGCGAAAAAGCTGATACGCTTGAATCTCCAGCGCTTTGACGAGGGCGGCGAAGCGCCTGCGACGGTCGAAGCCATCACGGAAGCTCTGACAGGGCTTGAGGGCGGCGCGGCGTATGTCGCGGGATTGAACCAGCTCATCGCTTCGGACAAGAAGGGCAAGAGCGATGCGGCGAAGCTCAACGCGAAGATCGCAAAGCTCACGGGCAGCGAAAAGACGCTCGCGACGGAGCGTGATGCGGCGGTGCAGAAGTTCAATAAACTCTTGGACTTCAACGGGATTCCCGTCGATACGGAAGACCTCGACGCTGCGCTGGAAGCCTTGAAAGAAGCGCAGAAGTCGAAGAACGGCGGCGTGGATACGGCGAAGCTGCAGAGCCAGATCAACGATCTCACGCGCGGTAGGACGGCTCTCGAAAAGGAGCGGGACGAGCAGAAGAAGATCGCCGACGAAAGGCTCGCCCGCATCCATACGATCATTCGCGATGCAGAAGTGGAACGCGCGCTCAAGAAAAGCGGCGCTTTAGAATATGAAGCGCTCGTGCCGATCTTCCGCGACAAGGTGAAAATCTTGGACGACGAAACGCCCGTATTTCCGACCGACGACGGCACGGAAGTCACCGTCGAAGAAGGCGTCAAGATGTTCTTTGAGAAGCATCCGCGCCTTTTGGCGAACAACCAGAACGCAGGTGCAGGCTCGGGCGGCAGCGCGGGCGGCAAGGTCGATTTTCAAAAGATGTCGCAGGCGGAGTATGAAAAGCTTCGCAAGGAAGGCAAGATTTAAGGAAATGCTGAATGAAGCAGCGTTTCCACAAGAAAGAGGGGGAAACCGAACATGAAGAAGATGAAACTCAATCTGCAGCGTTTTGCAGGGAATGATTTCTTGACGCCGATGCACGTTGCGCGTGAAGCGTTGATGGTCCTCAAGAACAACACGGTCATGTCGCAGCTTGTGAGCCGCGACTATGACGGCGAGTTCGCCGAAGTCGGCGATACCGTCATGGTGCGCCGTCCGGCGAATTTTGAGGTCGATCTGTTTGACCCGGCGACGGGCATCAAGATCCAGAACGCCGTCGAAGGCAAGGTGCCTGTCGTCTTGGACAGCATTCTCGACGTATCGTTCGGCATCACGTCGAAAGAACTGTCCCTTAGCATCAGCGACTTTTCAAAGCAGCTCATCGAGCCTGCGGTCATGTCGATCGAACAGGCGATTGACGAGAAGATCTGCCGTTGCTACGAAGATATTCCGTACTACGTCGGCACGCCGGGCAACACGCCCGCAAGCGTCGCGGCAATTACGGCGGTCCGAAAAGAGATGAACGACAACAAAGTGCCGATGGCAGGGCGCATGGCGGTTCTGGACACGGCGGCAGACGCAAAGCTCTTGGAACTTGACGCCTTCAACTCGGTCGGGCACACGGGCGAGACGAGCGCGATCATCAATGCGCAGCTCGGGCGTAAGTTCGGCTTTGATTTCTACATGGATCAAAACATCTGCAAGCACGAGAATGGCGATTTGTCCGTGACGCCAACGATGAAGCTCTCGGCGATCGTATCGGCGGACAGCAACGTCGCGACATTCACGGACGGCTCTTTGACGGGCAAGATCAAGAAGGGCACGATCTTCACGCTCGCGGGCGATTCGCGTCCTTACGTCGTGATGAAGGACGCCGATGCGGCAGGCAACTCGGTCACGGTGCAGTTCTATCCGGCGGCACGTCAGACGTTCGCGGCAAATACCGTGGTGACGGTCGTCAAAGATCATACGGCGAGCATGGCATTTCACAAGAACGCTTTCACGCTCGTGACGCGCCCCTTGGCGAAGCCTTTGGGCGTTGCCGATTCGCAGTATGCGATCATCAGCGACGGCGGCATCTCGATTCGCGTCGTCTTTGACTACGACGTGAAGCTCAAGCGGGACATCTGCTCGCTCGATCTGCTCTGCGGCGTCAAGACGATGATTCCTGAGCTTGCCTGCCGCATCTTGGGGTAAGCCTATGGTGCGGTATCGGTTCACGGAAGGGCGCGGACGCGCCTATATGCGCATCACGGGGCACGCATCGGAAGACGGTGCGCCTGCAGGGCAGAATATCGTCTGCGCTGCCATTTCGGCAGTGGCGGATATGGTGTATGCGGGCTGCACGCATTTTGACAAAAGTGCCGAAGTCAAGGAAGCGGGGGGGATATGTTCATCTCCTGCCGCCTCATGGCAGAAACGCGCGGCATCATGCAAGCGGCGCGTCTTGAGCTTTCTCGCATCGAGGAGAAGTATCCGTATTGTTTTGAGGGAGGGTTGAGGAATGAAGGTCAAGACGATCAGGCTTTATAAGGACACGGATGAGGTCATCGTTGAAGAATCGCGCATCCGTGAGTTTTCGGACTTGGGCTATCAGCCGGAGCCGGTTGGCGAGCGCGGCGATGTCGGCGAAAGCGGCAAAGGCGACGGCGGCAAGGCAAAGGGCAGGAAGGCGAAAGATGAAGCCGCGCAAGATAGAGACGCGGCGGGCGGTGCGTGATGAACATTCATGTGGACATTGACGCGCTGGGAGCGATTCGCGCCATTGAAACGGTGGGACTGCGGCGGACGCGGACGGCGATTCGCCGCGCACTTCTCGAATCGTGCCGTTTGGTGCAGCGAGAAGCGCGTGCGCATCATCGCTTTACGCCGCGCACAGGGGCATTGGAGCGTGAAATCGCCTGCCAAGTGGATAGAGCCAAGTTGGAGGGAACAATATACTTCCAGATGCAGCGAGCGCCGTATGCGCCGTTTGTGCATGAGCCGACAGGTACGCACGGCTCTCGTGCAGATCGTTATCCCATTCGTCCGAAACGTAAGAAAGCGCTTCGTTGGGCATCGAACGGGCAGATCCATTTCGCGAGACTCGTCATGCACACGGGATCGCCCGCTGACCGATTCCTTTATGAAGCGGCAGACCGCAGCAAAACGCGGATCACCGCGATTTTCAACCGTCACATTGAGGCAGCGACAAGGGGGGCGCGGTAATGTACTTCAATATGGAAGATGTACGCGACACGCTTTTGCAGCCGCGCTTATCCGATGAGGATGTGGCGGAATCGACGGATTACGTCGACGGACTTGCCGCGCGTCTTGGCGTATCGCCCGAGCGCATCCGCACGCCCGTCGCCTATCCCATTCGCCAGCTGGCGCTTTTCTACGCGCTCATGGTCTGCGCCCGCAACGCGTCCGCCATGACGAGCGGGCGCAGCATGGAAGCGGGCGACGATCCTTACGAGAAGAAGCGTGCGATTTATGAGCGGGAGTATATGCGCTGGGAAGCACGGATCAGCGCGGAGACGTTCACGGGAGCCGAAGGAAAAGACCTCGGCGAAAACTTCCCGCTGACGGCGAAAGTGGGGCGTGGTTGATGCGCTTCATGTGGCTGCCGATCGTCGAAAGCGTGCGCATGTATCTGCAAAGTCTGCCGGAGATCGCCGAAACGTATGAGGTCGATCTGATCGGCAACCTGCCGAAAGGGGGCGGCTCGTCGATTGAGATCGACTGGGAAGCCGAGCGCGGAGCGGCGGAGACGGTCAATACGACGGGCGCCGTCGCTGTGCATCTGCTCATCAAGCACCGCACGGACGATACGGACATCTGGCGTGCGTTTCGCGAGCAGTACCGCATCCAGAATCTCATCTTAGAGGAGATTCGGCGACTGCACGACTACATCCTGACGAATCTCAAGATCGCCGTGAAAATATCGGCGACGGGCGTCGAGCCTTTGGGCGATATGGTGCGCCCGTATTACGGCAATGAGTTGATTCTTGTCTTTGAATGGAAAGGGGCAATAAGAGATGGAAGGTATGAACCTTGATTTGCAGCGCTTCGCGCACATGCTCGGCGCACAGAAGAGCGCGGCGAATTTCGATGTCGGCGCAGGTGAGTTTTCATTCTGCAACTTCGACAAGGAAGTCAATCCCGACGGTACGTTTTTCTCGCTGGGCAACTGCTCGGCGGCGCAGGCGAGTTGGAACGTCAACTCGATCGTCAAGCGCGATGCGACGCGCGGCACGCGCGAAAAGCTCGCCGAGGTCGAGACGCAGCGCGACGTGGACTTGACCATCACGATGGACGAATCCGACCCGCTGCGCTATGCGCTCGCGATGTACGGCAAGACGGCGATCAAGCACATCGAGGCAAAGACGCTCTCGGATGTGCCGTACACCGTGTCGCCGGGCAGCGAGATCTTCATCCTGCTCGACAAGACGACGAGCGCGTACAACTACAAGAATCTTGTCATCAAGCGCAAGAACCCGATCGCGCCGACGCTTGGGGCGCCGATCTTCGACACGCAGGGCGGCATCACGAAATCGACCGGCTCGATCACGTCGAGCGGCACGTACACGGGCACGACGACGGAGACGTTCTACATCAAGATCAAGAAGGCGAATACGGTCGCCGGTACGATCACGGATGCGGAGTTCGTCTGGAAGAAGGGCGCAGCAGGCGCGTACACGAGCGCGGGCACCATTGTCAAGGGCAACGCGCAGACGCTCTCTGACGGCGTAAAGGTGAAATTCTCGGCGGGTACGAGCGGCATCGACTTCCAGCAGGGCGACGTGTGGCGCATCGAGGCTGTCCCCGCAGGCGTGACGCTCGAAGAGGGCACGGACTATGTGGCGGATGCGGTCGATGTACGAAACGGCAAAGTGCGCTTTCCGCTCACGTCGGCGATCAAAGAGAGCGAGGAAATCTATGTGAGCTGCAAGGTCGAGGAGCAGCATATCCCGCGCATCTATGCAGGTGTGAAGAAGAAAATCGAGGGTGCGCTGCGCTTTGAGTACGACCCGACGCATGGCCGTCAGAAATCGGTGCTGTTTTATCACGTTTCCATCGCGCCGACGGGGGACGATTCGCTTATCGGCGAGGACTGGGGCAGCCGTCAGATCAAGGCTTCCGTCTTGGCGAGTTTCGAGCACGCCGATGCGGACAATCCCGACAGCCGCTATTTCCGCGTTGACTACCCGGGCGACGTCTCGGGCATCATGGTCGAGCGTGCATAGGATGAAGATGGCAGGGACGGACGTTTGCGCCGTCCCTTGTTTCTAGGGGGGATACCATGGACGAGAGGAAAGTGCTGCTCGCAGGGCAGGAAATCGAGGTGGGCGGTGAAAAACTGACGATCAAGCCGCTCTCTTGGGCGGATACGCTGCGCGCCGTCACGCCGCTGGGGAAGATCGTGAAGTTCATCATGGATAACGGTGCGGCTCTGGACGCGGCAACGGGCGGATTGGGGCAGCTTGCTGAGGAATCAAAAGAAGCGAGTGAGGGGACGCAGACCGAGCGCAGCGGGCTTCTAGGCGGCACGCTGGCTGCCATAATGAGCGTTGACGGCGTCGAGGAAGTCGTTGCGTCGCTCTTGGAGATCGGCGTATTGGCGACGAAGAAAGAGGCGGCATTTTTAGAGAGTCTGCCGCTTGACGACGCCATCACAGTGGGGCGCGTGGTGTTCGAGGTCAACCGTGATTTTTTTATCCGGACGCTCGCGAAGGTCAAGACGAAGAAGAAAGCGAAGGACGCGAAGTAACGCCGTACGAGGTACTGCAAAAGCTCATCTCGCACGGACATGCGAAGGACGACGTGCTTCATGCGTACAGCATCACCGAGGTTCGGCTGTTTTTTGAAAAAATCGTGCTGGAGGAGAATGCGGCGCGTGCGGATTTCATTGAGGGCGTCGCGCTTGGCGCGGCGGCGATTTGCGGCGGCTCTAAAGAATTGACGCCGATGTTAGAAGGGCTTCGCGGAAAGAGAGGGCGGCATGGCAGGGCATAGCGACATCATCATACGGATCAGCGGAGACAACGCACAGTTCCTGCAGAGCATCCTCGCCGCGCTCGCCGCACTTCGGCAGCTTGATTCGGGCGCGGGCAATCTAAACGGGACACTCAACAATCTCAACAACACGATCAACAATCTCAATCGCCGCCTCGACCAGATGGGAGGCGCGGCGAGAAACAGCCTTTCGGGCGACATCTTCGGCGGCTTTTTGGGCGGCTTGGCGAAAGCGCAGCTTGCGGTGCAGGGCGTGCTCGGGGTGCTCACGACCATCAAGGACGTCGCATCTTCCATCGTCATGCCCGGTTTCGAGTTTGCCAAAGACATGGAAACGGCGAAACTCGGCATGGCGGGCACGCTTGCGTCCATGGGGCAGATCAACGGCGAGGCGATCGACTTCAACACGGCGCTCGGCATTTCATCGAGCATGATGCAGAAGCTTAACGGCGACGCCATCCGCACGGCAGCGAGCACGAAGGATCTTGTGACGACGTTTCAAGGCATCTTGGCTCCGGGCTTGGGCGCGGGGCTGAATCTTGAGCAGATTCGCGACTTTACGACGACGGGCGTCAATGCCGCCAAAGCGATGGGGTTGAACTCTACGCAGTTCGTGCAGGAGCTTCGAGATCTCCTGCAGGGCGGCATCACGGCGTCATCATCAACGATTGCTTCGGCAATGGGATTGACAGATGCGGACATCAAGGCGGCGAAGGATTCTGCCGAGGGATTGTTCACCTTCCTTATGAAGCGCATGGAAGGCTTCAAGTATTCGGCAGAGGCATATCCTGAGACGTTCTCCGGCATGTTCAGCATGATCGAAGAATACGCGACGCAAGCCTCGGCGAAAATCACGGAGGCGTTCGGTCCCGAAATCAAGGTTGCCGCACAGGAAATCGCCGAGCTGTTCGGCGAGATCAATGAGACGACAGGAGAATTTGAGGTCAATCCTGCCATATTGGACTTTATCGCCGCCTTGCAGGAAGTGTATTTCTGGGTTCTGGAAATCATTGATGGCATCGTTGATTTTTATACGGTCTTGGAAGATATTGTGCCTGTAGAGGATTTGATCGGCATCCTCGAAGACCTCCTTGTGACGATCGGGCATATCCTGCGCATGGTCTGGAACATGCGTAAAGCATGGGAATTGTTCCTCGATCAGCTGATGTTCTCAGAACCAATCAAGAAGGTCATTGCTCTCGTACGCGAGCTTACGCAGGCAATCCGTGAATTTTTCAAACAGGGTGCTGACAACTGGGAAGCCATCGCCGACCGAGCGGAAGAGAAAATTGCAGAGGGCACGGGAGATAAACTCAAGCATAGCAATTTTGCAGGAGAAGCGCGGGCGCGAGCTGCCGATCAAAGAGCGAAACTTGAGGCAGAAAAAGCGGAACGTGATAAGCCGACGCCGAACGTCACGAGCAAATACGGCAAAGACAAAGACGAAAAAGCGGCGGAAAAAGCGCAAAAAGAAGCGGAGCGTAAGTTCTTCAAGGCGCAGCAGGACGCCTTGAAGCGTGCGCTTGCCATGATTAAGGCGAACCTCGCCGAGCAGCTCAAAGAAGTCAAAAAAGCGATGGAAGAAATCAGCGTGCTCTTCGACCAAGGCATGATTTCGTGGCAGGAGAAGATCACGAAAGACGCGCAGGCGGAGATTGACAAGGAGCAAAAGACTGTCGATGCTCTCGTCGCGCAGATCGAGCGCATCAAGGCGACGCCCGTCAAGGACGAGGACAGGGAGAAGCAGACGCAGGAGATCGAAAAGCTGACGGCGGAGTTGGAAGATCACCGAAAGACGCTCAAAGAGCTGTCGGAAAACCAACGCTATGCCGCTGAGCTGATCGCAGCGGCTGCGGGAAATCTCCAGCCGACAGCAAGCGGCGGGGTGTCGCAGGCCGCGCAGGCCGCACAGAGCGGCGGACAGGCGGCAGGCATCCCGCAGGGCGCTACGCCCGAAGAAGGTGCGCTCTACCTCGCCTTGCAGGAACTCAAGAGCATAGACGAGACAGGACAGCTCAACTATGAAACGCTTCTAGCCATCGCGGAGCAGGAATCGAGCGGGCAGCACTGGGATGAGAATGGCAACGTCAAGGTGTCACATGACGGCGGCGTAGGACTGATGCAGCTCACATCCGACGAAGCACAGGCGATGGCGGGCAATCCGTATGACCTCGTGCGCAATGCCTATGGCGGCGCAAAATTTTTCCTTGAGATATTGAAAAGCGTCAAAGGCGATGTGCGTGAGGCGCTTCGTCGATACAATGGCTCTGGACCCGCTGCCGAAGCGTATGCGGATGAGGTCATGGCACGCATCGAGAGCAAGCGTGCGCGTGCGAATGAGCTGTTGTCGGCATCGCTTGTCGCTGATCCGATGGTGCGGCAGACGAGCGCATCTCCTGCGAGCACAGAAATTGGAGAGAGAGCCGCTGCTGAGGGGCGCAAGATCATCGACAAAAAGCTGACGTATGCCGACCTCAAATGCACGGAGTTCGTCATCGAAAGTCTCAAACGCGCGGGGCTTGACGACACGCTCGGGCAATACGGCAAATCCATCTTAGATTATCTCGATCCTCTCGTATCGGGCTTCGGCTCGGACGATGAAGCGGAGAAAATCGGCATCGTCGCCAAGACGAAAGCGGCGGG
>OHKQ01000949.1_pt1 | contig 10891 bp, 10 predicted proteins | sample 1568891 | NCBI WGS metagenome assembly OHKQ01 (sample SAMEA3879596, study PRJEB24766) | human gut metagenome | biome: human-associated habitat; feature: feces | place: USA | collected 1985/1987 | reverse complement strand
TTCAGGAGTCTGGCCGACGCCGTCGCCTCCCCCTGGTTCGCACAACTCAAGCAAAGGAGTCTCCCGTGAGCACCCGTCTACCCGCCCCTGCCTTTGAAGGCAAGATCTGCACGATGGACGAGCTCGCCGAGCGCGCCGCCGCGCTTGCGCATCCGGTCGTCATGACCAACGGCGTCTTCGACATCCTGCACCGCGGCCACGTCACCTACCTCGCCCAGGCCCGCAGCCTCGGCGGCAGTCTCGTCGTGGCCATCAACAGCGACGCCTCCGTCAAGATGCTCGGCAAGGGCGACGACCGTCCGATCAACACCGAGGCCGACCGCGCCGCCGTACTCGCCTCGCTCGAGTCCGTCTCCCTCGTGGTCGTCTTCCAGGACAAGGTGCCGCTCAAGGCCGTCGAGCTTGCCCACCCCGACATCTACGTCAAGGGCGGCGACTACCGCATCAAGGACCTCCCCGAGGCGAAGCTCGTCGCCACCTGGGGCGCCAGGACCGTCACGGTTCAGTTCGAGCACGAACGCTCCACCACGGCCCTTCTGAAGAAGGTCCGCGGCGCCTGACGGCCTCCCGAAGCCCTCTGAAACAACAAAACCCGCACGGCTGTCGGCCTGTGCGGGTTTTGTCATTCTTGCGGAAGGCGGGATCAGTTGATCTTGAAGCCGCGCTTGCGTGCGAAGTGAATGGTCGCGTCAAGGAAGCCCTGCTTGCTGCCGCAGTCAAAGCGCGTGCCCTCGAAGCGGTGGGCGTAGGTCGGCACCGTGTCGAGCGACGAGGCGATGCCGTCGGTGAGCTGGATTTCACCGCCGACGCCGACCGTGACCTTCTCGAGGTAGTCGAAGACTTCGGGTTCGAAGACGTAGCGGCCGATCACGGCCATACGGGACGGCGCGACCTTGGGGTCGGGCTTCTCGACGATGCCGCGCATCTGGGAGGTCTGCAGGCTCGTGTCATCCACGCTCACGATGCCGTACTTGTTCGTGGCTTCGGGAGCAACGTCCTGGACGGCGATCACGGAACCGCCGCCGCGGGCTTCGCGCACGGCCGTCAGCTGGCCGATGCAGGAGCTCGGAGCGTCGACGAGGTCGTCGGCGAGCATGACGCCGAAGGGCTCGTCACCCACGACGGGCTTGGCGCACAGCACGGCGTGGCCGAGGCCGAGGGTCTGCTGCTGGCGGACGAAGAAGATGTTGGCCAGATTGGAGATGCCGAGGCACTCTTCCAGCATCTTCTCCTTGCCGGGAGCAGCAAGTTTTGCTTCCAGCTCGGGGCTGCGGTCAAAGTGGTCCTGGATGATGTCCTGATTGCGGCTCACGATGATAAGGATGTCGGTGATACCGGAGCGGACAGCCTCCTCTACCAGATACTGGATGGCGGGTTTGTCCACGAGGGGGAGCATTCCTTTGGGCATCGCCTTGGTGGCGGGCAGCACGCGGGTGCCAAGACCAGCGGCGGGGATGACTGCCTTGGTGACTTTTTTCATGGTTCAAACTCCTTCACATTTATAGCAATTCAACTTTTTAATGCAACAGCAACAGCGTTGAATTGCATATCGCAACTATGCTGTTTGGATGCTGCACTAATTTCTTGACTTGCGATAGATTCACGGCTGGGTGTATCAGCCATAGAAAGCGTTGAGGATGGCCTGCAGATCCGGGCCGAGCAGCAGGGTGAACGCGCTGCCGCAGACACTCAGGAGCAGGACACAGAGAAAGACCGCGCCGAAGCTGACGCCGCCCTGGGCGCGGAGCACGGCCTGACGCTGCTGGGCATCGGGGAACTCAGACTGGATGCGGCGGATGTGGTCGGCGGCGCTCTTGCGGTAGAGCCACTTGCCGTACATACCGCGCACCAGCATCAGCACGAAGCTGAGGACAGAGCAGACGCGGGCAAATATCGTCAGAGCTGAAGCGCTCATGGCCGGGGCGAGGGCGCTGCCGGAGAGCTGGAGCATCTCGATAAAGGTGGGCGCTGCCAGCAGAAGTTCAGCGGCCAGAAAGCCAAAGGCCGGCTTCCACGCCTTGCGGTAGAAGAAGTAGAAGGGACCGAACAGCAGAGCCGAAAAGCTCATGGATACTTTGCTCTTCTGGAGCTGCATCCGGCTGTAAGCGGCGAGGTAAGCGGGAGCGGCGGGGCCGATATAGTCCAGCCAGTCCTGACGGTCGATGCCGTCCATCTTGGCCTCTTTGCCGAAGGCGTCCTCAAAAAACTCCTTCTCCGGGTCAGCGGAAGTGCCGAACTGACGGTACATCTGGGAGTAGTCGAAAGTCTCTTCACCGCTGCCGCGGGAAGAAGGAGGCTCCTGCCCTTCGGGGGGCAGCACAGCACCGCAGCAGCGGCACGTTTCCTCGTCCCGCAGGGTGCGCTCGCCGCAGGACGGACAGGTGCGGAGCTGGCTCTCCTCGTAGGGGAACTTCCACTCGTAGCCGGCGGCGTGGGCGGGGCGGTGGATGCACTGGCCCAGCTTCTCGTAGCAGACGCGGTGATAAGGCGCGCCGCAGTCGGGGCAGACCACGATGTCATCCTGAAGTGTGAGGGGCTTGCCGCAGCCCTCACACGGACAGCCATAGTATTTTGGCATAACATCCTCCAGTAAATATGGTAGTTTATCAGTATTATACACTTAAAATGCGGAAAAGAAAAGGCGAAAATCTTCAAATTTCCAGCACAATGGTATTTTTTCCTCTTTACTTTATCATGGATTCTGGGTATACTAATGAAGTATCTGTGTATAAACTGTATCTTTTAGGAGTAAATCTCTCCGTCATTGGCCGAGTCCTCGGGCAGGCTTTCCTTCGTACAACCTCTCCGTCACGCCTACGGCGTGCCACCTCCCCTGGTAGGGGAGGCTTTGGCAGTCCCCGCAAAGTGAACGGTTTCGCCAGAGGCTCCCCTACTAGGGGAGCTGTCGAGCGCTAACGAGACTGAGAGGTTGTACTAAGACGGGCCTGCCCGTGTGCGTGGCTGATGATGAAGAGGCTGCTCCTGTTCTTTGAGACGAGAGGAATAAAACGATGATCACCACTGATGAACTGAAAGTACAGCTGGCTGAATACCACACCGCTGTAAAAGACTTGGAGGAGGCGCTGGCCATCGACGCTTCCCGCAAGCGCGTGCAGGAGCTGGAGCACACCATGTCCCGCCCCGGCTTCTACGACGACGCTGAGCTGAGCAAGAAGGTCTTCGACGAGGTGGGCGACCTGAAGGGCAAGTTGACCCGCTTCGAGAAGCTGCAGGGCCTGTACGATGACGCAGAGACCATGCTGGTCATGCTGGACGAGGAGTACGACCCCGAGATGGTGCCGGAGGCCGAAGAGGCCGTCAACGCCGTGGGCAAGGCTGTGGACGAGCTGCAGCTGATGACCATGCTGAACGGTGAGTACGACCACAGCAACGCCATCCTGACCTTCCACGCAGGCACCGGCGGCACCGAGGCACAGGACTGGGCCGAGATGCTCTACCGTATGTACAACAAGTGGGCGCAGGCTCACGGCATGACCGTCGAGGTCCTGGATTATCAGGACGGCGACGAGGCCGGCATGAAGAGTGCTTCCATGATGGTCAAGGGTGCCAACGCCTACGGCCTGCTCAAGAGCGAGAACGGCGTCCACCGTCTGGTGCGCGTCTCTCCCTTTGACGCCAACGCCCGCCGTCAGACCAGCTTTGCTTCGCTGGAAGTCATGCCCGAGCTGGACAACACCATCCAGGTGGACATCCGCCCCGAGGACATCGAGATGCAGGTCTACCGCTCCTCCGGTGCCGGCGGCCAGCACATCAACAAGACTTCTTCCGCTGTCCGACTCATCCATAAGCCCACCGGCATCGTGGTCAACTGCCAGACCCAGCGCAGCCAGTTCCAGAACCGCGACTACGCGATGGAAATGCTGAAGGCAAAGCTGTACCAGATCGCCAAGCAGCAGCACATGGATAAGATCGACGACATCAAGGGCGTCCAGAACGAGATCGCATGGGGCCACCAGATCCGCTCCTACGTCTTCATGCCTTACACGATGGTCAAGGACCACCGCACCAACTATGAGACCGGCAACGTGGACGCTGTTATGGACGGCGACCTCGACGGCTTCATCTTCGCTTACCTCAAGGCCGCAAGCCGTGGTGAGCTGCAGGATACCTAAAATCAGAGCATAATAAAAACGTCTGTACTTCGTTTGGAGGTACAGACGTTTTTCTTTTTATTCGAGGTCGCCGAGTATCCCCGGCCAGAGGGCCTCCTCCTGCCGCATGGCGACGAAGCAGCAGTCGAGGTACATCTTGTTCACAGCAGCGACGATAGTGCCGCGCAGCAGACGCTTTTCGTCGGCGGCATCCGGGTCGAGGTCGCAGATGGTGCGGCTGGCACCGAAAATGTAGGGCAGGCAGTTCTCCACCTCGTCGCAGAAGTAGTCGTAGGCTTCGGCGGCGGTGCAGTGAGCCCGCTGCATCTGAAAGAGGGTGTCGATGTTTTCCAGCGAGAGGACATTTTTAGACAATACGATATAGATGAGAGAAGCCAGCTGTTCGCGGGAATACTTCTTTTTGACGGGGTGGGAGATGACTCCTTTCTTGACGTAGTTGCTCACCATGGAGGGGGTGAGCTCCACCCCGGGGAAGCCCCGGAAGCAGCTGTTGACGAGCTGCACGGTCTGGTCGAGATACAGCCCCACGGAGGGCAGCTCCCGGTAGCGCGGTAGGGAAAACCCGGCGGCGCAGGCCGTGACACGGCGTTTCATTTCCTGATTCATGGTGGTAGTATAGCGCATTTTTGAGTCGGGGTCAACCGTTTATGAAAACGACGTTAACAATTTTACAAATCGCTTGACAGGTTTTTGAAAAACTGATATAGTGGACTCACCGAACGTAAAAAATGCGGCGGACACCCGCCGGAATGGAGATAGATGAGATGAAACGAATCGTTGTGGACTCTTCTGCCAGCCTGTATGCGCTGGACGGCATTGATTTTGCTGCTGTGCCTCTGAAGATCGTGACCGACGAGAGGGAATACCTCGACGACGGCACGCTGGACGCCGTGGAGATGGCGACTACCCTGCGCACCTATAAGGGCAAGACCAGCACCTCCTGCCCCAACATCGGCGACTGGCTGGAGGCTTATGAGGGCGCAGATGAAATTTATGCCATCACCATCACCGGCACCCTGTCGGGCAGCTGCAACGCCGCCCAGCTGGCCGCAGAAGAGTATCAGGCAGAGCACCCGGGTGCTCAGGTCTTTGTGCTGGACAGCCTGTCTGCCGGCCCGGAACTGGTGCTGCTGGCAGAGCATATCCGTGCGCTCATCGAAGAGGGCAGGGAGTTTGACGAGGTGTGCGAAGAGATGCTGCGCTACCGTCACCACACCCATCTGCTGTTCTCGCTGGAATCGCTGGCGAATCTGGCCCGGAATGGCCGGGTGAAGCCCGCTGTGGCTGCTGTGGCGCGGATGCTCAACATCCGGGTCATCGGCAAGGCCAGCGATGCGGGCGAACTGGACGTCCTCTGCAAGACCCGGGGCGAGCACGGCGCTCTCGAGCGTCTCGTGCTGGAACTCAAGGGTCACGGTTACACCAACGGCAAGGTCATCATTGCCCACTGCGGCAACCCTGCCGCCGCCGAGCGCCTGATGCACATGGTGCGGGCTGTCTTCGAGGGCGCACAGGTGCGGGTGACCGAGTGCGGCGGCCTGTGCAGCTACTACGCCGAGCTGGGCGGCCTCATGGTGGGCTTCGAGGACGCGGACGCCTGAGCTTGAAATCTCCGCATCTCTGCGCTATACTATTCCCATAAAAATGCTGCCGAAAGGCAGCGGGGGAGGCGCAGATGTTCTTTCGGCTGCCGGTCGTACGGTTCTTCAATCGTGTCATCAACAGGGCCACGGTCACAGTGGCCCTTGTTTTGCTGCAGATCGGCTGGCTGCTCTGGGCCTTCTTCTCCCTCACCGCCGGAAAGGTGTGGGTGAATGCGGGGCTGAACGTCCTCAGCCTCTTCATCACCCTCTACCTCGTGCGGAAGGACGAGAACAGCGACTATAAGATCATCTGGCTCGTCCTCATCGGCATGATGCCGCTGCTGGGCGGTGCGCTCTATCTGGCCTTCGGCAACAAGGCCCCCGCTAAGCGGATGCGCCAGCGGATGCAGGCGGTGGAGCGCCAGCACACCGCCGACCTCGCCCAGCAGCCGGGCCAGACCGACGCCCTCGACCCCGCCAGCAGGGGACTGAGCCGGTATGTTTCGGAGTACGGGCCATACCCCGCATGGAAAAACTCCACGGCAAAATATTACCCCTGCGGTGAGGCCATGTACCCTGACCTGCTGGCCGACCTCGAAAAGGCAGAGCGGTTCATCTTCCTCGAGTTCTTCATCGTCCGCACCGGCAAGATGTGGAAGGGGGTAGAGGACATCCTCGTCCGCAAGGCGGCGCAGGGGGTGGACGTCCGGCTCATCTACGACGATTTCGGCAGTCTGCTGGGTCTGCCTTCGGATTTCGTGGTAAAGATGGAGCGGGCGCATATCCGCTGCATCCCGTTCAACCCGGTGGTGCCGCTGGTGTCGCTGGTCATGAATCACCGCGACCACCGGAAGATCGTGGTCGTGGACGGAAATACAGCCTATACGGGCGGCATCAATCTGGCCGACGAGTATATCAATGAAGAAGAGCGGTTCGGCTACTGGAAGGACGCAGCCCTCCGCACCGAGGGCGCGGCGGTCTGGAACTTCACGGTGATGTTCCTCGACCACTGGAACGCCTTCCGCCCCAGCGAGGAGGATTATGCGCCCTTTATGCCTCAGGCTGAGTCCCTGTCTGCCCAGTCGGACGGAGTGATACAGCCCTACGGGGACAGCCCGCTGGACGAAGAGGCTCTGGCCGAGACGGTCTACCTGAATATCATCAATCAGGCCCAGCGGTACGTCTATATCTATACGCCCTACTTCGCGGTGGGCGAGACCATGCTGGAAGCCCTCAAGGCGGCGGCAAAGCGGGGCGTGGACGTCCGGCTGGTGCTGCCGGGCATCCCGGACAAGAAGCTCATCTTCCGGCTGACCCGCTCCTATTATGTGCCGCTGCTCCGGGCGGGGGTGCGCATCTACGAGTTCACGCCCGGTTTCCTCCACGCCAAGTGCTACGTCAGCGATGACCGCGCCGCCGTGGTGGGCAGTATCAACATGGATTACCGCAGCCTCTTCCTCCACTTTGAGTGCGGGGCGCTGCTGCTCTATAACAGTCAGGTCATTGCTCTGCGGGACGATGTGCTTCGCACCCTGCCAGAGTGCCGGGAAGTGCAGCTGGCCGACTGCCACACCTCGCTGGCCGGGACGCTGCTGGACAGTGTGCTCCGCCTGCTGAGCCCGCTGATGTGAGCGATACTGCGGTGGAATAAGTGGCGAAGTGACAACTTAATGATATATCTACGTTATATTTTATCACTTCGCCAACTTGGCGAAGTGCTTTGACTTGGCGAACTGCTCACTTCGCCAGCTGTGCTCATTTCGCCACGGTGGCGGAGTGACATTCTCGACGATGTTTCGTTTATAATTTCTCACTTCGCCAGATAACACGTCGGTCTCAGAGCAAACGTGCATGATTGGCTCTGTGTCGGGCTATACTACTCCCAAAGAGATGAAAGGGAGCGTAACGCTTATGACACAGAGACAAAAAGCTCTTCTGAGCTGTGCCGTGGCGGCGGCACTGCTGCTGTCCGGCTGCCGCAAAGGCAACAGCAATTCCGGCAGCATGAGCAGTTCGAACGCCATGTCCGGCTCGTCCGGCAGCGCCAGCACCACCCAGACCGGCGGCTGGAAGACCGGCCTCGGCATCCTGACCGAGGCTTCCGATGAGGCCCGTACCGGCACCATCCATACCATCGCTGCCGCCGTCCTGCTGGACGGAGACGGCAAGCTGGCCGATGTGATGCTGGATGAGCTGGAAGTGGAAGTTACCGCCGACGGCAAAGGCGTCGTCACCATGCCCACCGACTACCGCACCAAGCGCCAGAAAGGGGACGACTACCCGCTGGCAGCGGCATCTTCGCTGAAAAAGGGCTGGGCCGAGCAGGCCGATGACTTCGCCGACTACCTTACCGGCATGACGCCCGAGCAGGCATCCATGCTGGAAACGGATAAGGACGGCAAGGCTGTGGACGCCGACCTGCTGTCCGGCTGCACCATCCGGGTGGATAAGTACCGCGACGCCGTGGCGAAAGCCTGCACGAATGCGTCCGCCCTCGGCGCGGCGAAGGGCGACCGGGTGAGCCTCGGCGTGGAGGCGGAGAATGCCTCTTCGGACATCACCGCCACCGACGACAAGGATGTGAACGCAGAAGTTGACCTTACCGTCGTGGCCCTGACTCTGGATGCCGATGGCCGTGTGACCAGCGCCATCGGCGACATGGCAGAGCCTGCGCTGACCATCGCGGCAGACGGCGGCGTCTCCGCCCCGGACACCGTCCGCTCCAAGCTTGAGCTGGGCGACAGCTACGGGATGCGGAACGCATCCAGCCTCGGCAAGGAGTGGTACGAGCACAGCGAGGGCTATTGCAGCTACCTGAAGGGCAAGACTGAGAAAGAGGTGGCGGACATCCCTGCCGACGGCTCGGACGCCGACCTCGCGGCCCTCTGCACCATCTCCATCGACGCCCTGCAAAAGGCCGCAGGGGATGCGTTTGAGAATGCGTCATTATAAATTGAACGGAAAGTCTGACCGTCACCGTGAGGTGGCGGTTTTCTTTTTGTCCTTTGTACAAATACACCGAAAACCCTATCGGAAAGGGGCGGTCTGCGGGCAAAACGCGAAAAAATCGGTTTTCCTCTTGCAAAACGGGGCAAAACGCGCTATTCTATAGTCACAGTTTAACAATTTAGCATGGTAAAGCGGTAAAACGAAGCGCCGCTTCTGCTGAAACTGAGGGAGGAAATTACAACATGAAACGTCTGGTATCTGCTTTTCTGGCCGGTGCGATGGCACTGAGCCTTGCCGCCTGCGGCGGTTCTGCATCCACTTCTACGGCTGCTTCTTCTGCCGCCGCCTCTGCCGCCCCGGCAAGCTCCGCGGCCGCTGACAGCGACCTGGCTTACCTCCAGTCCAACGGCAAGATGGTCATCGGCTACACCGTGTATGAGCCGATGAACTACACCGACGCCGACGGCAACTTCACCGGTTTCGATACCGAGCTGGCCACCGCTGTCTGTGAGAAGCTGGGTGTCGAGCCGGAGTTCGTGGAGATCAACTGGGACACCAAGGAGACCGAGCTGGCTGCAAAGAGCATCGACTGCATCTGGAACGGCCTGACCCTCACCGATGACCGCGAGGAGAACATGGCCTGCACCAAGCCCTACGTCAAGAACGCCCAGGTCGTCGTGGTGAAGGACGGCACCGATTATACCTCCACCGCTGACCTCATCGGCAAGACCGTGGTAGCCGAGGCCGGCTCTGCCGGTGAGACCACCATCACCGAGAACGCCGACCTGTCTCAGGCTGATTTCATCTCCAAGGCTGTTCAGACCGACTGCCTGATGGAAGTCGCCGCTGGCACTGCTGACGCCGCCATCCTCGACCTGACTCTGGCTTCTGCCATGATCGGCGAGGGTACCGACTACGCAAACCTCAAGATGGTGGATGAGCTGAACGTCGAGGAGTACGGCGTGGCCTTCCGCAAGGACAGCGATGTGGCCGAGGCTGTGGACAACGCTTTCGACGAGCTGAAGGCTGACGGCACCATGCAGACTCTGGCCGACAAGTACGGCCTGACTCTGGCTGAGTAACTTACATTATAAACGGATAGGTGTAGTGATTCTGTGACTGTGATTTTGGAGCGTCTGACCGGCGCATTCGCGCTCAACTGTGAGCTGTTCTTTCTGACCTTGCTGTTTTCGCTACCGCTGGGCCTTGTGGTGGCCTTTGGCTCCATGAGCCGGTGCGCACCGCTGCGGGGCGTCGTCAAGACCTTCGTGTGGGTCATCCGCGGCACGCCGCTGATGCTCCAGATCATCGTCATCTACCTTGGCCCCGGCCTGCTGGGCATGACCAACCCCTGGCCCTCCGGCTCTTCGGGCCGTCTGGTGGCGGCGGTGGTGGCTTTCGCCATCAACTACGCCTGCTACTTCTCTGAGATCTACCGCGGCGGAATCGAGGATGTGCCGAAAGGCCAGACCGAGGCCGGTCAGGTGCTGGGCATGACCAAGAGCCAGATCTTCTTCAAGGTCACGCTCCTGCAGGTCGTCAAGCGCATCCTGCCCCCGATGGGCAACGAGGTCATCACGCTGGTGAAGGATACCTCGCTGGCGAACGTCATCGCCAACAAGGAGATCATCATGATGGCAAAGGAGTACAGCGCCAAGGGCCTTATCTGGCCGCTGTTCTCCACCGCGATTTTCTTCCTCGTCTTTGTCGGCGCACTCACCCTGCTGCTGGACTGGGCCGAGAAAAAGATGGACTATTTCCGCTGCTAAGGAGGATACTGAATTATGGCATTACTCGAAGCCTCCGGCATCGGGAAGAATTTCGGCGAGACGAAAGTTCTCAAGGACATCTCGCTCACACTGGAACAGGGCGAGGCGCTGGCGATCATCGGCTCGTCCGGCTCGGGCAAGACGACGCTGCTGCGCTGCCTGAATTTCCTTGAGCGTCCCGACACCGGCGTCATCAGGGTGAACGGCGAGACCATGTGGGACGCCGCCGACCCTGCCACCCAGCGGGAGAGCGAGGTGCGGAAAAAGCGCCTCCACTTCGGCCTCGTGTTCCAGAACTTCAACCTCTTCCCCCAGTACACCGCGCTGGAAAACGTGATGCTGGCGGGGGAGCTTCTGGCGAAGGAGCAGCCCGACTACAAGGCCAACAAAAAGGCCATCCACGCCCAGCTGGAAGCACAGGCTGCCATCGAGCGGGAGGCTCTGCTGACCCGTTTCC
>OHKQ01000944.1_pt1 | contig 10968 bp, 10 predicted proteins | sample 1568891 | NCBI WGS metagenome assembly OHKQ01 (sample SAMEA3879596, study PRJEB24766) | human gut metagenome | biome: human-associated habitat; feature: feces | place: USA | collected 1985/1987 | reverse complement strand
GGGTGCCCGCCAGTCTACAATGACCATATGTGTCTTATCCTTCTGTATGCCATGCTTGCCAATATAAATGGACTCATGCAGGCGTTCATCCAGATTCCTGTAATCAATTCGCCCAAAGAAAGGCTTCTCATATGCCGCCTTATTATGTGCCAGCTGATTCCTGCTGTGTTCCTCCAGACTTTGGGATGTAAACATCTGATCATACAATTCCACATTGCCGCTCTGTACAGCCTTGACCAGCTCCTGCGTCTGTCTGTGCCTTTCCTCGACCTGTGCCTCATACCGTCTGATATTCTCCGCAATCAGTTCACGACATTCCTGTAAATGTTCTTCTTCTCTCATCTTTTAACATTACCTCCATAGTGACACATGTGTCACTTTCCATACACACTTCCCGTTCCGGGGTTATATATTTGAGTTACAAGAGTTATTATACGTGAAAAATAATTTAATTCTAGACTTATATTTTGACTTGTGTTATAGTGTTGTATAGAGAATAAGCATGGCTTTACTTTAGTTCACTAAAGTAAAGCCATTTTTGTTTTAGATATGTATTTTATTCTACTACGATCTGTGTACAAGTTAAGATATCCCCTTCTGCTTGTCCAACAGTTCCTTCAATGCATCCTCACTGTCACTGACCCAGGCATCCTCTTCCTCTTCATTCAGACCAAGGTACTGCGCCAATGTGCACTCTTCATCACTCATGCCCCACTCATAACTGTAATCATCAATTGCTTCAAATTCGACCTCACCTGCTAAATACAAATCTTTAAATTTACGCTCCATCCAGACAGAATCCTCCTTTATCGATTGTCTTTGGTAAAAACCATTATACCTTATTTTATTCCAAAAAACAAATACCCGCTGTCTTCAAAACAGCGGGTATCTGCTATACAATATTCTCTCCCTTAGCAGCAACTCTGATACAGTGTTATATCGGATTTTAATAAAATATCAGATGGCAATATCAAGGAATGTCCTCTGCATGCCTGTTGTCTGCCGGTTCTTTACCATAAATACTGCTGAAGCGTTTCTGTGATATACAGCCGCTTCATTGATCATTCTGGTTAAGTCATTCATCTTCTGGGAAAGCTGGACGTTATCATTTTTTGTAAAAGAAATTCCGTTACCGCCTGCGCGGCTCAATTCCAGGGTAAGCTCTTTGATTTCTCTCTGGAAATTCAATCTGTCTGTCATGGAGAAATTACCATTGATGACCTGACTGGACAGCCCTTCCATCTTCTTCATCATCTCTTCAATCTCCGTAGCACTTGCCATTTCTTCTTTGGCAGCCTGCTTCTCCAGCTTCAGGCTCTCCCTCATGCCTGCCGCCGAAATCGATACTTTTACAGATTCTTCCTCCTGCTCCGATTTCTCTTCGAGCAATACTGCTTCGATTTTTCTGGTGTGTTGTCTGTTATTGCCGCCTGAACTGCCATTTTCTACTGCTGAAGCAGCACTGTTGAGCTGTAAAGCGGTACTCGCACTCTTTACCTCCATAACATATTCTCCCTCATACCGGTGCAGACCCCCTCAAGTCCACACACGCCTTGTTATGTCGTCCTTTTACAGACACCTTATATGTTAACTACTCCCCTTATGCTATATATATCGGAGCTTATTGTCAGAACTTTATAGTAATTATGTAAATTTTTCAAATTATTTTGAATTTTCTGTAAACTTGGTGTTCCTGTATAGATTTTATATTTTTTGTGTATTTTGCCAATTCTCCTATACAAATTATATCCGAATGTTTTATAATAAAGCTGTATACATCAAGAAAGGATACAAACAGATGAAGCCTAATTTTGATCCTGTAATTGAAGAATGCATAAAAGAGGCAAGAGCTAATCTATACATGGTTCGAACATCCAGACAGCAGGAATATATGCCTTACTGTGACCGGCTTTTTGCTTATGCTGCTTCTGAGCAGTCTGATTACCTCTTCGCCCAGGCTTACTATTGTATGATGCTGTACTATGCCTGTGTGAACGATTATATTAACACAGTCAGCTGTGCCATGGAAGGAATCAAATATCAACAAAATACGCAGGAATATGAATTAGTGGCACGTTCCTACAACATGCTTGGCATTTTCACTGCTTCAACAGGAAACGGTTCACAGGCAGTTGATTATTATCTTTCAAGTATTGATTATTGTAATCAGTATCATTTTGACCATGTACATGCTATGGCAGCCTCGAATCTTGCGGATGTCTTTCATCGTAGTCTGGTCTATAACCGTGCTCTTTATTATTATGAAGAGGCTGAGAAATATTTTCTCAAAGATCCTACTTCGCCAGAGCCTTGTGTATATCTGGATGAACTGAACAACCTGCTTTGTAATAAAGGACATTGTCTGCTTTCTATCGGTCAACTGGAGAATGCCAATGAATGTGGTCGTAAAATTCTGCACAACCTGGAGCTGATTCAGGAACAAGGCGGCGAATATATCCTTTTCACCACACATGTATATCTGGCTGTCTTAGCCTATGCTAATCAGGATATGGACCTGATGAATCATCATCTTGATATTGCTCTGAGTGATTTTCACAGCAGTGATGCCTATACTACTTATTTATCAGATATTACTGCTCTCATTCAATTATATATGAAACTTGAGAAATATAAGGAACTGGTCAAGATTCTGGATTATTATCTGCAAAAATGCAAAGAGGATCATGCACCATTCTATATCTACAGTATTTTCCTGGGAAAAAGAATTGAATGTGCCACCCAGTTACGGGATGACAATTCCTACCGGTATTTTTCCCAGCTTTTCGTACAGCTTTACCATGACAGCGGAACACAGAATTCAGAATCTGTGCTGCATGCTGAAACCGTTCATAAAGAACGTCTGCGTGTGCAGAAGCTGCAACAGGAAATGCTGCTCCTTAACGAACAGCTTATGGTACAGTCCCAGCACGATGCTCTGACTGGTCTGCCCAACCGGGCTTATCTGAACAATTACGCAGAAGAGACTCTGTCCAAAGCACTGAAGAATCAGGTCAACTTTGGTATTGAGATTCTGGATATAGATTTCTTTAAATCAGTAAATGACACTTATGGACACATGGAAGGCGATCATTATCTGACTGCCAGATATGGCGGGGATGAATTTGTTCTGGTCTACTATGATAAGAGTGTGGACGAAATTAAGGAAATCATGAATCAGCTCAAGCTTTCAACTGTCAGTGTAAAGCTGCCGGCAATAAGCCAGCTTGGGGAAGATCACGTTACCTTATCCCAGGGCTGCTGCAATCGTATTCCTGAACCCTTGAACCGTCTGTGGGATTATCTGGCACGGGCAGACACGGTTCTCTACGACGTAAAGAAAAAAGGCAAAAATAACTATAAAGTATCAGAGCGTTTTAAAAAGGCATAGGTCAATTGACCAATGCCTTTTTCGCATAATACCCTGCTACTGCACGACTAAGATTCCAGTTTCGGATGTGCATTTGCTCATTTTCTTCCTGTATTCTCTTGAAATACTCTCTTTGAAGATTCTCCAGCCTGTATCCTGTCTCCTCTATCTCCACATTATCCATAGCCGCGATTGCCGGCGCTGCATCCGCGGAAAGTCTCGTCTGTAGATAATAGGCATCTGCTGCTCCCCCCTGCTCTATTGTTGCGATATTGTATCTTGCAACCCAATAATCAGGATGCAACATGGCAAATCCAAGATACCCCAATGTGACAACGATCAGTAAATAACGAAACAGCATAAAATCCTCATGATGAATGTCATAAATCATTCCTGCTGTCAGCATTACCATAACCGCCAGCGTCCACAATACTGCCAATCTTAGAAAAGTCATTCCATAACAGTTGATATATAATATCATACGGTACGCACTGGATGCAATCATGATATAAGTACAGCCACAGATTATTGCCAGCAGAAGATTCAATACTCTGGATCTGGCAAAGAAAGCATGGCACGCCGGCACCAGACATATATTGAAAATGCATACAAAAAGCAATGGGAAGAAGCCGCTTCTGGCATACTCTGCATATGTGTACCCCTTGGGAAGACTCATTTTACCAAGAAAAAGACCAAATATCTGTACACCACAGAACAATACATACAATGCGGTAATCAATACTGCTGCCGTGATCGCAACATAGGCATCCCACTGAGGACGGCTCTCCTGTACCGCCTCTTCCTGAGACTGTCTTTTCCTGCAAAAGGCAAGCATTCCATAGGTATATACAAAGCATATCACTACCATAAGCAGAACCCGAAATACCTCACCATTACTGAGCCATTCTGGTATGTGCCACTGCAATACCCAGTCAAACATATCGCAGAACATCTGATAAAAAACGGCATCTGCACAAAGCAGCAATACTCCGACAATACATAAAATAGGAATACTCACGGCAATTCCTATTACGACAGCCAGAATCACCCGGTTACGTTTCTGTATCTTCTGTTCATCCTTAGGTTTGGGATTCTGTGCCTTTCTATAAGCAATTGCCTCTGTAAAAGGCGCTGATATTTTGCACAGGCTTCCCCAGAATACTCTCCATATCTCTCTGCACCAGGTTCCCATGCGCCATTTCTGTGTCTTTTGCCCCAGCAGCATCTGTAACATCCACACTGCAAACAGCACAATTCCCAGTAAACGGTTCAAGCCAATCAATACATAGGAATCCGTTGTGCAGTTAATCACTCCAAGGAGAATCAGTGCAACCGTCCAGAATCGATTGTCTTTTACGGCAGTAACCCCAGACTTTTTCAAATAAAATCCAAAGAAGAATAAGGTCCCGCCTACGTAAAAAGGGAATGTAATTCCAGACCTGTTCTGATACAGGCAAAAAGTATAAAAAATTGCATATAACAAGCAGCTTATGTGCATTTTGGGCGCACTTTCCCAAGCCTGCTGCTTAATCAGGCTTTTTGTGTTCTCTTCCATTCTTTTATTCCTCATCTTTTTATTATATTTATTACGTCTAAGCCTCTTAGACTACTATGTTACTGTTCATTCTCTGGCTGTGCTTCGTCATCCGCTACATATTCCAGAATATCTCCCGGCTGACAGTCCAGTGCCTTGCAGATTGCATCCAGGGTGGAGAGCCTGACTGCTTTTGCCTTGTTATTCTTCAGGATAGACAGGTTCGCCAATGTGATGTCCACATCTTTCGCCAGCTCCGTCAGCCCGACCTTACGCTTCGCCATCACTACATCCAGATTAATTACTATTGCCATATAAAACCAGCCTTTCTACACCGTAAGGTCATTCTCTTCCTTGTAATCAATTGCCTTATCAAACACAAATGCCAGTACTTTACTGAAAAGCCCCGCTATCACGAATACCAGTACCAACGTCAGCATTGTCACCGTCAGATACAACACGGTTCTCAGCAGACAGATAATTGCAATGATAAAGCTGTAGGTTCCCATCCTCTGTAAGCTGACCACATTCTCTCTGACAAAGCAGTCGTCAGCTAACACGGTTCGAAACATCTTGCGCAGCTCACCGATGATCAGAATTGCCAGAATGCCAAGAATGAAATAGATGAGCACTGACTCCTTGTACTGCTCCGCGAATACTTCATATTGAAATACTCTGGCGATCCATTTTATCGACCATGGTAATGTCACTGTCGCCACAATTCCTGCAAAATACATAAAATCCAGTAAATACTTCGTAATCCATACTACCGTTTCCTTCTTCATATGTTCTCCATCCATACCTTTCTGAGGGCATACACCGATGCCTCTTGTTTTGTTGAGTATAATATAGCATGATTGTAATTGAATTGCAATATATTTTTATTGTTTTTTCGATAAGTTTGTATTGATTTTTGATAAAAAGAAAGGGGGTGTCATGTTGACGGCTGAATTGGAAAACTGACTTCCAGTTTGCAAAAGTAAACCCCTGTTCCTAAAAGTTCTTGCAAGACTAAATTCCGGCATATCAAGAAATCATGACTTTAGCGGAATTTACGTTTCCAAACTGGAACTTACAAAACCAAATAGATTGAACCAGTTGTTGAGGCGTGATAAGATAACCCCAGATCAATTTCTGCTCTGAAAAAAGACGCACTTTAAGCGGAGGTCGAATTCATCTTTCTTTTTTTGCAAGATTAAATTCCACCCCTAATGGCAGTGCTTATGAATCCGGATGGCAGTCCGATCAGTTTATTTTTTCAGCAGATATGGTGTGAGATTGATCTCATTAGCGGGGATTACCTTAATGCCGAGCTTAGCCAAGGTATCCTCACCGTAAAGGAAGCTGAACAACTGGTTGGCAGACTGGTCGTTCAGCTTTTTTCTTGTGTAGGAATTGATGTGACTCATCAGAAGAGACACATCTTCCTGGATTAAGTTGTCAAAAGAGGATTTCTTTGGTAATACGCGTCTGATCATCTCGTGGCATACTTCACAGCCGCCTTTCTGGTCAGAACGTTGTGGATCACAGTAGAATACTCTGGTTCTGCGTTCACCATTACCATTGAACTCGATACCCAGAGGGTCGGTAAATTCACTCCCACGGTCGGTTACAATCACAGGGAATAATTCAGTGAATTTCTCGTGCCCCAAGAGAACATAAAGCTGGTTGAAGATATCTGTTACAGAACGTGCTGTATTCGCATCGCGAATGAATGCCAGCATGAGGTTACAGTTCTGAAAGAAGATGGTTAGAAATACTTTTCCACCTTTTCTTCCTTCAACAGAGTCCATCTCAACGACAGAAACATCTGGATTGACAGCCATATATTCCTGAAAGTCTTCATAGGTGCGACCGACGTGACATTTCTTGTCCACCCTTACTGGTTTCTTCTTTTTACGAATGCGATAGCGCACCTTACGCGGAAGATCACCGTTGCATACAGAAAGAAGTCCTGCGTCAATATAGTTATAGATTGTCTTTTCATCTAGCATGATCAGGTCAACGTTATTGACACAGATCTGGTGAATTGACTGTCCCTGCCTGATCAGAGGAGTGATAATACCATCAATCCTTTTTAATTCTTCAGAACTGATAGCGAATCCCTGTCGGCTTTCGCTACGGACAGCTTCATATTCATTCTGAGCATACTTTGCCTCATAAAGATGGCGCCTTAACTTACACCCCTGTCTGGTATCGCACCCATTACAAACATAAGGAGGTTTTTTGATTTTCAGGCAAACCTGTTCCTCAAAATCAGGACAGTGAGTATAGCAAGGTGGATCACATTTCTTACAATCCTGTCCCCAGCGCTTCTTACAGGGTTTGCAGATGTCACCGTAATGCTTACAGGTACGTCTGTTGGCACATGGATTGTATGTACTTTTTTCCACAACCTTGTAATGGTTGCGGACTTCTTTGGAAATCGTAGAAGGATCTTTTCCGAGAATTTCTCCGATTTCTTTGAACTTGAGATTATCACGAAGTGATACTTCGATTGTCTGTCTTTCATCAAATGTCAGATGTGCATTCTTTGCCATGGTAGTTTCTCCTTTGGTAGGATGCCATCCGGAAATCTGCTGAAAGTATGATTATAACAGAAGGGGCTCTGCCCCTTGAACCCCGAGGTTTATCGCTTTGTGTTTCCACAGGAGCAAAGAAAAAGAGCAACACACTCAGTGCTGCTCCTGTATAACCCTGGATGCCGCTCAGGTCGCTCCTCAGCGTTGCCCTATCCTGCATTTCAGGGAAAGTAACTATATTTTAATTGATTACTGATCGGTGTTCAACCGGTTGGGGAAAGGTTTGGAAGAGTTACTTCTACCACCGTTTTTGCAATGGTAAGTTCCAGTCAAGACCTACTGGAACTGGAATTTACTTTTCCAACTGACCTGTCATGTTGACGCCCCACAAATAGCATTCCCACTTGGAATCTTTATTTTTATGAACTTGTTACGCATAGATAGCAATGGGAATTACTATAACAGCTGGACTTATTATTTTGGTCTTCAATTCAGGCAGATTAAACTGTTTCATGTCTTCCGTTTTAAATCCAGAAAACATATCATTTAATAAATCTTCTTGTAAAATAGTCAATGATGTTTTTCTAAGTAAATCAATGTTTTCCGTATCTTCTTTACAGATAGATATTACTTTACCAAGAACTTTAAAATGTCCTCCAATAATTTCTGATATATTATCATTTGCAAGATATTGCTCCTGTACCGATAACACTGTGGTTCCTTTTTCATCTGATAAAATAAAATCTATTGTCCCACTATGTTTTAATTCTTCAGCAAATGATTTTATTTGTGTCACAGTTTCATCTTCCCTTGGTTTTGACTTTTTCGTCTGTGGTTGTTCTGTAAAAATATCTACCATCCGAAATAAATCAATAAAGCTATCCATATAATTTATTATTGGATTTTTTTGCAATTCTCCCTCAACTTCAATAAAGTCCCCCACCTGCATTTTAGAAAAATCCAAATCAGATTTTAGTATCTTTTGTTCTACTAAAAAGCTTCGAAACTTTGATAAAAGGGAAACATTGGTATGCACCTTTTCTTTGATAATATTTTCATTTTGTCCTCTATTTCCTTCATGACTTAATCCACCAGAAACATCTATTTTTAACAATTTACTCAAAAGAGTAGTTGAAGTTGAAATTTCTGCATCGGCTTTCTGTACAGAATTATTTTCTGTATGTTCTGTATAATTAATTTGACTTACCATTGAAAAACCATCTTCTATAATAGCAAGCATATCCAAAACTATCTTTTCATTTATATATACAGGAATAATAAGTCTGTCTGATTTTATATCATGTTCCATATTTATGTTCCTTTCTCTTTATCAAGTTTTTCAATGTAATTAATCTTTCAAATATTTTTACCAAAATTTTCTAATCTCTTCTTCACTGACATTCTCATATAATTTATTCTTCTTAATAATTTCACACACCTTCTTAAAATCATCTCCTACTAATGATTTTACTGTCTCAACCATACTACGTAACCCTTCTGTTCTCTCTTCTAGCCTCCCTCTCTCAATTCCCTGCTCTATTCCTTCTTCAATTCCTCTTTCTAATAAACCTTCTCCAAGATTACACATATCATTCAGTCTCCCTTCTGTCTTCACACTCATTACAAAACCATATTTTTCTTCGAGATTCTTCCTTTTATGCTCTGCATCTTCTTTTTTAGAAGTTCTTCCAGCATTGCTATCAGGTAATTTCTGGAAATGGTAACATACTCTCGTTTTCTAAGTCGAATAATAACTCCCTGCACTTTATCAATGGAATGTAACTCCATCATCTTACCATATACATTTTCCTGCGTAAGACATATCCTATTAATAGAATCCTCGTCATCGTTCGCATCCATGCAGATCCAGATACTCCTTATGGGCTTGATATCATCATAATTTGACTTTTCAAATTCTACTTCCTTCTGCGCCGAAATCATCCTTGCCAAATAATATATGATCCGATTGTCCAGATGATAATGCAGCTTATTGGAATCCGAACTTTTCTGTGCTTCCACATTGATCAGGAACTTTATCATTTCTTCGCCAAGATAGACTGCAAAACGAATATCATAAAATATCTTACCCTCTCCCGGCACTGTATCTTCTTCTGAATACTTCACTATCTTCGAAAGATTCGTCTGCCCTGGTTCCATGCGTATCCCTGATACCACAGGTTCATCCAACCGCAGACTAAATAATGAACACGCCCTCAAGCATTTCTTCTTTCTCAACCAATTCTTCTTCTCTTTCCTCTGTCCTAGGAGTCTCTATTACTTGTGGTTCTCCATTCGCAGGTTTCGCTGTATACAATGCCAATAGAAGTATCATCATATAAACCGGCAATGCCTCTACCTTAATCGGCAAACATATGACTGCTGCTAAAACGCCTATTGCCAGCCAGGTCAAAAGCGAATCTTTAATTCTTCTATCTCTAATAGTAAGGTACAATTTATAACAAGCCACTGCAAGTACATCAGTTATAATAATCACACCTACTACTCCATACATCTGATGCATAACTGCCAGAATGTTTCCATGCCAAGCCTGTATTAGTGCCTGATTGATATTTTCAAGAAGTGATAAAAAAGTAACTGCGAATACATCTGTACTCAGCTGCTCCCATTTATCTCCTGCAAAAAGCTGAACAATATTGCTGTCCCCAAGCTTGTCATTTACCTGACTTAGCACTGCTAATATAATCAGTACAAATCCACCATATTTTAGCAGATAAAAACATGCCCTCTGTAGTCTGCTCAATCTTACCTTTGTCAACTCTGTTCCTTCTGGAATCTTGTCCCACTGCTTGAAAACATATAATGCCAAAAGACATAATATCAGTTCACCTACTACACTACTCTCCAAATGGTATGTCAATCCGTCTAACTGAATTATCTCCGTGTAATTGACAAGTAAAGACATATTGCAAAAAAGAAATGCGATACCAAAAATCATCTGCAACAGCTTTCTCATAATTGCTGCTACAGGCACAATTGCCACTGAATACACCATTAGCATTACAAAAGTAAGAAAAGCCGTTCCCCATGCAGCATTTACCGCCATTGTCAACGTTGCAAGTATTACGCTGACAATATAAATCACCTGCATTATCTTATCCTTACAATATATATACTGTCCTGCGGCAACCAGCATTACCAGAAATGCGACCATATTAATATAGTAGATATCGCTTGTCCCAGACTCCCATAATGGAATCATATCATGTGCTATAGCGGTATTTACAAAATACAAGACAAGGATAAAACCTCCTGCATATAGCAAAATATCAAGATACCACCGTTCCCAATTCACCTGATCTTTCAATGCAAAACACATCATTATCATGGAAATAACTACAAGAAATTCTCCATATCCATATTGAGGGTTCTTTAAAACACCTATGAGCTTTAATATCAATCCAATTATGGACAATAAAAAAAATGAAGCATAGGCAATTATACTCTCTTTATGCATTTGTTTGAGCAAATTCTGCTTTTCAACTATGCTCAACATTATAATAGCTACCGGAAATAAAAGGAAAAAC
>OHKQ01000922.1_pt1 | contig 11188 bp, 9 predicted proteins | sample 1568891 | NCBI WGS metagenome assembly OHKQ01 (sample SAMEA3879596, study PRJEB24766) | human gut metagenome | biome: human-associated habitat; feature: feces | place: USA | collected 1985/1987 | reverse complement strand
GTGTTAAGCACGCCGCCAGCGTTCATCCTGAGCCAGGATCAAACTCTCGTTAAAATATCTCAAACCTGCTTTAACACAGATTCAAAAATCAAGTTCGTTCCAGTTCAAGAAAACTACTAGCTTTCTTATCCCCTTTACTGTTTTAAGGTTCGACATTAAATGTCTGTTCTGAATAATTCTCTTTAGAATTTTCAGGGTTGTTGTCTATTGTTTAATTATCAAGGTTCTTTGTCTTTGCTGTTTGAAACAGCTTATTTAGATTATCATATTCATTGACGTTTGTCAAGAACTTTTTTAATCTTTTTTCGACCAGCTTTTCAGCTGTCCGTCTGCCATCTCTTTCTCAAACATTCGTTTGTCTCAAGCGACAGCTTATTAAGAATATCACAAGCAGTTGTGTTTGTCAACTGTTATTTTATTCTTTTTTTCAGGAACAATTCCCGAAGATTTCTGATTATGATCCGGCATTCTCTGCTTTTCCGTAATCAGTTCCCGCCGTCTTCTGCTTCGACTCTGTTACCTCACGGCCTTGTCTAACGCGACAGCTAGATTAATATACCACAAGGGCGTTTGAATTGTCAACGTTGTTTTTATATTTTCTGCAATTTAGACAATTCAGACAATTTAATTTCTATTCTCCATCCTTCTATAGACATATTTACAAGAAGATTATCTCTGCAGACATGACAATTCAAAAAAATAAGACCAGGAATATTTTCCCTGATCTCATTTCCCATACAGACAAAAAGCTATATCCATATTAAATCAATTTCACTGCCATCCGCATGACCGGATTGCAATCATATATCAATTTCAGAATGGAATTGTTCTGTACCATTTCATAGATTTCTTTTCCGACAGCCGTCGTATACATTAATGTCACAATCATAAACAGAATCCACACAATGATAAGTGCAATTCCGATTCCAAGTGCACCGCCTGCCAGATGATTAAAGAAACCGATTACCGGTAGTTCTGATACAATATCCAGGGCAAACACAACCGCTCTTATAATTACCATCACCACAATAAACGTAAGTATGAATGCTATAATATTGATCACCAGTCTGGCAACATAGGCCCCTATATATTGCGGAAATGTTGTAACGCCCAATTCATCATACATTTCTTTATTATTGTTTTTAAGCAACAGATTCTTGAATACCTCCGGTATATCTGCAGACTTAATCATTGTCTCCTGCAGACTTTCTGGTATGTCTGCATTTTCTATAACATTTTCTACACTGCTGCCACTTCCACCGGTAAGACCATCCAGCACATTTGCAGAGATTCCATACTTTGCAAGATCAGAACTGTCGATCTTTCCATTTACAATATCTGAAATCGAGATTCCATACCGGTTCAACATCTCTTCACTGACACCTGCTGCCTTCAAAGCCTTCTTTACCGCTGCTTCATTCAGCCCTTGTCCGGATACAGTGCCTCCTCCGGTAATTGCCGAAGTCGCCGCATCTGCCATCGTACTGACTACTTTCTGCTTTATCATATCATCCAGCGGCGTATATTTCTCTACTGCCTGAGACACATACGGCGTTGCAAAGAAAACAATCACAAACGTGACAATTGTTGCGATCAACGATACCATAATCCGGATTGCACCTCTGACCAGTCCCGTTATGATACAGATCAGAAACACGATCCCTATGGATATTTCCAGCCAATTCATATGCATACTTTCTCCTTATTTTACAAGACGGATTTTTTCCATTCCATTCGCACTCAACACAATATACTGGTTCACCCCTCCAACCGGGAATATTTCCTGTATGTTATTATCCATCCTGCCTTTGAACTTCTGTACACCATTTTTCATAAATATACTGCATGTTTTTCCATCATACATGATCACCTGATCATCACATAATTTCACATGATTATAATCACCGGTGAATTCTTTCGACAGCACGACTTTTCCGGTCTTATTGTATAACCTGAGCTCATAACCACTCTTTCCGTGATTCTTTAGGATCAGACCGATATATTTCTCATTATGAAATACACTTTTTATCTCCTTATCCATGGTTATCTTTACAGCTTGTTTCGGAATGTCTTTTCCGGTATAGATCACCATAGCATTGTCACCGATTGCCGCCGATGTATTCTCATCCATAAAAAATCCGGATGCCATAATTGTGTTCTTGTAGTTCTTTTTAGTAACCTGATGATCTGTCTTATCTTTTCCTTCATCCCCAAAGTTATAGTAATGTAATCTGCCCTCGATCCGGCCATCCTGCGTATAAAGATACAGCACTTGCAACATCTGACCATTTGCAGACAGAGCCACATCCACCGGATATCCGCTTCCTGCAAGTGATGTCTTATGCTCTACCAGTATGTTTCCTGCCGTATCATAACAGATTACTTTCATTGCTGTATCGCTTTTTAATATTGCACTCACAATTCCCTGTTCCGATACACTGACTTTTTCAATCGGCATCGTCGTATGCACTTCACCTTTCAGGCCATCTTCCTGGAAAACCAGAATATCATTACCTTCTTTGTCCGCAACTGCTGCCGACTTTTCTGTAATATCTATCATTGGATTCTTTATCTGATAGGATTGATTCCACTTCTCTTTTCCGGTCTGGCTCAGATACGAAATACCATCTTTGCTATATTTCAATACACCGTCCGAAAACTGTACATAATTATTGTCCGATGCACTCTCACCAACATAGGTATCACTGATCCGTACCTTGGTATATGTCTGTAGATTGATCAGCAGATATATCAACACGCCCACTGCAGCCACTATCGCAATACCAACCATCATCTTTTTCTGTTTCTTTTTTTTCCTTTTCATCAACTCTTCCCGGACTTCTTTCTCCGGCATCCCATCTTCACTGTTCAGTTCATCCATAATCTCATCTATGATCTTATCCGTGGGATCTTCCGGCTCTCTCACAACATGGAGATTGCTGTTCTTCCTGCGTTCCATCCGTTGGTCATCCTTTCAACGTTTCTTCTGATACTGTGTACCCTAGTATACCACATTTCACATTTATGGGAGTAATAATTTTTGTCCTATATAGATCAGGTTGCCGTCAGACAGCCCATTCATTTTGCAGATTGCCTTCACATGAGACGTATCTCCATATAATTTCTGACTGATTCCCGCAAGCGTTTCGCCTTTCTGTACTACATAAAAATCCTGATCGGAGAGTTGTCCGTCCGATGTTTCTGATGTCGTTGTCCCTTCTGCTTTCTTTACCGTTCCAGACGCTTCTTTTGCATTGTTTTTCGCCGTTTCAGCGGTTTCGGTCCTTGTCTTTGTATCAGCCTGTCCGACACCGACTGTTTCCGAAAGTGTTTCCAGAGAATTCTGTACCGCTTTCATTTTATCAAAATTATTAACCGTTGTGATCCCAATCACCAATACGATCAGCACAAGCACTGCACTCGTAATATAGGCAAATGCTGAACTCTGATGCTGCTCTTTATATTCCATCTTTTCTCTCACTGCACTACGAAAATTCTTTGCAGCTCGATCCTCAACCACTTCACTGGGGGTTACTCCATTCTCCTTGCGTGTATTGATCATATAGTTCTGCATCTCAGGATTCTTTTCATAATAAATGTAATGCCCTCCGATCTGCATCAGTTCACCAAATTTGTACGCATAAAATATCTCGTCCTGCTCTCTTGCGTTTTTCCACAGGAACAGACTTCCTTCCTGCCCAAATTCTCTTTCCTGTATTTTCTTCACTTCCCGGTTGCGGCTCATCGGATTGCCTTCTTCAACAATTCCCCATCCGACAATATGACTTTCCGGAAAATACTGCGCTGCTTCTTCCATCATATGTTTCATTCCATCTTGTCCGATTTCAAGTTTACCATCCTTTTCCGATAATTCTTGCATCTGTACGGCTCCTGACACAAATACAGCCTTTTCGTCTTCCAGTTCCAGCACTTCTCCCACCAAAATCACTCCAACCGGCTGTTCTTTCGCTTTTTCTCTTAATTGGTTCAGATATGTATCTACATAATCTTCTACATATATCTTTGGATTGTCACTTACATTTCCTATCTGTCTTACGTTTTTTGGAAGTTGTCTTTCCATGACACAATCACCTCGTCTTATATATTTTTGCCTATGATATCATACAAAATATGCGTATTTTATCAGTTAATGGGACCTGTCCATGGAATTTTCCGATACAATTTTTTATTTCCCGACACACTTCCGGGATTTCAGGCAGCTTTTCTTTCAGATTTTGGTACATAAAAAGAGATTCCCGAATAAATCATTCAGGAATCCCTATCTTATTATATTCTGTTCTTATGATATGACTATAATATTTCCACAGTCCCGGTATCCTTCCGGCATCTGATCTGTAACGATTTTTGCGCCTGCAAACGGAGCAAACGTTACAGAACTCACCTCACCGAACTTAGACTCGTCACATAATACATATTTTTCCTGGCACTGTTCCATCGCAATCTTTTTGACCATTGCTTCACTCGCATCCGGTGTCGTGAACCCTGTTTTCTTAGTCACACCATTGGTACCAAAGAATCCCTTGGTAAAATGATACTTTCTAATCGTCTCCATTGCCTCACTTCCGACAACCGCTTCCGTGGAACTTTTCAGTTCTCCTCCAACCAGTCGTACTTTCACCCCGGACTTTGCCAATTGCTGAGCATGCACTACCGCATTCGTCACAACAGTTACATCTTTATCCCGCAGAAATTCCAGCATATATCCGGTTGTGGTTCCTGCATCAAGATATATATATTCACCTTGTCCGATCAATCTTGCGGCATATTCTGCAATCTGCCGTTTTTCCGATACATGAACGGTTATTTTCTGAGCCACTGTCGGCTCCTGCGGTGTTACCACGTGATCTAATGCGACCGCACCTCCGAACACTTTCACCAGTTTTCCCGCATTATGAAGTGCTGTGATATCTCTGCGCACGGTCGATTCCGATGTATCCAGAAGTTCTTTAACTTCTGTCACGGTAATACTGCCTTCTTTTTCAAGAAGCTTCAATATCTGTTCATAACGCTGTTCTGTAAGCATATGTCCTCCTACAGGTTCTCCTGCATGAATTTGCTTACTGCTTCGCAAGCTGCTTCTTCATCAGCACCTTCAAATGTAAATGTTACTTCATGGTCTTTCTTAGCACCAAGTCCCATAAGGCCGAAGATCTTCTTGCAGTCAGCTTTCTTTCCTTCTTTTTCGATCATCACTGATGATTCGAAAGATTTTGCAAGTTTCACCAGTTCTCCTGCCGGACGAGCGTGGATTCCTTCGTTATCTGTGATTACATACTTAAATTCTTTCATTCTTCATACCTCCATAGAATATTACATTTGGTGATTTTCATTCTATTCATTTTTTACAGGTCTGTCAACATCTCTGCGGACAAACCTGTATTTTACTATTATTTTTATATAATTTTCTTTTTGAGTACTCCGAGTAATACCGCTGAAATTACAGTTCCTGCTACCAGTGCCACCAGATACATGATTGCATTTCCCACTACAGGGAATACGAAGATTCCACCGTGCGGTGCCATCAGTGTACATCCAAATGCCATAGACAGTGCTCCGGCTGCCGCAGAACCGACAATGCAGGCCGGCAGTACGTGAAGCGGATCTGCTGCCGCATATGGAATCGCTCCTTCGGTAATAAATGCGAGTCCCATAATGAAGTTTGTCGGTCCTGCTTCTCTTTCTGATTTTGTAAATTTGTCTTTAAATAATAATGTTGCAAGTGCAATTGCACATGGAGGGGTCATTCCTCCGATCATAACAGCTGCCATGATATCATAATTTCCTGCTGCGATTGCGGCTGTACCGAACACATATGCCGCCTTATTGAACGGGCCTCCCATATCAATCGCCATCATTCCGCCAAGGATCAGACCAAGCAAAAGCTTGCTTGAGCCACCCATTCCGGTCAGTCCGTTGTTCAGTGCAGTATTGATCGCTCCCATGACCGGCTCAATCGCAAAGTTCATAAGAAGGCCGATTCCAAGAATTCCGGCTACCGGATAGATCAGAACCGGTGCAATCTTTTCCAGTGCATCCGGAAGCTTGTCACACAGTTTTCTAAGAAGAAGAATCAGATATCCGGACACAAAACCAGCTACCAGCGCTCCGAGGAATCCGGATTTTCCGTTTGCTGCGATAACTCCACCTACAAATCCAACCGCAAGTGCCGGTCTGTCGCCGATTGCTTCACCTATATATCCCGCAAGTACCGGAAGCATCAATCCAAATGCAAGTCCGCCGATCGTCTTAAGCTGCGCCGCTACCGGTGTAATAGTACCAAAGTTAGCCCTATCTGCTTTTGCCAATGCATTCATATCTACGCAAAGTCCGTCGATCAAAAATGCCAGTGCTATCAGAATACCACCGCCGACTACGAACGGAAGCATATGGGATACACCATTCATCAACTGTGTGTAAATCTGATGTCCGATGCTGCCGGATGATCTTCCACCTTTACTTTCCTGCACTTCTGCTCCATTTGCCGCATGATATACCGGAACGTCCCCGCTGATCACACGGCCAACCAATTCACCTGCTTTACTGATACCATCAGACACCTGGCAGACAATAACTTTCTTTCCGTCAAAACGATCCATCGGAACCTGTGCATCTGCAGCTACGATAATTCCATCTGCTTCTTCAATTTCTTTTGAAGTCAGTACATTTTTCGCTCCGCCGGAACCTCTTGTCTCCACTTTTACTGCACAATCTTTTGCTTTTGCAGCTTTTTCAATTCCTTCAGCCGCCATATACGTATGTGCAATTCCGGTCGGGCAGGATGTGACTGCAAGAATCTTAACCTTTCCTCTGGTCTCTTCTTCTGCTGCCGTTCCTTCTCCCGCAAGTCTTTCATCAATTCCTGCTTCTTTTTCATCGGCATCATTGATGATACCCATAAATTCTTCTACTGTCTCCGCATTTCTCAAAGCCTCTGTAAATTCTTCATTCATCAGAAGAACAGATAACTTACTCAATACATCCAGATGGATATTGTCTTCTGTATTCGGTGCTGCGATCAGGAACATCAGTGTAACAGGCTCCCCATCCAGCGAATCAAAATCCACACCATCCTTAACTACCATTGCTGCCAGTCCCGGTTTTGTTACCGCATCGCATTTTCCATGCGGAATGGCAATTCCTTCTCCGATTCCTGTCGTACTTTCTTCTTCTCTTGCATATACCTGCTTTCTATATGCTTCTTTATCATTGATCTTTTCGCTCTTTACCATGAGATCAACGATCTGGTCGAGTGCTTCGTTTTTGCTCTTTGGCGATGCATTCAAAAGAATACTTCTTGCATCCAGCAAATCTGTGATTCTCATATAATTTTCCCTCCTGTTGATAAATCGTTTTCTTTGCAACACTTTTCTCTTTTATGTCTTACACCAGCTGTTTATATACTTCTTCTACTTCCGGTCTGGTTGCCAGATATTCGGAAAATGCACTTGCGCTTCCCGTTGCGACTCCCATACGGAAAGCATGCTCATAATCCTGCTTTTCCATCCAGCCTGTCATGAAACCTGCCACCATGGAATCTCCGGCTCCTACACCATTAACCAATGTTCCTTTCGGCGCCGGCGAACTATATACTTCTCCATTTTCCGCAATCAGCACCGCGCCTTCTCCCGCCATCGAGATCAGTACATTTCTGGCTCCTTTTTCCTGAAGCTTTCTTCCATAAGGAATGACGTCCTCTCTCGTCTTAAGTGTCACTTCGAAGATCTCACCAAGCTCATGATTATTTGGTTTTATCAGAAACGGACGATACTCCAGTACATTCATAAGAAGATCTCTTGTTGCATCCACAACGATCATGATGCCTTTATCTTTCAACTCTTTCATGATTCTGCTATAGATATCGTCTGGCATAGATGCCGGGATACTTCCTGCAAGGAATAAGACATCGCCTTCTTTCATCGTATTCAGACGCTTCATCAATTCTTCTACTTTCTCTTTCGGAATCTTTGGACCACTTCCATTAATTTCTGTTCCGTCGATGGATTTCAGTTTCAAATTGATTCTTGATATTCCTTCTTCAATCTGAATGAAATCAGATGCTACACCTTCTTCTTCCAATCGTCTTGCAATTTCTTTTCCCGTAAATCCGGCCATAAATCCAAGTGCCGTACTTTGGATTCCAAGATTCTTAAGCACGATAGAAACATTAATCCCTTTTCCACCCGGAAGCATGAGTTCTGAGCTTGTACGGTTTGTAAGTCCGAGTTTAAAATCGTCCACTGAAACGATGTAATCCAACGATGGATTAAACGTAACTGTATAAATCATATTTCTTACTCCTTTCAACTTGTTGAGTTCATTATATCGTCAAATCCAGTCATTTTCAATCACATTAGTTCACAAATATTTTGACTGTTTTTGGTTGATTTTGCACAAACAAAGAGTGAATCTGACCGTTTTTAATCGCTTACCGCAAAAAAGCTGCCGCCCAACGAAATCTCTTTCGTTAAAGCGACAGCCTCTGACTATCCGTTCTATATTATTATTTTACGAATGCTTTTACTTTTGCATAAATGCTATCTGCGTCAAGACCGTATTTCTTAATCAGTTCTACAGCCGGACCAGACTCACCAAATGTATCATTTACACCAATCTTCATTACTTTAGCCGGTGCTTTCTCTGCAACTACATCACATACAGCACTTCCAAGTCCGCCGATAACAGAGTGTTCTTCAACTGTTACGATCTTTCCTGTCTTAGCTGCTGCTGCAACAACCGCTGCTTCATCCAACGGTTTGATCGTGTGCATATTAATCACTTCTGCACTGATTCCGTCTGCTGCGAGCTTCTCTGCTGCTGCGAGGGATTCAGATACCTCAAGACCTGTTGCGATGATTGTTACATCAGTACCTTCACGAAGTGTGATGGCTTTACCAATCTCGAATTTGTATTCTGCATTATCATTGATAACCGGAACTGCAAGTCTTCCGAAACGGAGATATACAGGACCTACGTGCTCATAAGCTGCTTTTACAGCTGCTTTTGCTTCTACATCATCAGAAGGATTGATCACGATCATTCCAGGAATTGTTCTCATAAGAGCAATATCTTCGTTACACTGATGTGTAGCACCGTCTTCTCCAACAGAGATTCCGGCATGTGTAGCACCGATCTTAACGTTTAATTTTGGATATCCGACTGAGTTGCGAACCTGCTCAAATGCACGTCCTGCTGCAAACATAGCAAATGAACTTGCAAACGGAACTTTTCCTGTGGCAGCGATACCTGCTGCAACTCCGATCATGTTACACTCAGCGATTCCACAGTCAATGTGACGTTCCGGGAAAGCTTTTTTGAACATTCCCGTCTTGGTAGCTTCTGCAAGGTCAGCGTCTAACACTACCAGATCTTCATGTTCTTTTCCTAATTCTACCAAAGCATTACCGTAGCTTTCTCTTGTTGCGATTTTCTTTACTTCTGACATAATGCTTCACCTGCTTTCTCTAATTCTTCCATTGCCTGTGCATACTGCTCATCATTAGGAGCTTTTCCATGCCATCCGGCCTGGTCTTCCATGAAGGAAACTCCTTTTCCTTTGATTGTCTTTGCAATAATTGCAGTCGGCATTCCCTTTGTCTCACGAGCCTCTTTGAAAGCTGCTTCGATCTGGTCAAAATCATTTCCATCAATATTGATCACATGGAAGTTAAATGCCTCGAATTTCTTGTCGATCGGATATGGAGAGTTAACGTCTGTAATCTTTCCATCGATCTGAAGGTTGTTATTATCAACGATCACTACCAGGTTGTCCAGCTTTCTGTGTCCCGCTAACATAGAAGCTTCCCAGACCTGTCCCTCCTGGATCTCACCATCTCCGAGAAGTGTGTATACTCTGTAATCATCATCTGAAAGCTTAGCTGAAATAGCCATTCCTACTGCAGCTGAGATGCCCTGTCCAAGAGATCCACTTGACATATCAACACCTGGGATGTGTTTCATATCCGGATGTCCCTGAAGGTATGATCCAACTTTACGAAGAGTTGTCAGATCTTCAACCGGGAAGAATCCTCTGTGTGCCAGTGTTGAATAATATCCCGGTGCTGTGTGTCCTTTTGATAATACAAAACGGTCACGGTCTGCTTTCTTAGGATCCTTAGGATCGATATTCATCTCTTCAAAATACAGATATGTATAAATGTCTGCTGCTGACAGTGATCCACCCGGATGTCCGGATTTTGCACTGTGAACTGCAGTAACGATGCCCTTGCGGACTTCGTTGGCTGTCTTCATAAGCTCTAATTTGTTCATGTTGTTCCTCCTGAATCATTATATATGATAGCTTTACTTATTCTTATTCTCCGAATACTGCTTTGTAATCAGCCTGGAATTTCTCGATTCCTGCATCTGTTAATGGATGATGTGTCATCTGCTCGATTACTTTGTAAGGTACAGTCGCGATATCGGCACCTGCCAATGCACAGTCTGTTACATGGATCGGGTTACGTACGCTTGCCGCAATGATCTCTGTATCGATTCCTGCAACTTCGAAGATCTGTGCGATCTCTGAGATCAGATCTACTCCTCTTGTAGAAATATCATCCAGACGTCCCAGGAATGGTGATACGAATGAAGCGCCTGCTCTTGCTGCAAGAAGTGCCTGGTTTGCATTGAAGATCAGAGTTACGTTTGTCTTGATACCTTCTGCTGCAAGTACTTTAACTGCCTTTAATCCTTCTACAGTCATAGGAATCTTAACTACCATATTCGGATGGATCTTAGCGATCTCTCTTCCTTCTGCGATCATGCCTTCTGCATCTGTTGTTGTAGCTTTTACTTCTCCACTGATAGGTCCGTCTACGATAGATGCGATCTCAGCGATAACTTCTTCAAATACTTTACCTTCTTTTGCGATCAGAGATGGGTTTGTTGTTACCCCGCAGATAACTCCCATATCATTTGCTTTCTTAATATCCTCTACGTTCGCTGTGTCAATGAAAAATTTCATGTTGTTTTCCTCCTTAAAAGCGGTGAAATCTGTTCACCATTCCCTTGTTATCGTTTGATATAAATTATACTCTATTCATGGAACTCCGGTCAATAGCCATGACTTTTTATTAATAATTTTCTTTATTAATATTTTTAAATTATTAATCAAACTTTTTTAAATTTTTGATGGAAATGTTAACATTATTTTTGATTTTTTCTTTTT
>OHKQ01000914.1_pt1 | contig 11344 bp, 9 predicted proteins | sample 1568891 | NCBI WGS metagenome assembly OHKQ01 (sample SAMEA3879596, study PRJEB24766) | human gut metagenome | biome: human-associated habitat; feature: feces | place: USA | collected 1985/1987 | reverse complement strand
CTCAACCGGAAGCATGGTCGCCATCTACAATTTAAACTTGTTCTTGCGTTTGGCCCTTTGCGGTGTCATTCCATGAAAAGAACTGAGACCGATGCCCCCACCTTTGGCCACGCCACGATATTCAGCCCAACGATTACGAATACGGTCGACATAATCCACCGTTTCATTGCCGCGCATATACCCATACTTGACAATGGGGGCATTGTAGAACCGGGCTTCCCGCAGTTTCAGGACAAATTCGGCCACTTCCCCCCAGTTGTGCGCATTTCGTCCTTCCCTCCGGGCCAAGGCCATGGCATCGCGTATATGATGGTAACCGCCATTATAACTGGCCAACACAAACCAGCATCGCTGTCCCGGGTCGGCAATATCATTGAAAAGTCCTCCCAATTCGGCCATATAGCGTGCCGAGGCTGCAATATTGTCTTCCGGATTATGGATTTGACTGATGGGAAGTCCCAAATGCGCTGCTGTGCCGGGCATAATTTGCATCAATCCCAAAGCTCCTGCCCATGAACGAGCTTTCGGATCAAAACAACTCTCCTGATAACATTGGGCAGCCATCATCCGCCAATCCATCCGGGCCATGGGAGCATACATCTGAAAATAGCGATCATATTCGGAGATGACACCTTTGGAACGATTGAGCATGGGAGAATAGACATGGCGAATGACACTGCGCGAACTAAGCATGAAACTCTCTTCACTTTTCACCTCGGCGATCATATCGGGGCGGAACCAGTTGTTGAGAGTGTCGGCCAATTCCTTGTTGTCTTTCTTCACTGCCCATTGCACTTGCAAAGAATCTATTCCGGCTCCACAAAATTGCAAGTCGCCCTTGGTGGTCTTCGGGAGCGGAAAGGCTATCACGTCGCCATCGCCTTTGGCCAATCTTTTTACCATCTCCGCCGTATCCTTACAGACTTCCACACGCAACGAAACGCCAAGCTTTTGGGCAAACTTTTCACAAAGAAGATATTGGAGTCCCATCCCGTGATCATGATAGTCATAATAGGTTTCCGGGCCGCTGATGGTGAGCATAATCAACTCGCCGTTCTTGATAATATCCGGCAAAGAGAAGTTACCTGTGGCTTCAGCCGTATCGGCATCTTCGGTGAGCGTTGTCCCCCATGGAGTGACAACCGGCTGCTGGTTGCTCTGACAAGCAATCAGCATAAAAACCGAAAATACTATCAATAAATATTCTTTCATAACCAAATTCCCGACAAAAATACAATATTTTTTGCAAATACGGAGATAAAAACGTAATTTTGCAATGTTTTATTTAGAAAATAATAGGTATGTTGCGAATCGCTATTCAATCCAAGGGTCGTCTTTTCGATGATACAATGAATCTGCTTGCTGAAGCGGATATAAAAGTAAGCGCTTCCAAGCGGACTCTTTTAGTGCAGTCGTCCAACTTTCCTTTGGAAGTCCTCTATCTGCGTGACGATGATATTCCACAAAGTGTGGCCAACGGTGTAGCCGACATTGGGGTCGTAGGAGAAAATGAGTTCGTGGAGCGCAACGAAAACGCTCAGATCATTTCCCGTCTCGGTTTCAGCCGATGCCGGCTCAGTTTGGCCATTCCTAAAGAAATCAACTACACCGGGCTCGATTGGTTTAATGGGAGGAAAATTGCGACTTCCTATCCCAACATACTTCGCAACTTCATGCTCAAAAGAGGAATACAGACTGATATTCATGTAATTACGGGCTCTGTTGAAATCAGTCCGGGAATCGGTCTGGCCGATGGCATTTTTGACATCGTGAGCAGCGGTTCTACCCTCGTCAGCAACAACCTTCGGGAGGTGGAAGTTGTTATGAAAAGCGAAGCCGTGCTCATTGGTAATTGGAATATGGATGAAGAAAAACACCGGATTCTCAATGAGATGTTGTTCCGCTTCGAGGCCGTGCGTTCTGCCCAAGACAAGAAATACGTGATGCTGAATGCTCCTAAAGACCGTATCAAAGAGATTACAAGCGTATTGCCCGGCATCAAGAGTCCTACCATCATTCCTTTGGCCGACGACAACTGGTGCTCTATCCATACCGTGCTTGACGAAAAACGCTTTTGGGAAATCATCGGCAAGCTGAAAGACCTCGGTGCACAAGGAATACTTGTAACCCCCATTGAAAAAATGATATTGTAGAATCTTGTCCGGTCTCCAACCGGACTTTTGTTCTTTCAAGAAATTATGAGAATCATAAGGTATCCTGCAAAAACAGAATGGAAACAGATTGCTGAACGTCCACACATGGATGTGTCACAACTAAATGCAACCGTCTGTCAAGTGTTGGCAGAAGTCAAGGCTCATGGTGATGAGGCTGTAAAACGCTACGAGAAACTGTTCGACCATGCTGATCTTGAGCTTCTGGCCGTAAGTGAAGCCGAGATGAACGAGGCGGAAGCACTTGTAAGCGAAGAACTGAAAGAAGCCCTTGTCTTGGCTCATCGCAACATAGCCCGTTTCCATGAGGCGCAGCAGTTTACCGGTACCAAAATAGAGACTGCCAAAGGGGTCTGTTGCTGGCAAAAGAGTGTCGCAATCGAGAAAGTGGGCCTCTACATTCCCGGAGGTACGGCCCCCCTTTTTTCAACGGTGCTGATGTTGGCCACTCCTGCCAAGATCGCCGGTTGCAAAGAGATTGTACTCTGCACCCCTCCCAACCGTGAGGGGAAAATAAACCCGGCCATTCTGGTTGCCGCACGCATCGCGGGGGTCGGCAAGATATTTAAAACAGGTGGTGTACAAGCAATAGGTGCTATGGCCTACGGTACGGAAAGCGTACCAAAGGTATATAAGATTTTCGGTCCGGGAAATCAATATGTAATGGCAGCCAAGCAGCAGGTTGCATTATACGATGTGGCTATTGATATGCCGGCCGGCCCTTCGGAAGTATGCGTCATAGCCGACGAGAGTTGCAATCCGGAATACGTGGCTGCCGACTTGCTGTCACAGGCCGAACATGGGGTTGACTCCCAAGTGATCCTCATCACAACGGATGCAGGAATGTTAAAAAAAGTGCAGGAAGCGTTAAGCAGCCAACTTGAAGGTCTTCCGCGCAAAGATATTGCTGCCAAGACTTTGGAAAATTCCAAACTTATATTGGTCGCTAACACGCAAGAGGCCATAGACTTGAGTAACGTTTACGCCCCGGAACATCTCATTATAGCAACATCCGATTATAAAGATTTGGCTGAAAAAGTGGTCAACGCCGGTAGCGTCTTTTTGGGAAATTTCGCTTGTGAGAGTGCCGGGGACTATGCCAGTGGAACCAATCATACGCTCCCTACGCATGGATATGCACTTGCCTACAATGGGGTGAACCTCGACAGCTATATTCGTAAGGTCACTTTCCAACATCTTACGGCCGACGGTGTGCGGTCGATAGGTAAAGCAGTTGTGTGTATGGCTGAAAACGAGTTGCTCGAAGCCCATGCGAACGCCATGAGACTGAGAATGAAAGATGTGTTATAACGGATACGCTAAGATTTAATTGACAAACGGAAATGAAATCACTGCAACAACTTTGTAGACCCAATATTTGGAGCTTGTCACCCTACTCAAGCGCACGGAATGAGTATTCCGGTCATACGGCCCATGTCTTTCTTGATGCCAACGAGAATCCTTACAACGCCCCACTCAACAGATACCCGGATCCTCTTCAACAAGAAGTGAAAAACAAGTTGGAGAAAATAAAGGGCATTCCCGCCTCAAACATCTTTCTCGGCAATGGTAGCGATGAAGCCATTGACTTGCCTTATCGCATTTTCTGTGAGCCTAAGATAGACAATGTTGTCGCCATCGAACCGACTTACGGAATGTATAAGGTGTGTGCCGACATTAACAACGTTGAATACCGACCGGTATTGCTTGATGATAACTTTCAAACAACTTCGGAAAAACTTCTCGGTGCGTGCGACGAGCATACAAAACTTATATGGATATGTTCGCCCAACAACCCTACGGGCAACCTCATACACAGAGAGACCATCCTCAGTGTTATGGATCGATTTGAAGGTATTGTCATTGTAGACGAAGCCTACAGTGACTTTTCGTCAGAACAGCCATTGCGCGCACGGTTGGGCAAATATCCCAACCTCATCGTTCTGAACACCATGAGCAAGGCATGGGGAATGGCTGCTATCAGAATGGGGATGGCATTTGCCTCAGAAGAAATCATTGGATTATTCAATAAGGTGAAATATCCGTATAACATCAACCAACTGGCACAAGAGCAGGCTCTGGAAGCCCTGAATGATCCTTTCGGAGTGGATGAGTGGGTAAGGCTTCTCCTCCGTGAGCGCGGAAGAGTGATGACCGCTTTCCGAGAACTTCCCATTTGTACAAAGGTGTATCCGACAGAAGCCAACTTCTTTTTGGCTTGCATGACAGATGCACAAGCCATCTATGACTATTTGGTGTCTAAGGGTATCATTGTCCGCAATCGTACACATGTGACTCTGTGCGGAAATTGCCTTCGGGTCACTGTTGGCAAGAAGGGTGAAAACAATGAACTTCTGGCAGCATTAAGACAATATCAAGCGTAAAAAATGAAATACTTTATTATTGATAACAACGAGCAACGAGGCCCGTTTACCATTGACGAGCTTTATCATCTGCACATCACCTCTGAAACTTTAGTGTGGAATGAAACGATGACCGATTGGACTCCGGCATGGAAAGTGCAGGAACTCAAATATATTCTTGAACAGCAACATCAGTCCCCTACTCCGCCGACTTTCAACCAGCCGGATAATAGCAGGCAATCAGCCACCCCACAAGATGGAAGGGAGCGGATACAAGGACAAGGTACCCAATCGGAAGGTAATTTCACCCACCACCAACAAAATGACACCTTAGTTAAGAAAAAAGACCATAGCAAGACCGCACTGTTGGCATGTATCGTCGGTATTCTCCTTATTGCTTTATTTTCATCCACATGCCCGAACAAGAAAAAGCATACAGAGGCTATCAAGTCGGAAATCACTTCGGTCATTGATAAGATACAAGAAAATAACGACGAGCAGGATCTGTTTTCCATGGGGTTTGACTTGATTGCCAAGACAGTCACTTCCAACCTTGTCAACACAATTCTTGACCAGTCCTTACAGATTAAGAGCTACATTCTCTTCAACAAAGGAGTCATCGCGCTCAATGGAAAGGAATATACAGTCTCTTATGGCTTTCTCGGTCATGTATTCACAGCCAGTGACGAAATCATCTTGAAAATACTCCATAAAGGGGAAGGAGAGGAAACAGAGCCTGCTTCTATGTTGCAAGGGCATGAAGACTCTAAAGGAGAAGGTGTCTCCAAAAATGAAAAGGATGCCCCCAACACCTCTGAAAGTCAATCCGATGATGATGACAACAGCACTACATCCGTCGGCAAGGCCTTTAAGGATAAGGTCATCACTTCCGTTGGTGACCGGGTGAAAGAAAAGATTCAAGAAGATAATGACAGTACAACCAGTTCTGGTATCAACCGTATTATTGATGCCATTATGGACTTCTTGAAAGGAAGTTAGCCCCTTACAGAACAAGACCATTCAAGCTTAAAGTCCGACATTCCGATCATGCGAATGCCGGACTTTTCTATCAATGAGCAATCGCTTTCACGACATAGAATTTGCAACCAAATCTTCTCCCATCAATCATCATTAAGTGATGCTGCACGAACCCGGCTTAGAGTTTCAGGCGTCATTTGCAGATAATTGGCAATGAATACCAATGGTGCTCGCAGAATAACCTGCGGGTTAAGTTCGCACATCTTTTTATATCTGTTTTGAGCACTCTCAAAACGCACGAGGTCGGCATGGACTTGTGAGATAATCAAACTTTCCTCCAATATCTTACGGTAGAGCATCTGGATGTTGACATTGTGCATGGCCTCCTCTTCAAGCCGTTTCTTGGGCAACGCATAGACCAATGTCTGTTCCAATGCCTCCACTTGAAGTCTGGTCGGCTGCTCACGGAAAAGGCTCTCTATACACATAAAGATGGTATGATCCTCTCCCAAGTGTTCTGTCACTTCTTTGCCGTTTTTGAAATAGAACTGACGGATAAGCCCATGTTCAATATAATAAATATTCTTGCATACCTCGCCCTCGCTCAGAATCATTTCCCCTTTAGCATATTTCATCGGCACAAGGATACTCTCCAATGTGTCAAGCTCGTTGTGGGTCATGGTACTGTACTTTCTTGCTAACTCACGTGCGATATCACGGGTAGTGACGATAGTCTGTTTCATACTTGTCCTCTCTTTCCTTAATTTGTGGATTTTATGGATTAGGTCAATCAGTCCAATTTCAAGACTGCAAGGAATGCTTTCTGTGGTACTTCCACATTACCTATCTGCTTCATGCGCTTTTTACCTTTCTTTTGCTTTTCGAGCAATTTGCGCTTGCGACTCACATCTCCTCCGTAGCACTTAGCCGTCACATCCTTACGCACGCACTTCACTGTTTCGCGCGCCACAATTTTAGCACCGATCGCAGCTTGGATGGCAATGTCAAACTGCTGGCGTGGTATCAGGTCTTTCAACTTCTCACACATACGCCTGCCAAAGGTTACGGCATTGTCTGCATGGGTGAGCGTACTTAGGGCATCCACAGGTTCACCGTTCAGCAAAATGTCAAGCTTGGCCAGCTTTGAAGGACGAAATCCGTCCACATGATAGTCGAAAGAAGCATAGCCCTTGGAAATGCTTTTCAACTTATCGTAGAAGTCTATCACGATTTCTCCCAAGGGTAACATGAAGTGCAGTTCCACACGATTGCCACTAACATACTCTTGATTGATAAGTTCGCCGCGCTTGTCAAGACAAAGCTTCATGATAGGCCCGATGAAATTGGCATCCGTAATGATCGTTGCCCGGATATATGGCTCTTCGATATGGTCTATCAATGTTTGCTCAGGCAGTCCGGATGGATTATGCACCTCCTTTTCTCCCCCCTGCTTGTCATATACCATGTAACTCACATTAGGCACGGTCGTAATCACATCCATATTAAATTCACGATCGAGCCTCTCCTGCACGATCTCCATGTGGAGAAGCCCAAGAAAACCACAACGGAAACCAAACCCTAAAGCCACTGACGACTCGGGAGAGAATGTCAACGAAGCATCATTCAACTGTAGTTTCTCCAACGATGCACGGAGGTTCTCATAGTCGTTGGGATCTATCGGATAGACACCTGCAAACACCATCGGTTTCACTTCCTGAAATCCGGCAATGGCCTTGGCACACGGATTATTCACCTGTGTTATCGTGTCACCCACTTTCACTTCCTTGGCATCCTTAATACCGGAAATGATATATCCCACTTCACCGGTGCCAAGTTCTTGACGGGGAATCATATCCATCTTCAACACCCCTACTTCATCGGCGGTATATTCCATGCCCGTGTTGAAGAACTTCACCTTGTCTCCTTTGCGAATAATGCCGTTTTCTATCTTAAAATAAGCGATGATGCCACGGAATGAATTAAACACAGAGTCAAAAATCAAAGCCTGCAACGGTGCCTTCTCGTCACCTTCCGGATGCGGCACTCTGTTAACAACGGCCTTAAGAATATCTTCTACGCCTTCCCCCGTTCTGCCCGAAGCGCGAATGATATCAGAACGCTCGCATCCTATGAGATCAATGATTTCGTCTTCCACCTCGTCGGGCATGGCACTCGGCATATCTATCTTATTGATGACGGGAATGATTTCCAAATCATGATCGATGGCCATATAAAGATTGGAAATTGTCTGTGCCTGCACCCCCTGGGTGGCATCGACCACCAGGAGAGCACCTTCACACGCGGCAATGCTGCGTGAAACCTCATACGAAAAGTCAACATGGCCCGGAGTATCGATCAAGTTCAATATATACTTTTCATCATTATATATATATTCCATCTGTATGGCATGGCTTTTGATGGTGATTCCACGTTCTTTTTCCAAGTCCATATCATCCAGCATCTGCCCATTAGTGATTTGAATGGTGTTGGTTTTCTCCAACAACCGATCAGCAAGAGTCGACTTGCCATGATCGATATGAGCAATAATACAGAAATTCCGGATATTATTTATATTGTCCATCTATCTTTTAACTTCACAATTTTGTGCAAATATACAAAGAAAAATCGGAAAATCTTCGTATATTTGCACAAAATAAGACTTGAAAGAAACGATGAGAAAACAAATTATCCATATCAGATTGCTTCCCCTATTATTTGCTGCATCCGGCTTTCTGGTGTCATGCGGTGAATCTCTTGAAGACCGTGCGGCTCGAGAGGCCAAAGAATTTACGGAAAAGTTTTGTCCGACACCGGTACAAAATGATGAGAGCACCGATTCTCTCACTTTCGACAAACACACAAAAACCTATACCTACTATCGCACATTGAGTGGGCCGGCCGATAACGCGCCTGTCATCAACGCCAACCGTGCAAAACTTGTAGCAACACTCCTCGAAGCCCTGAAGAACGATCCCGGTTCCAAGAAATATAAGGAAGCCGACTTTAATTTCCACTTTGTGTATCGTTCCAAATCAAATGGAAACATCTTGTTTGAAACGACTTTGGGAAATAAAGACTATCAATGACTTAGTAAGCTATAACAAAGCCGCCCCACTCTCCGATTGAGAATGGGGCGGCTTTGTTTCAGGAAGTTTATTCTTCTGTGATTTCTTCCGGTTTCATGTTGGTATAGACCGTTTGCACATCGTCAAACTCCTCCAACTTCTCGATCATCTTGTCGATTGTCTCGCGCTCTTCAGGCGTTACATCTTTCAGATCGTTAGGAATGCGTGTAAACTCGGCCCCGGTTACTTCAAAGCCTTCTGCTTCCAAATGCTTTTGAATGTCACCGAAACTGGTAGGTGCACCGTAAATGGTTACCTCACCGGTCTCTTCGTCTTCATCATATTCGTCTTCAACTCCAAAGTCGATCAGATCGAGAATCAACTCGTCCATATCCATGCCCTCTTTCTTCTTGAAAGTAAACACACACTTATGGTCGAAAAGGAATGAGAGACTGCCCTGATTGCCCAGGTTGCCCGAAAACTTGTTGAAAATAGAACGTACATCGGCAACGGTGCGGGTAGTATTGTCGGTCAGTGTGTCGACAAACACGGCAATTCCGTGAGGACCATAGCCCTCGTATGTCACCTCCTTGTATTCGCTCTGGTCCTTGCCCATCGCGTTTTTGATAGCACGCTCGATATTATCCTTCGGCATATTCTCACGCTTGGCATTGGCAATAATGGCACGAAGAGTCGGGTTGTTTTCCGGCTCCGGCCCACCGGCCTTTACGGCAATCGCGATCTGCTTGCCAAGTTTTGTAAATGTCTTGGCCATGTGTCCCCACCGCTTCAATTTAGCGGCCTTACGATATTCAAATGCTCTTCCCATTGGAGTAACTTTTAAATTTTATGATTATGATTCTGTTTTTGTTTTCCAAATTGTCCTTATCTCAATTCAGCTCCCAGCTTAGTAGTCAGATTCTTGATGAGTTTTTGCATAATAGCATCAATGGCCTTGTCATTCAGCGTCTTGGTGTCATCTTGCAAGATGAAATTGACTGCATAGCTCTTTTTGCCCTCAGGGAGATTCCTGCCTTGGTAGACATCAAAGAGTTCTACTTTCTTCAGCAATTTCTTCTCTGTCTGGCGAGCCACCTGTTCTATTTCGGCAAACTCCACGCCATTGTCTATCAGCAGAGCCAAATCGCGGCTGACTGCGGGATATTTGCTGATCTCCGTAAACACAAGTTCATTTTTCTTAATGGCCTTCATCACATTGTCGAAATTGATGTCGGCAAAGTAGACATCCTGCGACAAGTCGAAAGCCTTCTTGATTTTCAGGTCTACAATGCCCAATTCTGCAAGTACCTTGCCGCCACGGGTCATCATGGAAAGTCCTTTAGAGAAAATGTTGTTTTCGCTCTTTTGCACCACCACGGCCCCGACTCCTACACCGGCACGCCGGAAGACGTTTTCCACGTAGGCCTTCAGTTCATAAAAGGTACTGTCTTCCGTGGGATGTATCCAACTGCCTTCGATACGCTTGCCGGTCACCCAAAGTGCAATGTGGGTCTCTTGCGTGTAGCCCTTAACAGGATTCTCGGCACTCCACTTGTCCTTATCATAATGGTAGCAGTTGCCGGTCTCGAAGAAACGAAGATTGCCACTCTTGCGGTTCACGTTGCGCACAATGCTTTCCAAACCACCGAATAGCATGGTCTGGCGCATCACCCCAAGGTCAGCACTCAACGGATTCATCAGCTTCACGGTATGTTCCTCGGTATAAGCATTCAGGTTGAGGTCTGTGTAATAGGATAATTTGGAAAGTGAGTTGTTGAGAATCTCATTAAATCCACAACCTACAAGCTGTTCACCGATAAGATTCTGCAACTTGTTCTTCCGGTCTTCATCCCCCGCTATCGTCAACGAACTTTTAAGCTGTGTCGGAATCTCCACATTATTATATCCATAGATGCGCAAAATGTCTTCCACCACATCGCAGGGGCGTTGCACATCCACCCGATAGGCAGGCACGAGAAGCCTCAAGCCCGTCTCCGTCTCCTCCTCAATCTTCATCTCAAGTGAGGTCACAATGTTTTTGATGGTCTCTTTTCCTATCTTCTTGCCGATGAGATTGTACACGTAGTCGTAGTTCAGTTCAACAAGTGTACCGTTGATAGGCTCCGGATAGACATCCTTAATATCCATGCTCACCTTGCCACCGGCCAGTTGCCTGCAGAGGATGGCAGCCTGCTTGAGTGCATACACCGTGTTGTCGGGATCGATGCCGCGCTCAAAGCGATAGCTGGAATCGGTGCTGAGGCCATGCCGGCGGGCACTCTTTCGTATCCATGTCGGATGGAAATAGGCACTTTCAAGCACCACATTGCGCGTGGTCTCATAGGTTCCGCTTCCCTTGCCGCCAAAAATACCGGCGATGCACATTGGGGCTTCGGCATTGCAAATGCTCAAGTCGTGCTCGCCAAGCGTATGCTCTTCCCCGTCGAGAGTAACAAATTTGGTTCCTTCCGGTTGGGTGCGCACCACAATCTTGTGTCCCACCACCATGTCTGCATCAAAGCAGTGCATCGGTTGTCCGTAAGCCATCATCACATAGTTGGTGATGTCTACAATATTGTTGATAGGGCGCAGCCCGATGACCCGCAACTTGTTTTGCAGCCACTCCGGACTTTCCTTCACCTCACAATCGGTAATGCTCACACAGGCATAACGCTTGCAGGCCTCCTTGTTTTCGATTTCCACATCTATGGGCAGGCTGTGGTCGTCCACCTTGAACGCTTCGCAGTCGGGACGATGCAGCGACGTG
>OHKQ01000907.1_pt1 | contig 11509 bp, 10 predicted proteins | sample 1568891 | NCBI WGS metagenome assembly OHKQ01 (sample SAMEA3879596, study PRJEB24766) | human gut metagenome | biome: human-associated habitat; feature: feces | place: USA | collected 1985/1987 | reverse complement strand
ATATAATATGTAATCTTGATAATTACAGAGACAGGGAGCATTATGCACCTGAAATTAACAGTGAAATATTACAGTGGATACAGGCTGGGGATGGATTGATCACCAGAGATAATTATATGTCTAAGTTAGAGCAGGAAAAAGAATTTTATCTCAATTATGATTACGACAGCATTTATCAGGCTAATGTTGAGCAATAGATATATGATCATGCACTATGCAGGTAGGAAATGAGGAATAAAATGGACATCTTTAAAAAGCTGAATTACATTTTGGACAAAAAGCAGAAAATCAATATAGTTGTTTTGGCAGTTATGATATTCATTGGTGGTATATTGGAAACTTTAAGTATATCAGCAATGCTTCCGGTTGTATGGGTTATAATTGATGCAGAATCTGTACAACAGAATAAATATTGTCAATGGGCAATGCATTTCCTGCATCTGCATGATATGCATGAATTTATCATTACATTGTTAGTGTTGCTGATGATTATGTATCTGTTAAAAAATGCATATCTTCTGTGGCTGACCAGTGAACAGAACCGTTTTATTTCAGGCAATAGAAATAAAATAATCAGTCAGGTGTTACGTGAATTCTTGAACAGACCGTACGAATTTTATCTGGATGCAGATATTCCTACGGTTTTTCGCTTGACAGACAGTGATATTCCAAATGTATTCAGTATACTGATGGCGTTGATTTCTCTGGCATCAGAAACAGTAGTTTTTGTATTAATCTGTGGAGTTCTGGTTGCAACTGACTGGAGACTGGTACTGTTTCTTGTAATTATTTCAGGAATTGTAACAATTGTTATGTTTAAGGTATTGAAGCCCAGACTGAATAAGCTGGGAATCACCAATCAGGCAATACAGTCAAGAATCGCCAAATGGAGAATCCAGGCAATCTATGGAATCAAGGATGTAAAAGTATTACATAGAGAGGCCTTTTTTGCTGATAATTATGAAAGCAATGGTAAGATTGGGGCAAGACTGAATCAAAAGTATGCGGTGATCAATGCCATGCCCAGGCTGTTAATAGAGTCTATTTTTATGGTATCTATTTTAGGCTATCTTATTGTATGTGTTGCAGCAGGGGATGATATGAAACAGATGATTCCTACATTGACAGCATTTGGGTTAGCAGCAGTCAGACTGATGCCTTGCGTCAACAGAATTAACACCTATCTAACGGATATTTCATATTTCAGACCGTGTCTTGACTATGTTTATGAAAATATGAACATAAATGAAATCAGTAAGAAAACCAATCAGACACTGTTACCTGTTGATGAAACGAAAACAATGGAGTTAAGAAACCGAATAGAATTAAAGGATATTGTATATGCTTACCCGAATACGGATACTCTGATTTTTAACCATGCAGATATGGAGATTCCATATGGTAAATCAATTGGAATTATGGGACCTTCTGGAGCCGGCAAATCAACCATAGTAGATATTCTTCTGGGTTTACTGAAGGTACATGAGGGACAGATACTTTGTGATGGCGATAATGTATTTGAGAATTATCCTGCATGGCTGGCGCAGATTGGATATATTCCTCAGTCTATTTATCTGGTAGATGAACCTATACGCAATAATATAGCATTTGGTATTGCTGATGATGAGATTGATGATAACAGAATCTGGCAGGTATTAGAGGAAGCACAGTTAAAAGAATTTATTCAGACTCTTCCGGAAGGGCTGGATACTGCAATCGGTGACAGAGGAGTCAGATTGTCCGGCGGACAAAGACAGCGTCTTGGTATTGCAAGGGCACTATATCATAATCCTGAGATTCTGGTATTTGATGAAGCTACTTCGGCATTGGATAATGAGACAGAGGCTGCAGTAATGGAAGCAATCAATAGTTTCCATGGTAAGAAAACAATGGTCATCATTGCACATAGACTTAATACAATTGAAAAGTGTGATATAATCTATAAGGTTGAGGGTGGTAAGATTACACAGACTACGCTGTAGGAGATAGATTTTAAGGGAAGGACAGGTGATTGTTATGTCAGACAGGCAGGTTATTGCAACAGAATTATTAAAGGGTCAGGGACTTGGCAATCAGTTGTTCTGCTATGTTACGACCAGATGCCTTGCAATGCAGAATCATTGTGAATTTGCCATTTTGAATAGAGAAATCCTTGCAAACAATATTCACAGTAATAAGGGTATGTATTTCATGGACATTGACTGTGGGCTGGACATGAAGAAAGAAGAATTTTCAGAGATTTATCAGGAGAAGGAAGACAGGATATATCTTGGTAATTCCATACATGATATCGAGCATGGATGCTATATTTCAGGAGCAGATGAGAAGCTTCTGAGGCTGGCTCAATCTACACTTGTATACGGCAATATGCAGGATGAAGCATATTTTGGACAGTATAAAGAAGAGATTAAGCAATGGCTGAGGGTAAAGCCGGAATATGATAGTTATGAATATTCCAGGGATAATCTGTGCATTATCAATATTCGAGGTGGTGAATACACCAGCAATCCAGAGTTGTTCCTCAGGAGAAAGTATTGGCTGGATGCCATGAAGGTAATGAGACAGAAGCGTTCTGATATGGAATTTATGGTAATTACAGATGATCTGTCAGCAGCAAGAAGAATCCTTCCTGAAGTGCCGGCTTACCACTTTGATCTGGCAGGAGATTACACGGCAATCAAAAATGCTAAATATCTGATATTGTCAAATTCTACTTTTGCATTTTTCCCTGCTTATACCAGTGAAACAGTAGAGTATGTGATAGCGCCTAAATATTGGGCGAGACATAATGTGTCAGATGGATATTGGGCATCTGAGCAGAATATTTATGATGAGCTCATATATATGGATAGAAAGGGAAAACTTTTTACTGCAGCAGAATGTCGGGGAGAGTTGGCAGCATATAAGCAGAGTTCCGTCAGATATCAAAAGGTAGGAATAAAATTATCCGGTATCAGATTATTGACAGCAAAATGCCAAGCGAAATATCTGATTTGTGGGGATTTATTTGTAAGGGCATTACGTTCTGTAAAAAGAAGAATATCTTCTAATTGATAAATAATTGGTAACTATTCAGAACCCCATTCGCAAAATCGCTGTTTCACAGCTTTTCTTTTGCTCATGTGGTTACTTCGCCATATAAATTGAGTCAAATATGCTTGTAAACAAGCATATTCTGCCTTAATTTGCATGGCTCTGAATAGTTACAATAATTGCTAAATGGAGTGAAATATATGCAAAAACATCATAATATGACTTTTGATGAGATTGTTAAAGAGGTTGTAAGAGTTTGCAAAAATAATAAAGTAGAGCATCTTTCATTATTTGGCTCTTATGCTCGGGGAACTCAGATAGAGAGAAGCGATATTGATTTTATTGCGTATGGTGTAAAAGATATTGAGACTTTGCGTGAAGAAATAGATGAGATTATGACATTAAAAAAAATAGATATATTTGATTATGATGAAGTATGTAATCAATATTTGAGAGAGGATATGGATGAATATGGAAGAAAAATCTACTAAAAGATATCTAAGTTTTTGTAAAAGTCTGGATAATTTGAAATTGTCATGTGGTGCAAATCCCAATGAAAATTTTGTCCTTAGTGGTACTGCACACACTTTTAATCTTACTTTTGACTTAGCATGGAAAGTAATGAAAGATATTATTGTTTCACAATATGGGATAGTTGATTTTGCAACAGGTTCACCTAGAGACACATTAAAGACTGCATATAGTGTCGGGCTGATATCAGATGATTTATGGCTTCAAATGTTGAAAGTCAGAAACACATTGATTCACGATTATGATGGAGATGTGGCTAAAAGGTATTTCAAAAATATTACAGAGGACTTTTTTGAATTGCTTCAGCAGTTTAGAAATAAAGCTGAGCAATGGTATCAAATGGACGAATCAGACGGTAGGTAAACAGGAGAAATAGAAAATGCAGGAAAAATTGCAGCTTCCACAGGTTACATTAGTGGCAATGACAAGTGTTAATATCAAAGAGACGATTCAGGCTATGGAATACAGTATGCGGGGAATCGACTTCGGGGATGCTGTTCTGATTACCCATAAGAAGCCATTTGGACTGCCAAAGAATATCAGATACAGTCACACCAGTGAATTAACAGATATAGATGCCTTTAATTATAAGATGGTATATGAGCTTGGTGATCATATTCATACGGATTATGCCATGATCGTACATGCTGATGGGTTTATCGTACATCCAGAAATGTGGCGTGATGAGTTCCTGAAATATGATTATATTGGTGCCCCATGGCCCTTACCCAAAGAAGGAGATACAACAACTTATCGCGATAAGGACGGAAATATCTGCCGTGTGGGAAATAGTGTGGGAATCCGCAGTAAACGACTTATGGACTATCCGAAAAAGGCAGATATTCCATGGGAAGGTGAGTATGCATACGGCAAGATGTGGTATCATGAGGATGGATTTATCTGCTGTAAGATCAAACATATTTTGGAAGCAGAGGGCATGCAGATAGCGCCGCTTGAAGTGGCTAAGTATTTTGGACATGAACATATGATACCTGAGATAGAGGGTATTACACCATTTGCTTTTCATAAATGGGCAGGGACGAATGCGCAGTATCCGAATTTTTATAAAGAACCATTTATAAAAAAATGCAGGAAACTGGCTGGAAAGTTCATCAAGAAGTAAAAGGAAGATAAGGAATCAGTATGGTATACGATTGTTTTCAATTTTTCAATGAATTAGATATTCTTAAAATCAGACTCAATGTCATGAATGATGTTGTAGACAAGTTTGTAATCAGCGAGGCTACAGAGACCTTTTCAGGACTTAAGAAACCTCTTTATTATGAAGAAAATAAAGAGATGTTCAAAGAGTTCGAGGATAAGATTATACATGTTGTAGTAGATGATACGCCTCAGGGGGGAACTCATGAAAGAGATACCTTCCAGAAAAATGCAGTAACCCGTGGACTGAAAGATGCTACGGATGATGATATCATTATATTCAGTGATTTGGATGAAATTCCTAATCCGGAGAAAATCAAAGAAATCCTGCAGAATTTCCAACAGGATAAAATCTATCATTTCGCACAGAGATTATTCTATTGTTATTTGAACATGGAAGAAGTATCGGGAAATCTCCTGTCTTATGCAGGGGAATTTGATGGTGTAGAGCATAAGAAATGGATTGGTTCCAAGATGTTAAGCTATAAGCTTATGAAAGAGCAGCATCTGCAGTGTGGTGATCTCCGTTTCCCGGAGCGCAAGGAAATAGGAATTCGTGTAGAAGATGGTGGATGGCACTTTGGATATATGGGTGGTCATGGAGAGAAGGATATTAAGAAGCGTGTGCAGGAGAAAGTAGTTTCTGCCGCACATCAGGAGTATAATTCCAGACATGTCCTGAACCAGGTAACAGACCAGATCAAAGATGGTAAGGATATCTTCGGGCGTGATGCACAGTTTGTCCGATGTGAGATTGACGACAGTTATCCCAAATATATCAGGGAGCATCAAAAAGAACTGGATTTCCTGATCCTGCATGAGGAAAAGCCGGTAGAACATGCACTCAGGAGGGCTAAGGTTGCAGTGAAAGATACCTGTTACAGAATAGAAGTGGGTTGTAAACGATTGATAAAGAAACTGATAGGCAGAGGTTAGAACATGGTAAAAGTATCAATCTGCGTGCCGACTTATAATAATGTGTCGGAGGTGGAGAGACTGTTACAGTCTGTTCACAGGCAGAATTATACAGATTATGAAGTGAATATATCAGATGACTCTACGAATGAAGAAACAGCAGAACTGATAGAGCAGATCAGCACAGAATGGAGTTGGCAGGATAAACTGCATTATATCCATAATGAGAAGCCATTAGGACATATCTACAACTGGAATGCGGCAATTAGGATGGCAGCAGGGCAGTATATTAAGATCATGTTCAGTGATGACTGGTTCACAGATGAGGATAGCCTGGGTTCTTTTGTCAGTATGCTGGATGAACATCCGGAGGCTGATCTGGCTTTCTCAGGAAGCATGCAGGTATTGCTGGACGGACAGGATATTGAACAGGTAAAACATCTGAACAAACAGGTAACAGAGCATGGAAATGCATATGCAAGATATGCGGAAGATGCCTTTATAGAACGACTGCACAGGAATTATAAGCTGTTCTTCCTGGGAAACCAGATAGGAGCTCCCAGTGCTGGAATTTACCGCAGGGGAGAACATCCGGTATTATTTGATGAACAAAGCAACTGGGCTTCCGATATGTTCCTGTATTTTGACCTGCTGCAGGCTAACCATGTGTTTGCATACACGAAGAAACCGTTGATTTCCATAGGCATGCATGCTAATCAGTATACTGAGACATTCACAGAAAGAGATATGCGCATTTATAATGATTACAGGTATCTGTATACGAAATATGGACTGCAGGATTGTGAGGAGTGCAGACAGTATTTCACAGAGAACTTTATCATTAAGTACCATCAGGGATTGAAAGAAGTCAAAGCACTGGGAATAGAGAACAGCAGATACTGGAGGGCATGGTGTAAAGAACAGAAGGAAACAGTAAAATGTTTTCTGCATGCAAGGTTACAGCATGAAAGATAAAATGAAAAATAAAAAATATACAGTATGCTATCTGGTTATCATATTGATGGCATCCATTCCATTATTTAATAATTATCTGATCCGGGGACATGATATATATTTTCATCTGATGCGTATAGAAGGATTGGCACAGGGACTGGGAGCAGGAGAATTTCCGGTCAGGATACAACCTGCATGGTATGACGGATACGGTTATGCCGTATCCGTTTTTTACAGTGATCTGTTCTTATATCCGGCTGCATTGTTGAGATTGCTGGGAATATCACTACAGGATGCCTATAAGGTATATGTGGTATTATGTAATATAGCGACAGCGCTGATATCAGGTTATAGTTTCGGCAAAATATTCAGGAAAAGAGAAATCGGAGTATTTGGCAGCTGTCTTTACACACTGGCACCGTATCGTCTGGTAAATCTATATACCAGAGGGGCATTGGGAGAATACACAGGGATGATATTCTGGCCTTTACTGATCTACTCCTGCGTATTATTGCTGAATGAAGATAGAAATAAAGTTCAGTTACAAAAAGGTGCTGTTTTTATGGGAATCAGTATGGCTGGAATGTTACAGAGCCATATGTTGACAGCAGAAATAGCATGTATGGTATTACTTTTAGTAGTTATTGTGCATTGCAGACGGACTTTTCATAAGGAAGTTATGCTTGCAGGCTGTGGTGCAGTTGCAGCTGCACTGGGACTTAGCGCGTGGTTCCTGATTCCATTTTTGGATTATATGCTGTTTGGAAGGTTCAATATCAACAGTATTCGCAATAATGACATTATGATACAGAGGCAGGGAGCTTTTCTTTCACAGGTATTTGCGATATTTGATAATGCAGTTGGGCAGAGTCTGGACGCAGGTGCCGGGACAGCAGGGGATTTTACACAGGGTGTTGGACTGTCTCTGATGCTTTCGGTTATCATATTGATGCTATTGTGTATCCGGGGATATCTGAAGCAGGAAGAAAGAAGAAACAGACAGATCACGATCACGGCAGCTGGTTTAGGAGTTCTTATGGTAGCTATGAGTACTCTGTACTTCCCATGGGACCGACTATGCAGAATAAGCAGGATATGCCGGTATATTATTGTAAAAATACAATTTCCATGGCGTTTTACCGGTGTTGCAGTGGGACTGTTAGTAGTAGTATGGTGTGCAGTCCTGAATTATACAGAACGGGAGTATGACAGAAGAAAAAAAGTAATTACCATATGCCTTGCCGTTGGTATCCTGTTACTGTCAGTCGGACACTTTGTCATAGACCTAAACCAGCGGGCGGAAAGAATACAGGTTCGTTCTGTAGAGGAAATGGATACTTTCGTGGTGTCGGGAGAGGAATACTTGCCTGTTGATACGGTATTGGACAAGCTTAAAACGCAGGAACTGTACAAAGATGACTGTGTAGAAATATCAGATGTAGTATATCATGGGACATCAATAACAATGCATGCGAAGAATACATCGGCGCAGCAGATGGTCTTAGAACTGCCACGGTTATATTATGCAGGCTATCAGGCACTGGAAGTAATGGATGAAGGACAACATTTTCCAATAGAAGTAACTGATGGAACCAATCATGTAATTAAGCTTATGATACCTGAAGAGACAGAAGGGAATATTACACTGTCATTCCGTGAACCTTGGTATTGGCGATTGGCAGAGATTATAACATTGCTATCAGCAGGAATTGTGATATTATATACATATAAAATATGGACAAGGGAGAAATTGAAGAATGAATAAGACAGATAATTTCTTTGTGATACATAATTTTAATACTGTTCCGGATGAACTGATAGAGCTATGTCAGGATTATATTATATATGATTGTTCAACTGGCAGTAATGTGAAAGAGAAACTTCATAATGGACAGTATAATGTAATAGATGTAGAGAACACAGGACATAATATTACTACATATTTCTCCTATTTTGATGAGCATTATGATAATCTGCCGGAAGTGATCTGTCTGCTAAAGGGCAACATGATAGGACGGCATTGTTCAAGAGAATTCTTTGAGCAGGTATATGATAATAAGACATTTACATTCCTGTATGATGAGAAACAGTACTGGGATCGTTTCTCAAAATATAATGAAAATAAAGAAAAAAATGAAATTGGGACTACATTTCTTGCAATGGAAAATGTCTATGTAGAGAAAAATAATTCCTGGTATGTAGATTCTCCTAATCATCCAAAGAAGTATTTTAACGATGTGGACGATCTGCTCAGATTTATTTATAAAGATCCCATGATCCCACAATACTGCATGTTCTCACCGGGAGCCTGCTTTATTGTCCGCAGAGAGCAGATATTAAAACATAGTCGTGAGTTTTACCGTAACCTGAATAAGATCATGAATTATGCAATGGACCCAAGTTTCCCATCAGAAGCACACCAGATTGAGAGGATACTGCCTATTATCTTTACTTCTTTATGTGAGGTAAATGACTGGATGGATGATGAGGCTGCCTTTGATGCCAAATTACCGGAATGCAGTGCGTACATACAGTATAAATGGGAGAACAGACCCAGAAGATTTAAGAAGCTGAGAAAAGCACTAGGCCTGATATAGCCTGGGAGAGGTAAAAGATACATGAAATTAGTGAGCGTAGTGGTATTAGCATATAGATCTGCAGATACCATTATAGAAACTTTGGAAAGTATAAAAAAACAAACATATCCCAAAATAGAGCTTATTGTAACAGATGATGGTTCACCGGATAACACTGTTGAAGTAGTAGAAAGCTGGATGAGAGATAACAAAGGATGTCTTTCAGATATGAAATTAGTAACTACTAAAAAGAATACTGGTCTACCATCTAATATCAACAGAGGACTACAGGCTGCAACGGGGATGTATTATAAGGGAATTGCCGGGGATGACTATCTGACTGAAGATGCCATAGAGAAATATGTTGATTTTTGTGAGAAGAATCCAGGCGTGTTTCCTATTGCCAGAGTACATTTGTTTACAGAACACGATAATAATCCATCATTTCCTGAGATACAGGCATATTGTAATAAATGTTATGAATTTGCTCAGAAAACATACAAAGAACAGTATCAGATGCTGCTTATGCAGAATCGGATTGTGGCACCATCAGCAACTTTTTACACCATGGATTTTCTAAAACAGGTTAAGGGCTATGACGAAGAGTATAAATGGTTTGAGGATTATCCTATGAATCTGAAGGTCATGCATGCAGGATATAGGTTTGGACTTATTGATGAAGAAATTGTCTGGTATCGCATGTCAGAGAAATCTGTTACTGCCTCCCAACAAATGCGTCTGAAGAAAACAGAAATGAAATTATTTTTCAGAAGAAAGCTATGGTATATGATACAGGCCGGGATGGGATGGGAAGGCATTAAACAATGTAAATACTGGCTTAAGATTGCAATGACAAAATAGAAGGAGAAGGAAACTGACAATGAATATTGTGATTATTCCTGCCTTTTTCCAAACAAAGAGCAGAAAAACGCTGGGAAGTTTCTTCCTGGAACAGGCAAGAGCATTACAGCAAAAAGGACACAAAGTTACTATTCTGTATTGCGATACTTATTCCATAAAATGTGTGAAGGACTGGTTTGCATACAATGAGGAAAAGTCTGAAATCATAGAAGGTATTCAAATTTACAGAAATAGATGTTTTTGTCCATTGAAACATGGAATAGAGGGACATCGTGAGGCCTTTGCCAATGGTATTCAGAAGCTCTATGATCAATATATGAAAGGAAACAAACCGGATATTATTCATGCTCATTGTTGTGTATGGGCAGGCTATGCTGCCATGAAGCTTTCTGAGCAGATTGGAATACCGTATGTGGTAACAGAACATGCTACTTTGTTTCAACTGCACAGGGATGAAATAAATGATAAAGTCATTCGGAAAATTTTTCAAAAAGCAGCAAGAGTGATCTGTGTAAGTGGAGCCTTTGCCAAGCTGATAGAGTCCTATCGCCCAGATATTGATGTAGTTGGTAATGTAGTAAACTGTGATGCCTTTGTGCCACGGGCAGATTCTGAGAAACACCGGGGAATCAGATTTCTTACAGTGTGCTATATGGAGGAAGAAGCACAACTGTATAAAAAGGGTATAGATATATTAATTCAGGCATGGACAGAAGTTGTTAAGAAATATACGGATGTGAAACTTGTAATTGGTGGTGGAGGAAGCGCCAAAACCAAAGTAGAGCAATGGGTGGAAGAACACGGCATTTCAAAATATGTAGAATTTACCGGTGCCTTGGACAGAAAGCAGGTAATACAGGAAATGCAGTCATGCGATTGTTTTGTACTGCCCAGCCGTTACGAGACCTTTGGCGTGGTATATATAGAGGCCATGGCTTGTGGAAAACCTGTTATTGCAGTGGCTAATGGAGGCCCGGATGATTTTGTTAAACCATTTAATGGACTTTTAATAAAACCAGGGGCAGAAGAGCTGGTTCAGGCGTTTTATGAAATGATCGGGCACTTAACACGGGGAAACTATTACCAGGAAGAAAAGATTTCAAACTATATAAAAAGTAAATTCTCGTATGAAGCGATTGCAGAACAATTAGAAGCAATCTATAATTCAATAAAGAGTGCATAGAAGTATAGGAGAGATGGCTGTGCGTGAAAAGATGAATAAAATAGGCAATCTGTGCTTTTGGATTGCACTTGTGATAGAGAGTGTTATAGTCATGATTGATAAAAGTGCATATATCAATCCCTGGGAAGGAAAGCTATTCCGGCTGACTTTTGTATTATTTTGCATTAAGGTAATTACTACCCAATATTCTAAAAAAGAATGGATCGCAATAGCAATAGCAGGTATTCTGGTATCCATATCGTATCTGGTAAATGACAAAGACGAAGTGGTTCGGGCTGCTGTTTTTGTGATTTCC
>OHKQ01000902.1_pt1 | contig 11564 bp, 10 predicted proteins | sample 1568891 | NCBI WGS metagenome assembly OHKQ01 (sample SAMEA3879596, study PRJEB24766) | human gut metagenome | biome: human-associated habitat; feature: feces | place: USA | collected 1985/1987 | reverse complement strand
GTTCAGTTCGTGGTAGAGTTCACGGAACACGGATATATTGCCGTTGAGGTACGTTTCCACCATATACTCGAGGATGTTGCCCACCTCGTAGTATCTGCATTGTTGCTCCACTGTCTTGCTTCTTCTCTTTGCCATGTCGGTAGGGATTAAAGGGTGAATAACCAAAGAATGAAGCCGAAGAACAGGATAACGGAAAGAATAGCCACGATTACCCCTATTGCCACTCGGAACACTCCGTTTATTATCTCTCTGACGATGTACCAAAGGATGCCGGACACCCAAAAGGCGGTGCGCATGATTAGGGTGCATATCGCAAGCCCTATGTATTGCGCCATTTGTCTGAAATTTACCGTTGCTGTCATAGCCGTATCATTTGTTAAGTTCCACGATGCTGTCTATCCTGCCGTATAGGAAACTGCGGAGTGCGGTCTTGTCGGTAGCCTTGTATTCCGCCCAATGTCCATACTGCTTTACAATGTAGGTTCGGAGAATGTCGGAAAAGTCAAACATCCAACCTTGCAAGGGTACTGCGCTCTTGAAATAGGTGTTGCTGTTCACGTTGCGTGTAAGCCAATCCTTTTCCTCTCGGCTCAATTTCTCACCATTGTTCAGTTTGGTGCGAAGTCCGTACACCTTGCTGCCTTGCAGGTTCTCCAAACTTGGTACTTCCCATGCCACGAATTTTGTTGCTATTGCTGTTCTCATATCCGTTTTGTTTTTGATTTTTTGTTTTTTAATGCGGATTCAAGAGCTGAGGGAGTTGAGTTTCAAACTATCTTATCTGCCTCTCGTTTATCCGACATTTTTTTTAATGCGTCTTTCTGTCGCATCGGTCGTTTTCGTTTCGGGTGCTTAAAAAGGTAGGGATTAGGGAATGCAAGGTTTTTCGGAAAAATACTACCCGAAGGGCTGGAGATTTTTCCAGAAAACAGGAGGCTTGACCTTGCTTTCCCGTACAATCCCGGAGTTACCTTTGCACCCAGCACGAAAATGACTGCCTGATGCGGCTCACTGAAAGGCGCGAAAATGGAGGTAAACGGAAGTGGAGGCAGATTAGACAGGAAAACTTCAAAGGAGAAATCCGTGAAAAGAAGAAACCTAAAAGGAAAAGGAACATTGCCGGAAACATGAAACCGGCAAACCACCTGCAAGGAAGTATGGTTTATCTGTCTGTCCAAACTCGTTTGGTCGGGCGGATAAATCATTCTTCCCAGTTTGCCTGCCGTGGGGACGGCTTGTGCCATTCATGGGCAAGCGGTCATATACAGCTTTCCGCTTACGGCTCAAAGGAACCGCAAAAAGAAAAATCCATAGAAAACCCGTAAAAGCACCTCTATGGCATAAGCATAAAAGAAATGGGTCTTGCATCATCAGTCTAAACCATTGGTTAGGCGTGATGCAAAGCCCTTTTCTCCGCTTATGCGGCAGTCGGTACACGTTCGTACAAACCTGTTTGGGCGATGGTGTGCCGACGGATAAAACCGCTTTTACGGAATGTTTTTATGTTTATATTAGAAATATTTCTTATTATAAAAACGCACTAATCATTTTGTCATTCGGGTTGTTTTTATTAAATTTGCAGATTATAGCAATAGTTATGCAAATGAAGCGGATAAATCGACTGAAAATAGTGCTTGCGGAACAAGGTAAAACAGGGAAATGGTTGGCGCATGCATTAGGTAAAAATGAATCGACAGTCTCTCGTTGGTGTACAAACGAAGTTCAACCTTCGGTAGAAACACTACTGACGATTGCCGAAACGTTAAAGATTGATATTAAAGAATTACTTTGTTCTACGCAAATGTGTAATCAAGATGATGGCATCCAAATATAAAGCAATCGATTTTTTCTGCGGAGGTGGTGGAATGACTTGCGGTTTAAGACAGGCAGGGATTAACGTTATAGCAGGTGTGGACTTTGATCAAGATGCCAAAGAAACGTATGAATACAATAATTCCGGAAGTGTTTTCATTCAAACTAATATAAAGAATTTACGGAGCAATTATTTTGAGCGAAAATTTGGGATACGGAAAAATGATGACTTTTTGATTTTGGTAGGATGCAGTCCCTGCCAATTTTACAGTATAATTAATACGGATAAGAATAAAGCCTTAAAATCTAAGGATTTATTAAAAAACTTTGCTCGGTTCATCGAATATTATAGACCGGGATATGTATTAGTGGAAAATGTTCCGGGCATAATCACAAATAAAGATAGCATCTTACCTTATTTTCTACGAAAATTGGAAGATCTCGGATATAAAAATCCTGTTTATAAGGTTGTAGATATGAGCTATTACGGCGTACCTCAAAGTCGTCGAAGATTTTCTCTTATCGCAACACGATTGGAAAATGTCAATATACATTTACCTAAGGCGGACGATAAAGAGACCGTATTAGCCGATTATTTAGGTGAAAGGAACGGTTTTCCCAAAGTTAGCGCAGGCCATAAAGACAGTAGTGTGTTTAACCATACGGTTGCCGGATTAAGTGATGTATGTCTTAAACGATTGGCAAAGACCAAACACGACGGCGGGAACAGACTTGATTGGGCAAATGATCCGGAATTGCAATTACCTTGCTTTGTAGGAAAAGACGATTGTTTTAAAGATACATTCGGGCGTATGTGGTGGCATCGACCGGCTTCGACTATTACAACTAAATTTTATAGTATCTCAAACGGACGTTTCGGACATCCGGAAGAAGATCGGGCTCTTTCTTTACGGGAAGGTGCTACATTGCAAACATTCCCGAAAACCTATGTGTTTAAAACAAATAGTATTGCCGCAACGGCAAAATTAATCGGCAATGCAGTTCCGTGTGAATATGCTCGGCGATTAGGTGAAACGATAAAAGCACTGGAAAACAATGGCACAATTTAAAACTCGGGCAAGAGCTCTCGACTTATTGGGACGGCAACAAATTGCCGGTATCCCTACAGCTATTAACGAGCTTATAAAAAATGCACATGATGCGTATGCGGATAAATTCGATATCGATTTTCTCCGATGTAATAATCTGCTGGTATTACGTGATGACGGGCTCGGTATGACAAAAGAGGAATTTGAAACTCGTTGGCTTACGCTCGGGACCGAAAGTAAATTGGCAAATAAAAAAAGCAGTTTACCGCCTATTGACATATCAAAGCCAAGACGTCCTATCATGGGAGAAAAAGGCATAGGAAGATTGGCTATTGCATCAATAGGAAGTCAGGTTTTAATCGTATCGAAAGCAAAATTAAGATCTAAAGAATATGATATTGTTGTGGCTTTCATTAATTGGGAGATATTCGAGTTGCCGGGGATTAACTTGGAGGATATTGTTATTCCGGTAAGAGAATACTCTCATATGCCGAATGCAGCCGATATTGACAGTATTAAAAATGAAGTAATACAATCCCTTGATAAATTAAATCAAAAAGAACTTATTGACGACAAGGATTTTGAAAAAATAAAAAGTTCTATCACGTCTTTTAAAGTTGACCCACACCAACTTTCTTTACAACTACAACAAGGATTTGAATTAACCAATGGCTGTGGTGGAACTCAATTTTTCATCTCCCCAGTTTACGATACGATTATTTCCGATATAGAGGGAGACGGCAATTCGGACGAAGCTACAAAAATCGAGAAAATGTTGATGGGATTTCACAATACAATGACCCCCGATCATCCTACTCCCGTCGTTGACATTTCATTTAGAGACTATAGGGCGAATGACGGTAGTTTTGTCAGCATCATAGATAAAGAACACTTTTTTACCACGGAAGAATTTGAATTGGCGGATCACCATTTTCAAGGGCAATTTGATGAGTTCGGACAATTCAAGGGATTAGTAAAAATATATGGAGAAAAAACATTTGATCACATTGTAAATTGGCGGGATAACTATTATAGAGAAACCGAATGTGGTCCGTTTAAAATTAACTTGGCGTATTTACAAGGAGAATTGAAAAGTTCTCGTGTAGATGTCGAAAATTATGCCAGGATTAAAGCCAAAGGAGATAAATTCGGAGGTTTATACATATATAGAGATAATATTCGAGTTCTACCGTATGGTGACTCCGATTATGATTTTCTGGATATTGAAAAAAATCGTTCGAAACGAGCATCAACATATTTCTTTTCTTATCGACGAATGTTCGGTGCTATTGAAATAGCGGACCGAGAACACAGCGGTTTGGTAGAGAAAGCCGGACGCGAAGGTTTTATTGAAAATAAAGCATATCGCCAACTTCAAGCGATTTTAAAAAATTTCTTTGTACAACTTGCCGCTGATTTTTTCAGCGAAAAAAACAAAACGGCACAATCGGAATTCTTCAATCAGAAGAAAGACGAGTTCAATGCGTACCATAACGCACTTGAACGTCGGGATAAATTGGCCAAATCGAAAAAGGAGAGATTTGCTCGTGAGCTCGATATCTTTTTTGCCGGTTTAACGGAACATAAATTCGAAAACGAACTGGAAGAATTACTTACGAATTTTAGGAACGATTTACATTCGGTTTTATACATTAACGATGCGGATGAAGCAAGCCAGAAGATAATAGATCTGGAATTTGCCATGAGACAAAAAGTTTCCGATTACAGAAAAAGAATATCGGTGACAAGTCCTAAAGGATTTGCAATGTCAAAATCAATGAGAACGGATTTTGACACGTACCTTAATGAGTTTAAAATTCTGGAACAAACGGTATTTAAAAATATCAATGAAAATATCGATCAGCTAATCGATGATTATACGGCACAGTTGAATCTGGAAATAAGTAAGCGAAAGCGGTTGGAGCAAGCGGTGGAACTGATTTCAGCCGAAGCTCTGTCACTTAATAAGAAGAAGAAAAGCGAAACCAATGATGTTGTTTCCGATGTTTCTCGCAAAATTAAGGATCTTACGAATGAACTGATAATCGATTTGGATAATCAAATACGAAGCGTAAAGAATCAATTCAAATTATTGGCAACCGATAAAGCCGATAACTTTGATTTGGTAACGGAACGCAAGAGAATGGAAGCAGAAATAGAATCCATAAGCAGTCGAAATACGGATGTTATGGAACGCATAATTCGACAATTTGAAAGTTTCTATGTCGAAAAAAACGAAGACGGTCAAATAATTACAAATGACCAAATAGCGGAAGCCGCTTCGGAAGAGTTAGAGGAATTGCGGGAACGATTGCAATCGGACGTTGAATTAAGCCAATTAGGATTGGCTGTCGGAATATTGCACCATGAATTCAACGGTACGGTTAATTCGATTCGACATAGTCTGAAAGATTTAAAAGCATGGTCGGATGTAGATATCAAATTGGAAGGAATATATAAAAACATCAAGGTAAATTTCGAACATTTGGACGGCTATTTAAATTTGTTTACCCCGTTAAATCGACGATTGAATCGACGTCGGGAAGACATATCTTTATTGGATATTAAAACATTTTTAATAGATTTGTTCAAATCCCGTCTTGAACGACACAATATAGCTTTTAAACATACTAACGGGTTTGCAGGTCGAAAAATACACGGATTTCGTTCTACATTCTATCCTGTATTTGTGAATATCATTGATAATGCCATTTATTGGTTAAAACAAAGTGATGTTCCTGAAAAAGTTATTCGGTTGCATGCGGATGATACGGGAATATACATTTCCAATAACGGTATTGAAATAAAACCCCAAGATAAGGAACGAATCTTTGAATTAAGATTTTCCAGAAAGCCCAATGGAAGAGGATTGGGGTTGAGTATCAGTAAAGAGGTTTTGAATGCAGAGAACTATGATATATTTGTGGCACAACCTAAGGAAGGCTCTACAGTTACTTTTAAAATTCAAAAAATGCAATAAAAATATGGCAGACAGATTTATTGAGCAATCGAAAGAAATTGCAAACAACTTTATACAAAATATTGTTTTTATTGATGACAAAGCATATAAGAATGATATGACTAACAATGCATTTAGCGCATTAGATGTATCGAATGTATTTGCACAATCTGGAAAAATCTGTGCTGTATATGCACCCAAATCCATTTCTGATGTTAATAGTTACAATACTATACTAAATAAAGCAGATGTTGTCATTTTAGATTGGTATTTAGATATAGAAAAGGAGGAGAACCAAGTTGAAGATCCCGATGCAGATGCAGATAATGACGATCCGCGCGGAGAGTTTACATTAAAATTGATATCTGATTTATTATCACAAACTGGGATGTTGAAACTGTTAATTGTGTATACTGGAGAAACGGATTTATTTGAAATTACGAACAGTATATATCAGAAAGTGGATCAGCATTCTTTTCATAAAGGAGATTGCGTTATTCAATCTTTAAATTCTAAGATATTAGTTAGAGCTAAAAAACAAAATTCGGAAACTCAATTTGCACATAATCCGGAATTGAAAGATAAAATAGTATCGTATGAAAGCCTTCCGACTTTGATTGTTGAAGAATTTGCAGACATGACCAACGGTTTGTTATCGAATTTTGCTTTATCTTCAATATCGGCAATAAGGAATAATACATCCAGAATGTTAAGCGTCTTTTCTCCCAAATTAGATCCGGCATATCTCGGGCACAAAATATTATTGGAAAACACATTCGAATCCAAGCAACTATTAATAAAATTATTTGGCGAAGCTATTTCGGAATTATTGGAGACAACAGATATTGATACAAAGGATTGGGTTGATAACTGGATTGAAAACCGTATTACAGACGAAACGATAAGTATAAATGGAGTGTCTATTGGCAAATCGAAAGACCTTTTAAAAAAAATGTTTAGTTCCGATCAACCTCGACTTAAAGATAAATATACAGAAGCTTCAGGAAAAGATATGTCAAATAAAGACGAGGGGAAATTACAATCGCATACCATAGAGTTATTTGCATATGATGGTATCGATGTGAATAAATCGAATGTAGATTTTGCCATTTTGACGCATCATAAAAATATATTTCAACCTGCTATTGGGGCTCCGATATTAACACTTGGAACAGTTATAAAATCTGTAGACAAGTATTATGTTTGTATTCAACAAAGATGCGATTCGGTGAGAATTAAGGAGGAAAGACGATTCTTATTTTTACCTTTAGAAGAAAAAGGCGAATATCCGTTAATTGTGAATAATGAATTGAAATTATTTCCAAATAAATCTTCATTTGCAATAAAAACAGTGAAATTCAAGCCAAAAGAAGGTGCTACAATTATTCAAGCATCAAAAAAGGAGGACAAATATGTATTCTATTCTTCCTATGGAGAAACTTATGAGTGGGTGGTAGACTTAAAAGAAATGCAAGCACAACGTATTTTAAACAGTTACTGTGCACAACTGTCTCGCGTAGGATTGAATGAATCCGAATGGTTAAGACTTATCGCAAAGCAATAATATAGGCTATGTCAGATATTTTTTCTCAAACTAAAAGATCGGATATAATGTCAAAAATATCAAGTAAAGACACTAAACCGGAAATTTTAGTTCGTAAGTTCTTATTTTCAAAAGGATTCAGATATCGTATTAATGTCAAAACATTGCCGGGTAAACCTGATATAGTTTTGCCTAAATATAAAACAATAATATTTGTGAACGGATGTTTTTGGCATGGGCATAATTGCAAAAAGGGAAAATTACCATCCTCAAATACAGATTTCTGGAAGGAAAAAATATCAAACAACAAATCGCGAGATGCCAAAAATTCCGATTTACTTGTAAAACTCGGCTGGAAAGTTATAATTATATGGCAATGTGAAATTAGTAAGATTGATAATAGGACAAAAATACTTAATAAGCTACTGGAGGATATTAAACAATAATAATCACGAGATATTAAATCTAAAATATAAATGCATTAATCGGGAAAATATAGAAAAACTTATTCTATAATTCCGATTTTTGTCTTATCGTTGCGTTTGAAGAGTTCTTTGAAGGTTACGCAACGTACAGAAAAATAATGCAGCAGATAACTAACTTAATCGTAACCTATTACTATTATGAGTAATAAACTTATGCTCATTTCCAACAAATTACACTCTTTTCGTAACTTCTTACCACGGCTTTTTCATTTAAGAAATATTGTTCATCGCTTGTAATTGTAGTAAAAATGCTTATATTCGTGCACAGCGATGCGGAAGCACCGCCTTAGGTGTTTCTTCTTATCGTTCATTTTTATTTTTTTTATAGGCGGAATTCAATAGAATATGATGTTGATATTGTCTTCCGCCTTTGTTTTTGCAATAGCAAAAATACGATTTATTTCGTTGATATACAACTTTTTATACGCAATATTACTAAAAAAGAAACACCTTGACTGTCTTCGTGGCAGCATCATGACTCATTTGAGAAAATTTGTATCCTCAGTCCCTGAATACCGCAGAACAAGCAGAGGAAACTTCAAACACAAACTTGAAGATATACTCATGCTCGTAATATTGGGCAGACTCAGCAAGTGTATTACCAGAGCTGAAATACTTCAATTTGGCAAACGTCACTTGAAACGCCTGCAGTCGAAAGGGTTATTTCCGTATGGGTTACCCTCAGAAGCTACGCTCTGCCGTGTGTTTCAAAGCATCGACGATGAAAAGATGGCTGATCGAATGTCTGCTTTTGCAGAGGTTTTCCGCAAGGAAATATCCGCTTCGGCAACTGACATCATTTGTATTGTTGGCAAGGCCATGCGAGGTACCTTGTACGACAACGGACGCAACCCTAATATCGTCTCTGCATATTCACTCCGTTCCAGCTTTACTTTGGCTACTGATGTTTGCAAAGAGAAAAGTAATGAAATCAAATCCGTGCCCCGACTATTGGATAAACTAGATGTGTCAGGATGTGTCGTCACAGCAGATGCCATGTCATGCCAAAAGGGGATAATAGACAAGATTAGAGGTAAAGGAGGCGACTTCGTGATCGAACTCAAGGCGAATCAAAGATCTTTGCGCTATGGGCTTGAAGACTCTATAAAAGCCACCACCCCAACTGATATCTACAAGGAAGGTCCATACTTGGAACACGGCAGGATTGAGTCAAGGGTATGCCGTATATTCCGTGGGGAAGAACTGATTGCCGACAGGGAGAAATGGAATGGAAATTTGACAGTTATAGAAATACTCACATCTACGGAGAAAAAGTCTGATGGCAGAAGTACGTCTGAACAGCGACTGTATATTTCAAGCCTGGATAGCAGTGCAGAGCGGCTTAGTCAGATAACCAAACAGCATTGGGCTATTGAAAGCATGCACTGGGATCTTGACCGCAACCTCCGCCAGGACAGCATAAAGCGTAAGGCTGAACGAGCGGCTAGGAACCTGGATACAATTCAAAGGATGGTGTTGGCACTGATTGCCGTTTGGAAGAACAGAAGGAAAAAAATATCAGATAAGCAAAAGGGAACGGCGCAGATAATAAGGGAGCTGGCGGTAAGCTTCACTAACGTGTTGCATTTTCTGGCTCAAAAATGAGAAAAATTCAGATTTGATATATTCGTAACGCATTGATTACCAATAATGGTATTTCCGCCCATGCCGCATTGGCATGGGTATGGGAATGGTACGCCCAATTCAAAGCTTAAATGAAAAAGCCGTGACTTCTTACGACTACAGACAAAAATACAAATAAAAATACAACGGCTTGTCAAATTGGATAAAAAACGTCTATATCGCAAATCTTAATTCCCTGTATCGCAAAGACAACATTAACTTATTCTTCTGATTATCAATCATAATAATATTCAAAATAGATACTCTACATTTTTCTTTTTGGGGATCTTCTTCAAATTTGGCGGTATCCCCCTCCTGATCCGCTTCTCTTTTGGGGATATAATGATACTAGATAACAGGCGGAACACCTTTAAATCCCCTGTCATGTATTATATTATCATGGATAGCCAGTTTTTGTTATCGCGGAGGGGCGGTGAAAAGAAAAAATGATTGCGGAAGGAGGCCGTGAAACCAGTCTCCGGAAAACAGGATACGACGGAGATCAGATACTGTGAAAAAAGAAAAAAATCCCCACCGGAGATGAATGAACCGGCAGGGAACGTAACAATAAAGGAACGGGCTCTCTCAACCCTTGATGTAACCGTACTTTTTCAGGTCGTCCATGAAATGCTCCGGCGTGTCGGTCCTCACCGTCACCCCGTGCAGTTCCCTGTACCGCCCGGAGAAATTCACCATGTACTCCCCGTCGGTGCACCCGCTGTCAAACCAGCTGCCCTCACGCAGGACGCGTACAAACTCGGAAGGGCCGGAGGCGGCAATCCTGCCGCCATCCGCCAAAATATACATATGCTTGTTCATGCCGATAATTTTTTAGTCCTCAGTTTATAATATAGTTTCTGTTCATCGTCCAGGAAAGGGATGTCACAGAGTGCGGTGGCTGCGGGCACCTGTCCCCTTGTGGCAAAGGTAACCAATTTATGGAGAAACAGCACCCAGTTACGCATTTTTGTGAAGTTGGTCGTTCCCGAATGCTGGCGGAACTCGACCGTCTTGTGCCGTGAATAGGCTTCGAGATTCACCTTGTGGTAACGGTTGCCGATTCTGTTTTTCAGCTCGTTCACCGTCCTGGCCGAGCGTATCATCTCATCAGATACATGGCCCAATCCCTTGCAATAGTAGTTATCCCTGCGGGATGCCGGCATGAACCTGTCGATGACCGGTTCCAGATGTTTGTAACTCAGGGCCAGGTTACGCCAGGTCTCCATGCTGAAACCGGCGGCATCGATATGCACGTGAAGCCCACAGCTCCCGTTCACTTTCACGTCACACAGGTCAAGCACCCAGCAGACCTTCTCCAGTTCCCGCAGCCCGGCTTCACCGACCAGGATCGGACTGACCAGCTCGAAGGTGTCGTTGCCGTTCAGACTGCTGTCCGTCACGAGCTTCCAATGCGGACGGGTGGTATGGTTGTAGCCTTCTACCGTAACCTCGATACCGGCCTCCCTGAGCTCGCGTGCGAGCCGTTCACGGGAGCAGTTGTAAGCCTCGATCTCGATACCGAACTTGCGGTTGAAAGTGTAATCCGGTGCGGCTGCCAACGGTTGAACGTTCGGACCGCCCTCACGTTCCCTCATCCGGCGCAGGGCATTCACTACAAAGCCGTAGTTTCCGTTGGTCACCATTCTCGCGATTTCCGCACGGGGAACACCCAGAAGATACAGTTGCCGGATCTTGCTCGTCTTTGTCGTTTCTTGTACTAAAATGTTTCTGATTTGCTCGTTCATTACTTGTTTCCTCCTTTATTTTTCGCTTTACTAAAGTAATGCTTTTACAGGAGAAGTCGTAATTATAAGAACCTTATTATCATGCCATTAGCTTACTTTATCTTAGGCTAAAACTTCTTATTTAAGGTGTCTATACCCTGACATCCGCTACCGGTCGGTATCGGATTCCTCCAGGCCGATGGTACGGCATATCTCCTCCACCAGTTCAGGAAGGCCGGAGCTTTTCTCCTGACGGGGATCGGGTGGAAACAGCGTGGAGCGGAAGACACCCTTGCAGACAGGGGCCGCCTCCCTGTTGTAGCGGAGGGTGTTCGGAATGTGTGAGGACAGCAGCCGCAGCCCCATCCT